>Ga0126339_10003599_pt1 | contig 11298 bp, 7 predicted proteins | sample OrbTmetagenome_2_FD_92532 | JGI IMG/M metagenome (GOLD analysis project Ga0126339, IMG submission 92532) | Coral microbial communities from Petempiche,Puerto Morelos, Mexico - Orbicella T R C metagenome | ecosystem: Host-associated > Invertebrates > Cnidaria > Coral | place: Petempiche,Puerto...
AACTGAGGATATAGTCTTGAATTACTTGTTACAAACTTAAAGCACAAACAGGGAAAAGGAAGATATATGTTACAAACGTGGCTCTTTGCATCGTTAAATGTTTTCTGGAGGATTTTCTCGGAGCCGCGTTCCGGAAAAGATCTGATCTAACACACTACGGTGTTACCAGAAGATGCACGTAAGCTTTATTGTTTTGATATTTCAGGCGACAAAGTCCCTGAGAACGGCGCATGCGAGCATGCGCTCAAACGATAAACACGATCGCAGCCGATCAAGTAAACCTTTCATTAAATATTCGTCTTCATTGTATTTTGATAATCTGTGGATCTGTAACTATATTTTTGTGAAGGTGAGTGAACTTCGAATTATTTCATGAGTAACTCAAAGGGTTGTGGTTCGTGGTTTGAATTTATCACTGTTAGTGCACCGTTTAGGTTGCTATTATATGAATTTGTTGCCTGGTTATGGTAGCTCCTCCCTTCGTTCCCTGGTTAACAAATTGAACTGTCTTTTTGACACAACAGGGAGGCATTAATTGTGTTCATCTTTAACTCGCTAATACATCCACGTACCGCTTCAGTAGTCTAAATTTGGTATTTGTTTTGCAAATTGGAATCTGTTGGAAAATTTAACGTAATTTTGTTGACCAGGAGAGTACTTGAATTGCAATTAATTCCATCTCAAAATATAAATCTAATAATTGCGGTTAACAGTCCCGTCTTCTTATTTTCACATGTTTGTTGTTTAGACCGACACGGCCAAATGCACAATATATTTGGGTTGGTAAAATTAACACTGAAACGTATTTGCCAAGTTAGCATGTGCCTTTATTTAAACCGTGTTCATTATACTTAGAACAGGTACCTCCAGCCTGCTAGCTGGTACCACAATTCGAACAATCGCAGTCGATAAGTCACATACAGATTCTATACTGTAAAACGACTCTTTAAGACCATTGGAAATAGCATTTCCACACAATTTTATTTCCAAACTTGGTGTTGATTTCTTATAATTTAACTCTTTTTTAGAAATTGTCTTAAATACCTTGTGGTTCTGAATTAAATGTCATTCGGCTGACAATTTTATATTCTTGTCACTTGCCGACTTGAAAATGTATTGATACTCCAAGTAGAATTTACAAACTGATCGTGTTAATTGAGTTCCAGACTGATCTATCTTGGTTTTAATATGAAACAAGTTTGACATGATTCTGATTTCGTTTCAGGGTTATTGCAATACCATCTTTTTTTTCTTTTTATTAATCACAGCTTCCTACGAGGCTGGAACAAACATTGACTGAATATAATTTCCTTGATTTGTAGCCATGTTGTTCCCCTTCCTTGTCCTGTGTGGATTGTTTGTTGCACAAGCTTCCCCTTTTGTCGACCCTCTGCCTTCAGCTCTAAGTGAGTGAAAAAATTATATCTAGTTAAGGTCTTCATAATTCAGTCAAGTTTCAATTATATTTAACTCAAATCCAATTTGTACAAGGATAATATGGCTATAAAAGTACAGCTTTGTGCAGGGCTTGTGAAATATTGGGTTTCAATCAGTTTGTAGCTTTTTCGATTGATTCATTTTTATTGTAATTTGTTGTCTGCTACTTTGTTTTTACTTTGACGAGGTCTTTCCTTTGAGGAGGGGACAGGCATGCCAGAAAGAATTGTAGGCGGGATGTGGTGTTGTTATTGTTGTTTTTGTTGTCGACAGAGTAATGAGCTTGTATACTATCGTATTCGGATGGGCTAAACACTGATCGCGTCAGGGCTCGAGAGAGTCCTTCCTTAAATTCTCCATCTTGAACAGTTTTTTCTGACACCCTGATTCTTTCCACATTCATAGCTCCTTTTATTTTATCATCTATTTGATATTTAAACAGTTGAGCCATTTTCCACGTCAATTCGCTGTCCTCCAACCAAACAGTTCAAGTGGACGCGATCGGACACTAGCGGGCTCGACATCGTGTTTTATTACACATGTGGGCAAGGTAAAAGTTCACTGTAATAGACATAGAATAAAGCATGGCCAAAAACTAATTGAATAATCAACGCTGTATGGGCGGATTCGGGTAAGTTGTTCATCCTTAATAGGTTTAGATAAAGTGACGAGGATTCATTGCTTTCACTGACGATCCCGTTGTTACTATTCCAACTTAGTAAAATTGTATTAATATACTGATTGGCTGAACTATCGTTTACTATCAGCCATTAGCCTGCAGTAGCTGTAGATCGTCTGCAAAATAACCGCGTGTTCTTTATTTCCCGAACATTTCGAGGAAGATTAAAGAAACAAATGGACACTTATCATCCTTAGAAGACTAAAAAAAAGATATTCATGGTTTCTTAACTTTAATAACTCGAAATTGTCGAAAACTCCAATAGGTGTGCGTAGATAACTGCAAACTTCAAATTTTCTGAACTACTACGTAGAGAAATAATTGGAAACAGCATTATTTGAAGTAGATTTCAGTTAGAACTCTACTAAAACAATTAGATTATTCGTGATAGTGATAGTTGATGAAGCTTTCAGCCTCATCAACTTTCAACTCTTATAGCTCACCACTAATTTTTCTCTGATATTTATTGGTTTTAATTGTTCACGTGACGCAATAGTGTTCATCGGCGGAGAGAAACTATTAGCCCATAATGCCCGTCGAGATCTGAGGAAAATTCCCGGATGGATAGTCTCATCTTTGAAAACGTTTCTGTAAACAAGTGGGCTTAGAGAAAAAACAAAAAATGAAAGACGCAATTATTTGTTTTGAACCAGCTGGAGGGGGGACAACGGTACCGAATCGATATCTCCACAACACTTTTGCTATGATAATGAACTTAATAGTAACAGTGTCGTTATACCTCCCCTCTCATTTATCAACTGTAAGAATGACCAAAATGAAAATTGTACGTTGATACCAGAAAATCACCACAGATGATTGACACAGTTAAACCTGATATGATGATGTTAAGACTACACTTAAACGGAGAAGAAATCTCATTAAACTTGAAATTAAAATCCATCTGAATTTATGCAACTTACAAAAACAAAAGAGCAAGCAAACAAACAAGTCAAACTTATACATAAAGTTTTCTCATGGAAACGTCCACCATCAGACAAATGACTGTGTACATTAAAGATATTAATATAAATCTTATTATAAATTATCAGATGAAGAAATGTCTCAAACTCTTCACTGCACCAACGGCTACAAGGCTCAATACAGAAAGGACCTCATTCCAGACGCCATGAGAAAAGCCGCCATTCCAATGGCCATGAAGAAGGGTTTTATCACCGGACTAGATCAGGAGCCTTCATTCGGACTTTTTTCAACAGGGCCCGACTACAGCACGAAAAATGGAGCCGTGGTGGTCTTCGCATGTCTTAATCCAAAGTAAGGATTTCATAGTATCCTATCTTACAGAAAAATAGGACGAAACAGTTGCAAACTAAACATAGGCATGTATCGCGTGCAAAATAGTTTTGCGCTAAGAGGCCACAAAATTAATTAAAGTCGAAATCATTCACCACCGAAGACTAAACAATAATGGCTAAAGTTTGTAGAGTAGTGGGTGAGAAAATTAAATGACAGGAACATCTAATGAACTCAGGAAAACCAAAGAAAGTGACAGCTAAGTTCGCCTTGGATTGCTGTAACTTGCGGTTTTACGGTTCAAATAAACTAACTTAACATTTCGTGCACAATTTTAGCTTTTAATTGAGGGAGGTACGATTGCTGAAAAGCTAATGCTTTGAATCCTGAATCGAGGGGTTCGGGATCGAGCTTTCGTTTGGGTCTTGTCCTTTTCTTTTAATCCAGAAGTGCTAGTACTAGTACTGGTAGCACTATTTGTCAAAATTTGGTTTTGATCATTTATTAAAGAACGGTATTCTGCAATCACCATCAATTACATATGTCACGATCGAAGAGAATCCAAATTCCCTTGTGTACACGACCGGCTCACATACACATGCTACCTTCCCACCTGCTACGACAGGAGCCAGAACACATTCCAACCGGAATCGGATCAGCGCAGTTTTTTACTCCTTCCTAAAGGCGCTGTCCTTAAGGAAGAGGAACTGATAACGCCAACTGAAGCCTTCCCACAGTCTCCATCGAATTAAAGCGATACAAAAAGAAAAAAAAAAAAAACCACTTTCATTTCAATGAACGCTTTAAATTGTTTGCTGCGTTACTTCGTTTATCATAATGTGTTAAGTTCTGGCCGATATTTTTTGCGATCTCAAATGACTCTTCTTCCTATAGCGACCGTCCACAGTACGCTAAGTAAATCTTATCTTAATTGGCTACAATCGTTAATTAGCTCAATACGTATGCCTCAAACATCTACGTCTGCCGACCCAGCTTTCGAACCTCGAGAAAGACGCTAACAGTATTATCCAAGACATTATTCCAGTAATAAAAACTAACATATTTGACTTTCTTCCTAGCAAATAAAGGGGATGTCTACCTGACATGCATGACTACTATTAACTAGCGCATGGGACCTGCGCACGCATGATTGCTATTGACCAGTGCGCGTGACCAGAAATCAAGTTAGACCGTTAGTTACCGACATAGGCTCCGACGTAGAAGTCTTGTTTTTGTTTTATTTTTGATTAGTATTATTCTACGTGTAAAACTCTTTCGACATCGTTACAATAACCATTATATTTGTAGTTTGTACCTTCAGGTACTGGTTGTATATGTGAGCATATTTAATGCTCGGGGTTTGAGAATAAAAGGAATCAATTAGACTGTTTCGTCTTAACAATTAATTTTTAGCGTACAGTCAAGTTGAAATCGTTGCCACAAAATAGCACGTTGACCGACATACTTTATCCCTTGTCATATTCATTAACAAAGAGTATAGGCCATTTGCTGCGAGTTTGGCCACGTTTTGAAAAGGGTAAAGACAGCTACCGGCGTCTCCTTCGCCTCGAACCTTTCCCCTCCATCCTCCCTCCCTTCAGCCAATCCATTATAACGGTGCTTTTGTCACCTCACAGCCAAAAAGGTACCGGAGTAAGTCCTACTAGCTGGCTGCTGATTGATTTGTTTTGGCAGCTTACTATCGAGTCGTGTAATTAAAGTCTCAGAAAAATTCCCGGTATCAGTTAACCAGTTAAAACGCACAGTTGCTTAAAGCACGATGGACAGTTTTTGTTTTTTGATTTACCGTCTTTCATATTTTACATATTCCACCATCTTACATTTGAGGAGTTAATTTAACTATCTGGAAAGCTTTGTTGGATCAGTGATCACAATTCACACCTTGCCATTTGGCTCTGAAGTGGCCCATTGTAAAGCGATATCTCAAATCTAGATCGGATAGCTTATGTGTTAATAAAGCTAAATGGAGATAGAATTTAAAATTGAGTAATAAAATTGGCCCAATTTTAGCGACGCTAATCGCTAGCTGTCAAAAACAGGACATAACATAGTTTAAAAAGTTGATACTGGAACTGCTTAGCATAAAATTTACCCACGTAGAAGAGTGAACAGAAAAAAAAAATAATTTCTTTTCCTCAATTAAAACACTGAGGAATATTCATCTTCTTTCGCTTTTTATTTACATTCAACAAAACTGGTACCAGTTGCGACCTGGTGCAGCTAACAAATAGTGTCCTGGAGAAGTCTAATGAGCTTTGTTTCCTTGAATACTACTTAAAAAAAGTTTAACTTCCTCTGATGTATTTAACGCCATTATTAGCGCGAAAATATACTATCACAGAGAAAAAAAAAAACATTTAAATGCAGGTTAACTAAAGATTGTTTTGACAATCTTACTCAGTTCAACAAAGCATTCTTCGAAGCATAGCAATTCATCTTTCACTGCTCGGGGCTTAGCAATCAGTTGATCGTACGAAGCTCAGCTATGAGTAGGCAAAGAAGAAACAAGACACGAAAGTCAAAGAAGCAACAAGAAAAACTTCATCTGTTTTAGAAACTGTTGGCCTTGGTTTGTATCTCTTAGATTCACTGTTACTCTTCATTGGTTACCAGTGCACCGTGTGTAGCCAGTCCTCTTCGTGCATTACAAAACATGATTACGTTATTCCCTGTTCAACCGGTACATAATTTATCGCCTGCCGAGTTGAGACGGCGAATTGGGAAGGTCATTTTGGGATATCGGGGAAAATAATTGAGATATCACAAAGCCCCAGAAAACGGATCACAAAAATGGGGCGCGATATTTCAAAGAGGAAGCGGAATGGCGAAGGATCCCAAATGAACGACCAAGCGTCCTCGTGGGGCTGTGGGGCGCGCTTTATGGGTATTCTTGGTGTTTTGACAGTCATTTTAGTGGTGGCGGTGGTTCATGTGGCGACCAGCGACGAGCGCAAAACATATTTTGATGAACTCGTTAGTACAGGCGGCGCTATTCGCTCGGCGCGTGATGTTAAGTCGCATTCTGAAGAGGATTCCGTGGACGTTTGTCAAACTAATGATTGCAAAAGGGTGGCAAAATACATAAACGCTTCCATGGATTACTCCAAAGATCCCTGTGTGGACTTTTTCGATTATGTATGCGGGGGTTGGATCAAGGCTAATCCTATTCCCAAGAGTTCATCCACGTATTCCACTTTTGCCAAGCTTAATGGGCGCGTGGAGCGCAACCTGAGGCACATCTTGGAAAAAGGCATCACAGCTAGTAGCAAAAAGTTGTTTCACTTGCCAAAGGACTTCTTCGAGTCGTGTATGGATTTAAAAACTATTGATCACTTGGGCGACAAACCACTTCGTGATTTGATCAATGACATCGGCTCCTGGAGCATTAATAGTAAGTCAGGCTGGAATGAAGACGATTGGGATTTAGAGCAAACTTTGTTGAACATCCACAAGAGCTACACCTCTGCTGGCGGACCCTTGTTTTCTGTCCACATTAGCGACGATCCTATAAACAACACCAGGCACATAATTGAGGTGAGTGCCGTTCAATAAGAATCCTGGTGTGATATAACAAGTAAGTAAGGACTGCTTCTTACATGAGTGCTTCTGTTGGAAAGACCTTTTTTTCCTGATCATGTCATCGCCACTTGATGAGGGAAATCGCTTTGTTACTATTTTCATTTATTGGGGAAACTAAAGAAATCGTTTTATAATTGGCAGGACAATTTCACACGCGCAATATTTGTTTTCATATTTGAATAAGAGGAATCAAAAAAACACCCAGATCAATTGACAACAAGCATGTGGGCGGAGAGATGGCTAAACTACGGTTGGATCGCTCACGAAACTTAAACATATCATCCTTCTGGTTAGAAAAAAAGTTACCGCATTCTCTTAAAAGTCATTACTTATAGTTCTAATTCTATTGTGACAAGCACAAGAGGCTGTTCTTAATATAACCTGCTAATTTTAACCAGTTTATATGGCATTTAGCTTGGCGTACTACCTGTTGTACGTGAAATATATAACCCTCTCGAGGTGTCAGATTATTCCGTTTTCCCTTAAATGTCCAAGAAAAGGAGATGGAGAACAGAAAAATGAAAAATCATTCCACTGTTCCAGTCGGAAAAGGAATGTGAATTCAAAATGTCTTTTAATCCCGTAATAGCTTTTCAAGTATCTACGAAGTGACCATCGACGTTTCCCTGTACTAATATATTGATTGAAAAATTTCAGGAAACCAATATTCTTCCGTCATAAATTGTTTGGTAAAACCCTTAGGCGAAGAACTAAAAAAAATAACTCAACGGTAACAAGACTGGCTTCAAGTTCAATTTTTGTTGAACCAATATATACTATATATTTAATTTACCTTATTTCATTGAAGCGATAACGACACAAGGCTGTGGATGACGCGTTTAACTCATAGCTGAGAATTGGCTTAAATTTTATCTGTCAATTGAGAAACAACTTTTTTTGTTATAATTACTGATAGATGATATCTGAGATGTTAAAAAGTTTACAAATAACTGACAAATGGGCTTAGATTGACTGAGAGCTAAGAAATCGTTAAACATGTAATTGAAAACTGAGATCCCAGCAACCCATCCAGGCCCTCAGCAACAAGCTCAATTATCGCGGGGTTGACGAAACTAACCCAGACTTGGCAAAAAAACATGAAATCAATTTGCAACTTTCAATTCATTGTATCTAAGGAGACCTCTACCTAAACATACCGTTTAAACATAATTCAGTTACCACATACCAAGTTTGAACCACCTATTTATCGTATACCCAAACCCTGACTGACCCTATCTTAGGATGGATGAACCCCAAATAACACTGACGATAGTAACCGGTGGAAAATGTCCTGTACTTTACAGTTCGTCGACCTTCGGACTCCAAAAAAATATATATATAGACTTCTACACATACACACTTGTTTATTGTCCACTTGAAACACACTTAGATAGATCGTTTTCTTGTAGTTGTTCTATTACTGAGCCATAACAACTTTGTTCCATTACTACCAGATAGATCAATCCGGTCCTAGCCTTTCGAGAGAGGTATACTTCGACAGCCCAAAGGTAACAGTTTCACTGGTTCTAAGTTTTTTGTTTGTTTCGTGTGTTTTGAAAGTTGGTCAAATCAATTTTGAAATGGCAAAGTTACTGAAATAATTTTATAAACTTTGCATCATTTTGGCAGTCCTTGGCATATGCCTTTTCTGAATGATCAAAAGTGTCATGCTTTTGTAATTTTTGCATTTAAGATTATGACAGCGTACAAACAGTTCGTCACAGCCGTCGGAAAATTGCTTGGTGGTGATGACGAAATGAAGAAGCGAGCTGAAGAGATTGTGGCGTTTGAAAAGAAATTAGCTAAGGTAACAACAATTATGATTCGCTGGTTCTTCAAGCTTTGCAAGTAACTATGTTATGACAGCCTGTGATTTGGTGTTTGGAATTTTTTAGATGTTGTAGGGATACTTTAGCCTAGAGTACCAAAATGTTTACTGCAAAGATAAGTATTACATACGTTTGTAACAGTAAATGTCTGGACCAAATATGCCCAAAGCCGTGCTAACTAAAAAAGCATTAAAAAGTGAATTAAAAGATAGATTCCATCAACTCTAGAGTAAAATACTGATCATCATCCTGGGTACACATTTTCTATTTGAATTTAATTGATGTGTTTCAGATTAGTGTTCCTGATGCGGACAAGACTGATTCGTGGTTCAACCGAATGACCATTGGTAAACTGATGAAGGACGCGCCTGGGGTGAGAAAGATTTTGTTTTATTTTTAATCAATTTCTTGAAAATAGTTGGACAATCAGTGCTGATATTACAGTGCAAATAACCTCACAGACGTAACACATTCAACATCAACTGGTATGTCCTTACATAGAAGGCATGCCTGATATGAGATGGTACAAGCTGTAACCTGGTTTCAAGGTAGTTTAATGTAACGACAACTTTACAAGAACAACAACAATAACAACAACAGCAAAAACTGAAATTTACCCCCGAGCTGCAATTGTTTAGACTGATGTAATCTCGAGTGTATTAGTCAGAATTCAAGTAAGTGAATGTTGATTCTCCTCTCTGTCACAGTACCCTTGGATGCATCATTTATCCACTATATTTGCTAACAACACATTGAAAGATGACGAAGAGATCATTGTTCCTGCGCTGCCATATCTACAAAATATGACAAGGATTATCAAGGAGACTCCCAAGAGGTATGAAAATCGTCTCTGTTTCTGCCTGGATAAGTCGACCAAACTATGCGGGAACTGGGAATTGTTACATGAAAATTACAAATAATTAAAGTTAGCACACGGGTCTTTGTTGGTAGAGTAAGCCAATCGTTAGATTCAGAAGTAGACCTATAAAATTGGAAAAATGTTGAATTGGCTATGTTGTCAGAACAAAAAGACTGACAACGTACGTCTCCGACTTTCCATTCTGTTTCAAGACCGACGTTGACACAAATTGCGGAAAAAAAAACTATGCGTTGTTTTTCATTTATTTTTTCCAGAATCCTTGCTAACTACATCGTGTGGAATGTTATACAAGACGAGGTGTCATTCCTTTCGAAGCCTTATCGCAAGGCCAGGACGCAGTATCGAGAGCGTGTCCTGGGCTCCAAAGGGCAGAAGAAGCGTTGGAAAACATGCGTAACGTTTACAAACGAGCTTCTGGGGGACATATTAGGATCAGCTTATGTGGAACATCACTTCACCAACAAGAGCAAAAAAATGGTGAAGGAGCTTTGAGAAATACGTACTGAATATAGGCTGAGACGAAAACGAGTCACCTAAAAATTGTCATAAATAGATATATCAAGTCAAACCTGTGTTAAGGACCATCTATCCTTAGTGCGGCCCTCCCTAACCTGCACCAAACAATACAGTAACAGTTCTACTGCTTTCCTTTGTCCATCACCTGTTACTTCGTCTTGCATGAGAACTCTCAATAATAAAAAGAAACAAATCTAAAAAGCGAATGCATTTTTCCTTGCCACTAATCCTTATAACCCCCAATGATATCGAAAGGCAGTGAAAACGCACTTGTTTATTGCTCAAAGCTCTGATGTTATTGAAAAGGGCAATAATTCTCAAGGTTCAGGGTGGAAACGTCATCGAGAGGGCAACGAAATTTGAGCTACTAGTGAATGCATAAAATAGTTTCTTTAATAATTGATACGAAACCTTGTCTTGAGATGCCTGTGATTACCTCTCCTAGGCGGAGGATATGATAGTGGAGGTGCGAAACGCTTTCAAAGATAATGTCAACGGCATTCCATGGATGGACAAGACTACTAAAATGGCAGTAATGGAAAAGGTGCGATCATTATTGTTACATGCTAGATGTTGTTCAAAGTTGTGGATGCAGCCATCTCTTTACATGATCAATAGCTAGTTTGCACATAGTTGCATTGCACAAAATGCTGGGTAGTAACGGTGTCAATAATTTTTGTACACTTTCATGGGAAAAGAGAGAAACCTCCAAATCTGCGGCACACATTATAATATATAGAAGTTGTATAGAGTACTTTTTACTGCGTAGCGTCTGGTCACAGTTAAGGAAAGACCAAAAGTGGGTTGCCTTACTTCTCGCCCCTCACTCCAACCCTCTTTCTTCATGCATTATAATTTGGACCTCGCAATGCACGACACTATTTGTGGTTAGCACCTGAATGCAAACATTTACGACAAGATTCACTATTCTAAATAAAACAGTATTAGCGTAATAAAATTACTATTTCTTCCAGGCGGATGCCATGCACGATGAGGTTGGTTTCCCACATTATTTAGTTGACAAGAAGAAATTCAAGAAGAGGTTCAAAAAGTATGATCACGTAAGTGCTAAGGGTTAAATCAAACTCTTCCTTCGCTTGGTTTTA
>Ga0126339_10003600_pt1 | contig 11296 bp, 4 predicted proteins | sample OrbTmetagenome_2_FD_92532 | JGI IMG/M metagenome (GOLD analysis project Ga0126339, IMG submission 92532) | Coral microbial communities from Petempiche,Puerto Morelos, Mexico - Orbicella T R C metagenome | ecosystem: Host-associated > Invertebrates > Cnidaria > Coral | place: Petempiche,Puerto...
AGCAAGAAAAAAAAAGCGCGGGCGATGGATAGAATAGAAAAAAAAGAGAGGTTAGTTGTGAGAAAATAAAAAAACAAAAATAAAAAAAAAAGAGGGGGGGGGGGGGGGGGGGGGGGGAAGAAAGAGATGAAGGGAAGGAAGGGAGGATGGACAGATGAATGAATGGACAGAGGGACAGACAGACAGACTGACAGAGAGACAGACAGACAGACTTACTGACAGACAGACAGACAGACAGACAGACAGGTAGACGGACAGACTGACAGATAGATAGACATACAAACATACATGTACTGACAGACAAAGAAACAGATGGGCATGCAGACTGACAGACAGACAGACAGACTGACAGACAGATTGACTGACCGACTGATAGTGTTTCACCAACACCAGTTAGGCAATTATCTTTGAACAGTGGTCTAAGATGATATTTTTTCCCAGACAAGGGTAACTCTAGTCTGGCAATCTTTAATTTGTTATTTTTCCTTTGTTTAGTTTGCTTTAACGTTTATGACCTCAATGGTAATGGTTATATACTAAGGGAAGAAATCCATCACATGCTAAAAGACTGCATGGTCAAGGTAAGTTAATATCAATTGCTTATCTATCAGATGCTATTTATAGCTTGTACATGGAACATGTTAAGAGCTTAAAGGGCAGCTTCGACTAGAAATAATTAAAGTATGGTTATCATTTGATTTCATTAGTGATCAAACTAAAAGAAAATGGTAACTGGAGAATTGCCAAGCCTCTTGTATTATTGAAGAATTTAGACAACATCCTCAAAGATCTTGGTCAAGAATCTTCAGGATCTTTTTTGATTTTTGACAGCATCTTTAAAGACCTTGACCAAGATCCTTAACTTTGTAAGGACTGTAAAGGATCTTCAATGATTTTACTCAACCGTCTTGCCAAGATCTCCAATTATGGAGGATTCTTGCAAAGATGTTCATTCCAAGATGAGTACTCGTAAGATCTTTTGAGGATGATCTTTGGAAGATCCTAAGCTTATCTTAAAAGAACTTTTAATTTATTTAGTACAGTAATGCAGGTCCTACAAAAGGTGTTGTAAGATCCTCAAAGATCCAGGGTTTTTACTAAAGAAATAAGAGCTAAAAAATTGAGAGGGTTTGGATGGAAATTTATAATTTCAATCATTACGTTAATTTCAATGCCATTTTAAAACTTACAATATTTTGCAGTACAGCCATAGCTCTAATAGACCTAATACTATCTGCAGTTGCAATGGGTGATTAGGATTTTGTGAGTGAGGTAATTTACAGCATCAATATATGTAAGTGTGACTAAGATGGGATCTGTTTGTTCTTTCCCCATAGTCATCCACAGAAGAAGATGCAGAGGAAAATGTGAAAGAACTTGTTGAGATAGTCATAAAGAAAATGGTGAATTTTTAGTCTATATATCATTTGGTTAAATCATTGTTAGACTTGTAAAATGAAACCTACACTAGGGCACTTGCTTATTTTGAACAGTTTTGTTTGCCCCAACAAAAAGCTCATAAATAATTTATAATTATTTATATTTAGTTTCACTTTATACTGGTATATTACCCTGCTCAGTGCAAGCATTGCTTAATATGGGCAATGAATACTTTTGTGTGAAACAAGTTACATATTCTCATATAATTTAGTTTATTCTGATTCAGGACTTTGATCATGACGGAAAGCTTTCGCCATTGGATTACACCACTGCTGTCACAAAAGAAAACCTCCTGCTGCAAGCATTTGGAAAATGTCTGCCGGGCCGTCAGGTATGTCTACCCCTGCTATTGTAAGAAGATCGTGTCTCTTAATTGAGGTAGAAAACTAACTTTGTTTTCATGTGAAAAAGAAAAAGAAAACTAAAAAAACAATGGACAGGTAAAAAAGTTGGAACAGGATGTCAAAGGTTAATTTAGCTGTCAAGCTACCAGTAGTTACAGTTTGGGGGGTGGGAGGGGGGTACTCAAAAAGTTTTTATATAGAGAGACTCTATCCTAAGTTCAAAACCGTTACCCTTTTTAACACATTTTTGACAGGAAAGATTTAACTTATTGCATAGAAAATGGTAGTGCCACCTAAACTTACCGTAAAATTACTGCATCTTTTCCCCAAACTGTCCACTAGAGCAACCCTGTCATAATTTATCAATTGCCTAATTTTTTTTGACTCAGCTATTAGGTGCATTTGTTTGAGATATTTTGAATGGCCCATTTAAATGCCTTAATGCCAGTTTTCCTTACCTTCAGTACATTTATTGTGAAATCTCCCACCTTTGTTATACCTTTGCTTCTACAGTAGCTGGAAAGAGGTTCCCATTTTGGACAAAGGCTCTCTATAGAGTATACAAAAAAGTACCTCCCAAGCCCCTGGGGTCACTCAGAGAGAAATGTAAAACACTCTTGACTTGTCTGAGCAATTCTTCGCTTATTTAATGACTGTTTGAATTTGAATGATTGTCAGAGCAGGAAAAAATTCTGAAATCCAGTTGCCCTTTCCATTGTAAAATAAGGACCAGGACCTTGGTGGGATCCCGCCACGATCTTGGCGGGAATCCCGCCAAGATCCCAGCGAGATTTTGGTCACCGGGATTTTTATTCCCAGTGGAATCCTGGCAAGATTCTCACTGGGACGCAAAATTCATGGTGGCCAAAATCTCACTTGGATCCTGGCACGAATCTTGCAAAGACTCTCGCCGGAAAGCAAAAATCCCAGTGGCCAAAATCTCGCCGGGATCCTACCATGAATCCTGCCAGGAAAACGGGGCACCGCGGTGGGATCCCAGCGAAAGCCAGGAAATTTGGCAGGATCCCAGTACTTATTTTACAAGGGTAAGAAGCTTTGAAGCCAACAGACACCAACTGAGCACAAACAAGTTAGCACAAACACATTTATACAACATTTACTGAGATTTCCAGTCATGGAACATAAGTGAACATAATATTGGACCAAAATTAATTTTCTTTTAATTGTTCTCCTCCAGGAAGTGGATACATTTACGGACAAGTACATAAAAACTAGACAGTCCTGACTGATCCACCAACACAAGGTTGCTATAATTTCTACTCAGATAAACGACTTCATTCTTTTCTACGTTATGAACAACAGTATTGTTAGTCACAATCTGGCGGTGCATGGCGTCAGTATCAGCTGACATCAGAATTGAACTGTGCACTAAGTGTAAAATATATTTAGATATCCAGTTGTAAATAAGAAGTGAGTGGTTGGACACGATGTACGTGTTGTTTGATACTGTAAAATAAATACCGTCAGAAGGCCCATTTCAGATGAATAAAAATATAGGCAACTGAATTTCTGATCGTAGTCATTGTTGTCATTTATTATTTTGATCAACATCATGAGAAGTTAAACAAAAGGCAGAAAACAACCTAACTGTGCTTCCCAGTCAACGCTTTACTTGCCAATTCAAGTCATTTTGGGGAACCTTGGCCACCAGGGGCCCATTTCTTGAAAGCCCCGGAAACTTTCCAGGCACATAAAGTCACTTTTAGTTAATAATCTGCATTTAAAACCATGCAGAGGGGTGTGTACACCTGAAACGTCTTGTATGAAGGGAACCTCTGTTCATGTTACGAATATATGGATAAAACAGCTCTGTGATCATAAGATTTAACCTTTTACTATGGCTCTCCGGGTGCGGAAACTTTGCGTGACCTTCGAGAAGCAGGCCCCAGGTTTGGTCCGTATTCCTCTTTTGACTGCCTTCTGCCATGGCTGAGCCACTCTCTATAGCTATGGGGGCTTCAAAGAAGCTGGCGATGACTGGACACTTAAATACTATACCAGAATTTACTGGCACACTTCAAACAGATGAAAGGTAAAGTTTTCTCTGCTGCATGTTCTCTGTTGTGGGGTTCTGAGACATCTATCTCCCATCAGTCTAGGCAAAGATACACTACTTTAAGAAAAGGTCTACTGTCAGACAATTTCAACAAAATGTTTTCAGTCAGAATGTTTTTCAGCTATCAGTGAGAAAAAACTTGCAACTTCTCAGCTGACAGCAGAACTCAATGTTGCGACTGCTGGGGTCACCAGTGCGACCAATTTTTTTTTTTTACTGGCGACTTACTTTTCACGTTTTTCACTGAAATACTTTTACTGGCAACTAAATCTGAAGACTTAGAGAACAGCTTGCACCAAGGTTTTTTTCCTGAAAGTCTAGCCCTGTGACAGCTATAATTTTATCTGATTCCGATCAGCTATCGGTTAACCCCATCCAAACCTTCTTTCAATCAACTTTTTCAACAACAAGAGTTAAATGGAACAATGCTTGGCCAATAAAAAGAATTTTAAAAATTGTAAGAGATCTGAGGAGAATACTGCAGAGTGAAATGACGGAAAAAACAAGGCATTGCTTTGTAGCACAATTTTGTGCCAAGTCCGGAATTCTTGAAAGAGCATGGAAATCTACAACTTAGTTTTCTTGATCTGGAAAAGTGCGTAAAAGTAAACATTAAGCAGGTAAAATGGTGCAGAGACTGGACTTTTTTGCAACCAGAAGTGCATGATTGCTAACCGAAATCTTTGCCAGCTGGTTGCATTTCAAGTAAATTTTGTCCTAGTCAGAATGTTCAATCACAGAATCTTGAGATCTACATTGTATCTCCAAGGTAATACCTCTCTCACTCTTGACTTGTGTCTGCATTGTATCAGGGTTACTGTGAATTTGCAGTGGATCTTGGTTGCATTTTGGGAACATCTCCAAGATGTGTGGGATATGTGTGTACCAATATCAACATGCTAGAAGAAAATTCAGTCTGTATTTATTTGTTCCGCAAGTCAAAGTAATTATTATTGTACAAATTGGTGCATAACTATTTTAATCGTAGAAAAATAACTACACTATTCCTTTCCATTTTGTAATCTAACACAGAGTAACTAACTTATTAAAGTTTCAGACAAATTGTTCATCATGTCATTAGTGATCTACTGGTGTTAACAGACACTTGATTCCTTTAGTATTAATAAAGGCATGTCTCTATAATTTTGCAAGACATACAGTGAACCCCATTAACAGAGCCCTAGCTGTAGCAAGCACTGATGATGTCTGGAATATAAGTTCAAAATCAGTAGCACTTGATAATTGAGTGCAAAGTGTATGAACTGGAACCAACACCCCTGTCCATAAAAAAAGATGTATAGTTCGTAACGCTAGCTTTAACTGTATTTACCATACAAGAAATGTTTGCATTACAATAAAAGTGCATAGAACTTTCGCACATTCTAACAAAAAATGACACTACCTCAATGCTAGGACACAAAATATGCCAAAAATGTAAATATACTATGAAATTGTCAACCTCAACCTTTTGTGGGTGCAACTGCAGCTGAGCATATTTAAGCTGAAGTGGAATGCAGGAAATGTCTTTAAGATGCAATCATTAATACTAAATAAGAAATGCTCTGAAGATAAAAAATCTGAATATCTTTACTGTTAATCTTTAAGATTTTGTATATATATGTAGCAGTGACTTACTTAACAGTACCTATATTCTGGCAAGTTTAGAGTCAAGATGGACAGACTAATTATATTAATTTTTGGGGGTCTATTTTTGGCGCTGTTATAAACAAAAATGAGTCTTAACAACTTTCTTTAGAGTTAAATTACTATGCCTTGCATATCTAAAGTTCAAGTCCTAATGATTGTGTTTTGGCTGCCATTAAATATCACAATTATGATGACAACCTCGAGCTAATGTGTACTCTGAGCTGATTGGTTCTTTGATTTTGATGTTACCAGAATCCTTTAACATGAGAAATTAGATTGTGATTGACATAAGCACATTAAGGCAATGTGTTACAATTGCTCTTAGCCAGTGAATCAATCATTATTTCTAATCGACAGGGGTTCTTTATTATGCATGTTTATCTAGTTTTGCAATTAATGCTCTACTCTTTCACCAGAACATTTTCATGCCTCAGTTAATATTTGTTGCAATTAGCCGAGGTGTACTGTGTGCAGATCTTATCATCTGTTTTTTCACTGTATTTTGGTAATTTGTCAAGTCCAGCACCTGTAAACAAATAAAACATTCATATTTTATAAATAAGTGTCACAATATTATTATGTTATCAGATAAATATTTAACTTAAAACAAGGACATGCAAAAAATTCCTAAGTCAGCCATTATGATGTACGTTTAACATTTAAATCAGTATCCAAACCCCAGACTTGTACCCAGTTGCTATTTACTGATTTCAAAGAGAAAACGGTCTGGATCAAGTGGAGCGTGTGGGGAGTTATGGGAAAAGGCGGAAGAAAAATAGCGACGCTATGTTTTCTTCGAGCCTTCCAATGACACCTCGCGCACCTTAATCCAACCTACTATCCAATGTTCTCTCCCCAAAACACACGTAAATAGCGACTGGGTACAAGTCTCTCCAAACCCTTGGCAATTTAAATGTGGAGTATTTCAGTATTTGCTACCCTGGACAGGATACTAGAGGAAGTCCATAGCACGAGTCAACTATCGCACAGTAAATTGAGAGTGACTAATTAACCTAATTGTTTCAATCAGTATAAATCTACTAGTCGTTCAAACCTTAGTCTAAATCCTAGCTTCAAGGACTCTTAAATAAAAACCACCATTTTGTTAAGAACTGCACTGTGACTGCTACTAGGCTATTCACTATCTACAACAGAATTACTAGATAGAGAGCAGAGTATCCTCTAAGAGAAGAGTATTTGTGATAGAATGCTAGTACTGAAGGCAATTAATAATATCATTTAACATCATTTAATTTACATAATTGTACCAATTGATTGGTTGCAAAATGATGTCAAAAGTAAAATGAGAGTATTCATGTTGATGTTTAATTAGCATTCGGCAAGCACACTTTTATGTATTACCTGTGATCAAGTTATGAAGATTACAGTAGTTTGTGCCATAGTCCAGAAAAGCATACCACGTTTCAGAAGTCGAATAGCCCTGGAATAAAATTTGCATTTATTTAATTTGTTATAATTGTGCCTTTAACTCAAATTGAGAAATAAATTAAAACAGTTTTTGTCAAAATAATGATTCAACATTGATTTATTTTTTGCAATGTAACATTATATAAGTGTACATTGAGCACGTCACAAAATTATGCATTCTGAGAATTCAAAACTCTGACTCCAGCATTCACCACAGCAATGATTAATTTGTTCACGGTTTGGTCTCCACATAATTAATGAACAGGCAAAGTTTGAGTCTATCATCTTCTGTATGGCTCAAGTCCTTGCATCTTTACCTGGATTTATTACCAATTCGACTGGCAGCCTTATAATCCCTAGAACTTTACACAGTAGTTTGTTGCAACAAACACTGAAACTAACGCTGCCAATTTAAACTAGATTCAAAACCAAAAAATTAACCAGGAAAATTAATTATGTTGACCATAGCCATCCTTTTTTCATCCTTTTTTCTTCTGAGACTCAAGAGTTTTGTAGGTTCCAGTTGCAACATTCCATTACTTATTATACTACTTCAATACTGATCATCTCTGTGCTGAGCAGTTTTGTATGTTTGATCACAAAATTTGAAGATTTCTAGCAAGATCTTATCACTTAACTGTTGCTCTAGAAAGAAACATTTGATTTGATCTCAAAATCTAGGAAGCATCTTTCTGTATGAGGAGTCACAAAGTCTAATTTTCTGTGTTTAATGTTTTTCAGAGGCTAAAATCAGTCTAAAAAAGTAACGTGACACTAGTCTCATCACCCCAAAATTAAAAGCAGTGCGACCTGAACTCTATGTTAAGCTGTCCTCAAAGAAACAATTCAAGCCTGCAATATGTCAATACCTGCACCATGCAAATCTCACTTCCATTTTTGCCAAATGTAAATGTGAGGTCATCTTTATAGTGTTTCACTGGTGTGGTATGGGTTGCCAAAATCTGATATTCAGTCACATTTTTCAGCTGAGTAGGAAAATATATTTAACACTCAGTAAATTAATTTGAATATTGTTATGAAGCAGGGGGACTCCTGGGAATTCTTGTGCCTGGATATATCCCTCTAGATGTACCCAGTCACAAAAAAATAGTTTAAGGCGGCACTGAGCTTGAGTATCCCATCACACCAGAGATTATCCCTGGGGGAACTCCCATATAAAAAGAACAGGGGTGCTTCAAGAACTCCTAACAGGTACCAAGATCCTGTTTTGTGGGCATGGCTTGAATTATCTTCGATCCTAAGAGGTACCAATTCTAAAACAACACATTATCTCCTGTCATGTATTCTTGCCTCAATACCCTAAAAGGTATTGTAAAAGCCCCCACTGTAGAACTTTTGAGGCTGAACAACCTAGGCTGTAAGAGGCACCAAAACTGCATTTTTAATCCCTAAAAGGTATGACGAGCACCCCTGTCCCTTTTATGTGGGAGTCCTCTGCCCCACCCCCTCCCACCCCCCAATCCGTGGAGCTTATCCTGTGCATGGTAAACATAGCATAATATGACAAGCTGTATTTCTATCCTGCCTCCCCTCAACTCCCCGCCTCCCTTCCTTTCCTAAACTAGACAGTACATATGGTAAAAAAAATATATTTGCAGGGCCACCCTGCTGACCCACCACTGACTGACTTTGTGTGTCTGTGTTTTCAAATACTGTGTGCGCCTAATTTGCATTGAAAGAAGATACATCCAGACCTGAACTTTTGTCATCAGAGTATCAGTCCCTTATAAATCGCAAAAACATCACGGACAGTTATGGATAAAGATTTACTTTAATCAGTTGTCCTACCGTATACAGACATTTTTCACCAGGTTGGCCGTCTGGACAGTTGTCATGTGATGTCCATTTGTGAATTTGATCCACAATAGCAGTTTTCACTTTATCACAATTCACTGCCCAAATCCTAAAACAAGATAATACAAGAGTTTTTCTTTCCCTGAAGCAAGACAAGAAGCATTTCTTCTTCTTCCTTCATTCCATGTGGTATTCTAATCAAAGTCACCAAACATTTCAATTCAGTGTACCTCCAACAACATATTACAGTTCCCACAGTGCATGTAGAAATTGTGAGAGGGCAGATCGTCTGTTTGATTTTCTTGTGAGCGGCACTTAGTAATTATATTACTGCCTTATAGGGTTTTCTTGCAAGTACCATGTTGAGCCCAGAATGCAAGTTTAGTTGTTACCTCTGCAGTACCACAGAAGGAACACAAAATTCTGGATGGATAAAGGGAGGGAGGAGGGGGAGGGGTTCAAAGGCCCAAGATATTCTGGAGAGGGAGGGGATGGATAGTTAGATTTCTCAACCTTCCACTGTGATTGGGAAAAAGGCAGGAATCCCAACCTTTTCAAATCAAGATATTTGCAAGGGTCTGATTTATATTTATTACAACTTTATTTGCATAACAAAGATGTAAATATCTACATGCAAATAGTGTGGCCTCACGTTTTGGGTGCAGCTCTCTCTAATGATGAAGGTAACGTAGCAATATAGGATGAAAAGCATTCAGCCACAATGCTAAACAAACGGCATTCAATGAAATACATGAACTGAAGAGCAAAGTGTATCGCGTGAGCTATGCATGCATGAAAAACCAATGCAATCTAATTGCGTTACGTAACCTAATTGCAAGACTTGTATTTTCTTTCCATTCATTATGTAAATCTTACCAGTCTATTTTGCAAGACGCATGGAGTGGTCCTTGAATGGGTGTTGCAAAGTAAACCGCAACCAAGAAGACGAAAATACCTTTCATTTTCGCTCGTGAAGTGGAACAGACGACTGGAATTCACAAGACTCAACTGACGTTGTGACAGATTCACATGACATCATCACTATTTGGGCATGATGGGAAGGAATTGCTTGAGAGGAGACTGGGTCAGACACATGTGTCATGCTAAAGATGGCGGACGGCATTGGAAGGGACGAATCGCCAGAACAAATTGAGTCTCTAGACGAGCATAGAGGCGACAAGGAAGTCCCAGATCGCAAAATTAATGGCGATATCGAAGAAGAGCCTGCGAAAGGAAGCCTTCAACCAGCGTCTGGGGGCTCTAAGAAGAAAAAGAAGAAGAAGAAAAAGGGCGAAGTAGGAAGTGAAACTTCACCGGAGTCTTTACCTAGTTCGGCAGTAAACTTGCAAAGCTTACGGCAGCTGCAGAATTTACAGAAGAGTTTCGAACTTTTGCGAGCCGGGGAAGCGAAAGCCCCCAGGACGACAGAGGAGGCTTTGAAGAAGACATATCAATTTTGGGATACTCAACCAGTTCCCAAACTAGGTGGGTTTCGTTGGGTTTTGTTTCAACTCGTTTGCAGCTGGATTCCGAGTAATAATTGGATTTGATTTGTTGTTTTATTGATTAGCCTCTGCGCACATGCCTCATGTATAAGGAAGATGAGAGGCCAAGTCAATGCATGACATCCTTTTTGAATTCCAGACATGGTTTGTTTTTTTTTCCTTTTCGCGGACTTTAATTGGCTTTTTATTTTCTGTTTTGTTGCTAAGAACGTTTTTGACTGAAAGTTTGCTCGATCACAAATTACTAATTAAAATGTAGCTACCAAGTAGATCAGTTTTGAGATCATTGTTTTTCAAAAGCTTCCCTAGTGTCACAGTATCAATTCACATGGAACGAACATTTTTCAGTAATGTTGTTGAAAATAACTTTTTCCTTGTTGCCCACGTGGATGTGTACAATACAGTTTAGAGAAAGTTTATGGAATGGAGAACTTTACAGTTTCATTAAAACAGGTGATTGATTTTTCTTATTCAGCTTACAGAAAAAAATAACGCTAGTCTGTTGACAAACTTTTATTTTTTCCTATGAGTTATTTTTTCAAGCGTGCAAGCAATGCAAGAAAATTAAACGAAAGGAAAAGGAAAATTGATTTGAATCTCAAAATTATTGTTTCCAGAGGAATAAAATGTGTCCTGGTATCCTAGGAGAATAATATAACAATAGTTTTGTAATTATAGCCCAAAGCAGACAAGATTATTTTGAGGGTCCCCTATACCTCTTCTGAAAACAGTTTCACGCAAAAGTAATAGCCATGGCCATGGCCATGGCCATGTTTTGATAATTTCAGACTCTCTCGTCGTCAGCATGTCTAGATCTTTTGTGGATTGGGTATTATGCATGTACAGTGCAACCCCGTTAATACGGACACCAAGGGGACATGAACAGGTGATGACATGACAGGTTACAGGAACACTATCTATAAAGGTTGACAATGCAGACTGCAGCTAGGTCATGCACGAGGTCACCAAGCAATAAAGATGACAATATGAATAAAATATGCAAATGCTACCTTCGTGAAGACAAAAGAAAGAATCCAAAA
>Ga0126339_10003604_pt1 | contig 11294 bp, 8 predicted proteins | sample OrbTmetagenome_2_FD_92532 | JGI IMG/M metagenome (GOLD analysis project Ga0126339, IMG submission 92532) | Coral microbial communities from Petempiche,Puerto Morelos, Mexico - Orbicella T R C metagenome | ecosystem: Host-associated > Invertebrates > Cnidaria > Coral | place: Petempiche,Puerto...
AGAGAGTAAAAATTGAGAATTAGTCCCGTTCAAGAAATGGAATCTTACCTGAACAAATCATTTTTATCAACGATCTTCGTGTCACAACCGCGGCAACACAAGACGGTACACTGAAATCAAGACAAAAAAAAAACTGTAACAGGCATTATAAAACTGAATACTGTCTGATACTTGGTGCAAGGATTTGGAAGTAGTAACACCATGCTGTAAATCATCAGATGGTGGTATTCACCGCATGTTTTAACAATACTTAAAAGTATCACAAGGATTCCAAAAAAGACAGAATATCCAAAGTTACAACCCATAAGATATTTTTGCTTGCACAAGAATATACCCCAGCTAAAACTGCGGAATATGTGAGTGACATTACCCAATTTATGAGAACCCACCTATTGCAAAAAATATCTGAAGGACAATAAACACAATAAACACATTTGACTTTAAAAAGATGTTCCGAGAAGCAAACAGTTTTCCCAGAGCAAAGACAGTGAGCTTTCAGGAACAGATAATATCCAAAGACAAATATCCGAGCATATTTTTGTGCAAATGGAGATTGTACTTCAATACAAACAGGGTGAAAATAAAAAAATCAGTTAAACAAAATGAATGTGTATGTTACACAGTGGTACATTAAGTTGAGAAAAAAAAACATTCTGGACAAGAAACAGGAGATTTACAGGTTTGTAAAGATACCATGTATTAAATTACCTTTCGAACAATTTCAAGCTCCTTTCGCAATCTCTCAGTAGCACAGTTGATGCTTAGTATTTGAAGTCTTAGGCTGTCATCCAAAGGCATGTTGGCTGCTACCCAAAATGAGAAATCTAAAAAAAAGACCACATATTGTATCTTTCACTAGACCAGTAGATAAAAGAGCTACATGACGATTTGTGCATCGTGAAAAGTTTAGCTCACATTTTTCAAGTTTGTTGTTTGTAATCTGTGTAAATCTTCTCCATCCTTAACCATTCTTGTTCCTTTATGGTTTATTATTACCTCTTTGGTGTTTTTCTGTCTTAGTAAACTACTATTTTCAGGTTTCCTTCAATTTAAAGGTAATTTAGCACGTGGTAAAAATAACTCAAAATACCGTGGCTAAGCTCCTATAATACAAAGGTGAATCTAAATAAGTTACAGCAACCTACAGTATGTTTGTCAGTTGCAAAGTACCCACATAAAAAGAGCTTAACAAAATTGGTCACATCACTGTCTTGTTACCATGTTGCTATGCAACATCCCTATGATGTGTGAATATCTCACTAGCCTGTGTAGCAAGCGTTTCTGTGGGGTTTGGGAGCAAAGAATTACAGCGTGAAAAATGGAGCAAGTAAAAGAGGGGGGAGGGGAACATCTTTTTTTTGCCCCATTGTCTGTGCAGACAAAACACTGAAAATCCCATTCCTCAGTCTTTCTTTGCTTCCAAACCCCATGGAAACGCTTGCTACGCAGGCTAATATCTCACGAGTGTCATTTTCTGTACATGAATGTCTCGCTGCCTGATTTTACTGCACATGACTGGGACCCACACTAACCTGTTGGTGCTTTAGGAACATTGTCAATCCTCAGAGTTTCACTCCAACTTTTTAACTCCTTCTTGATCAATTCCATCAGTACATACTGAAAAGTAATTGTCGAGGAGAACATCTGAATGAAGACATCTTAGAGAAAGTAATTAAACCAAAAAAAGGTGTGGTCTTCACCAACCATCCTAGAGGTTGGGCAGGGTACATAAGTGTATTTGATAATTCTCCTGAGCAACTTGATGCATAAGATGGAGAAATGGACAAGATAATAACAATAATGTTGATGCTGTTGAAAAAACTTTACATGTACAAGCAAAACTTGCTAGAGTCATGTTATCCTACAAATCCCTCTAAATCCCCCTATATCCTTATCTTTGGTATCCTTTTCCTTGTTACTTTTGAAAATACAAACAAGAAACAGAATGTCATAATGTACAGTCAAACCTCTTCTTATATACACCTCCATAATGCCAATGGACAATCCTGAGAAACCAGAGTTTTTACAATCTCTACCTCTACAACATAAACAGCTGCAAAATATGGACACACAGCTTTGACTGTTTGCTATCTGTATTGGAGAGGTTTGACTGCACTCTCACTCATTAGTTCATGCTCTAGCATCTTGGGTCCAACTACCCCTGCTGCATGCCTAGTAATATGTGCATCACTTGAAGCCAAATTCTCCCAAAGTAAAATCCTCAAATGTAACAACTGAAGAGTTTTTATTTTGATCCCAGGACTCAAAAGCATCAGATTAGAAAATAGAATCAGAAAATATGATGACAAATAAGAACACTTAAAGACCACTGTCTTGAAGAATTCTTAACTTGGCCAAACAAACAGAAAAACTGTTAAAACTGGGATGTTTTGTAAGAATGAAAATTTTGAGAGCAATAACCTGGTGATTACAAACTTACTGGATTGTACAGTTGATACACCCATCCTGGCCATGAGCTTAGACTGGTGGCTACCTAGAGAAATAAAACATTTCTACACTTATTTGTTTTCCTGAGGAATAAAAGCAAGTTTAAGTAACTATTATAGGGTCTCTTGGGCATCAGTAGCTTCATAGTTTCTTTCCTCAGCAACCATTTTTTAAACACTCAGCTTAAAACTTCCTGCTTTAAGCAAGTCCATTCTTGTTCTTAGCATTTGGTGTCTATGCCATTACTGTAGAATATTTCTAGCTCTCCTGTTATGTTTTGGGGTCATTACATTTAGTTTCCAATTTTTTGCAGAAATGAGATTATGCATCTGTCAACTCTCAGATACTAAAATGTTTGAACGATGTTTCTGTTTTGGTTTGAGTTGGAAGGGGAACATTTAAAGGGCAAAATTTTAGATGGCGAAAAAGGGTCAGAATAAGTGGTGAGGATACTGTGATGAGGTCAACTCTAAACTATATGGATTCTTAAGAAGAATCTGATAGACATCACAAATTCTTCAGACACCTCACCCTCATTGTGGAAGCTCACCTTTTGGTATCTGGTCTTCCCTAGTCGGTTTTTTCCTGAAGAAACCTGGTACGGTTTTTCGAGGCTGCCAGCAGTGGTTGCCTGGCAACCAAACTTATGATAACAGGACCAAAGTGCACCTTCAGGATGAGAGGGTAGGTTGATTTCTGGTAAGACATGTACTGTGGCCTGTAATACACTGTAAGGAGAAAAGAGTGAAGAAATACACTGATGCTGATAAATGCTTGCTGTAAATCCTAAAGTCCATTAGCACACGACACTTAAATAACCTTCAAGAATTATGCACATTTGTCCTAGCAAACCACAGTTATTTTAGGCCTTAATTTCAGCAATGTTGAATAAACTACTGAAGTTAAAGACCCATTGCTTGGGGAATTTTGATTGGATCAAAAATGTGTAAGGTATTTCAACCCACCCATCAACTTGTCTACGCAATTCTTTAATTCTAAATCTCTGTCTGCCTGTAGCTTTGATTCGTAGTGTTACAATTCCTCCATCTGATTCCTCCTTCATGGAGAAAATCTCTGCTGTAGTACCAATGGCTGCTAACAACTGGCTCTGGTAGTTGCTATATCTGAAAAAAAAAGATAATAAATTATGAAAAAAGTAAAGGTCATTCTAAGAAGACAAAAATGTGTATCAGACGACACTTTATACCACTTTGATACAAATCAGATAAAAGCCACCTGTGTGAGTTGTACATATGCTACATAAGCTGGGGTCATTGAAAGGGAATTTCAAGGACCTGTACTTGTTAGCCAGCTAATCATGGATATGAGGGAATCTAATGCATTTTAGTGTATCGCAGTGTAAAAACTGCGAGGGTATAGTCTGAGCCCTGGCCAGGTTGTTGCCTCTTGCTAATGGGAAGGGCACTTTACTCCACAGTAACTTTCTTCACTTGAGGAGACATGTGAGTACTGTCAAATTGGCAATAAAAAAAACTGACAATATGCTGGGGAAGGGGGGTGGGGGTAAGCTGGGATCAGCAATCCCAGACAAAAGTAGTTGGGTCATGCCATTTTTAGACTTGAGCGTTTTATCGAGGTATTGGAGTTTACTTACCTACCAGTAGGTAAATATTTTTCGTGTGTAAACACCAACTGCTACCATGGTGAACACTGCCCGAGAAAGTTAACCAAGGCAAAAGTTTGATTTGCCCTGTGATCAGACATGGTTTACGTTGGAAACCAAGGTCGAGATGAATGATATAAATTATCTGCTTTCTGCTGGATAGTATTCCACATCCCCTGGTCAGTCTCATTTGATCGCATTTTCGCGACCACGTTTTCAACAACGATTGTTTTTGATCTACGCATGAGTCAGACAAAAAACAAAGACATTTTACAACTGTTCTTTGCCAAATCTGGACAAACCACTTGGACAATATATTTGAATATACATCCAGATATTCTGAAGTTCTCTTTCCACAATTCTTCAACAAAATTTCAACGCAAAAGGGTTTCAAACCAGAATTGTTTTCTTGGCCATGACTGCGCACATTTAACATGCCTGGTCTTTCGAAGAACAATTCAATTGCAAAATCAATTGCTTTCGCCTCAATTTCTTCAGGTGCTGCAAAAGTAAGTGCCGCAAAAATCTTGTGTCCTGAGTTTGCTGTTCAAGAACAAGAAAATAAGACGCAAGGACTACAAGAGCCACAGTTTTTCTTTTGAATGTGGGCATTTTATGCATAGATTTTAGAATTTGCTGCCAATTTGATCTGATCGTGACTGATGACAGGTTTAACTTGGTTATTTGAGGCAGTAAAAACACTGTACTATTTTACCAAGGTTTAGTCACTAAGTGTTTACCTCGGTAAACGCTCAAGTGTAAACACAGGGTCAGGGACACTTCAGCTGGATGCTGTGTTTTTTTTTTCAATTTAAAGAAAAAAAATACCAGATTTTCAACATTGTAAGTTGGGAGAAACGGACAACAAGATTGGTGTCTGAACATTTCCATCTGAGATTGAGGGTTAGCATCCCATTCAGAGGACGTTGTTGTACTCAAAGTGCCTGGCCCCAAATGCTGCAGAAAATGCTACTGCCCAAAGTCTTAAGAAAACGATTCTCAAGTCTCTTACCTTGCATTCACCAAGCCAAATGTCCGGTCTTTTTCTATGATATTTTTCATCATTGCCACTGACTGTAGTTAAGGAACAGTAAAAAAACTAGTTAGTGACAATGCACCCAAGGAATTAATGACACCTTGTTAAAAGTGACTTTGAATCAAGGTATCTTAAAACCACCAAGGAAATGAAACTAACCCTGACCACTGCAAGTTATTCCAAGCAGTTGAAGGGTTCTAAAATGCAAAACTTTTTTAGAAAAATTATATGAAGCTAAATTGGAAATTCCAACAGGATTTGGGGGGTGGGGCATCTGGCCAAAAACGTTATGTAGAGGGATATGGATATTTCAAAGAACACCGAATTGATGAAAAAGAAGAAAATGACTTATCTATTTATCTATCACTGTTCCTGTCTTTTTTTGTCTTTCTATTTCCAGTATCAGGAATTTACAATACTATTGATTGCCGTGTTTTAAAAAGCCTTGATGGAACGAGTGCTGGATTTTCCATTGGCTGTGACGTTAATTATCATGCTCTCAAGTAAAATGCAAGAAATTGTGAACACACTCAACCAGAAATGCAAGAGGTCGGAACCTGGAGCTTTCTAAATGTAACATATTAGTGTATAATACCATACATCTAATTACCTGTGGCTGGAACAAATGCAGAGGAAGTGTTTGTCCAGGAACCAAAACTAAACCAGGTAACATCAACAATGGAAGGGTGATGTGTGTACCAGGTTCATGAAATGTGCGTCCACTGAACTCATCCATTTCTTCGCCAAGATACTGTAAATACAATAAAGTAGGATCTTTCTTTCACTCAAAAGAAATATTATGTACTGTAGTTTTAGGTTCCATAAACAACCTCTTGGTTTAATGATCATAAACATGCAGGGCTGTTAAATACATTTTTATCCACCTGTACCCTTGATCTTCACAGTTATCACAAACTTGTTACTTTATGGGTGAATTGTATCAACAACGGGGCAGTACATCCATACCATCAAAAGCCCATCATGCATACTCAGCCATAGTAGGTGTCATGCATGGGTTACAGCTCTTATTGACAGCCCTGTACATGTATATGTCACACTAATGAGATTGGAGCTACCATCAGTAGCCATGATAAAACTGCGGTATTCTAAAACTCATCGTAATAATATAATATTGTAAATTTCCAATGATAAGATAATTCTAAGGGTAGCAAGTGTTAATTATCAGACATTTTGGTGCATATCCCACATTTAAGGTGCATATCCCAAACTATCAAATTGTTTTATCTATTTTGAGCTGTGTTAAAACAAAATCCATATCATAGAATTTTCATCACACAACAGGATTGTACTAACAGGAACTTTCCTTCAAATTAAAACTGAAAACTTGATTAGTGAAGTGAGATATTGTTGACTAACATAGTAATGCGTCATGAAGTAGAGACAGTTAACAATATCTGACAAGCTTTCTTGCAGACTACCTACAAAATGGTCTAGACATGACAACCCGCCCATGTGATGGCGACATAGATTTAAAGTGTAACAAAGAATTTCATCTTATCTTTAAAAACTGTTTCTATGAATTTCCATCTTTCATTTTGTAGAAAGAACTCAGTTGCACCAACGCTATATTTAATAATATTTTCCGCTCCCCTAAAGTAACAACTTCCCAAGAATGGCGAGCCCTTAAGGCTGACAATTCTAAAAGTAATGAGAGTTGTTACTTTTGGAATTTTACAGTATCATCAGAGGTTACCACAGTTTAAATTTTGCGCGGAGGATTATTCTTGTCTTCACAGGGCTTATTACTGGACCTTTACACTTTAGCGCATTTCTTACCTGGTGTCTTGTGGGAAGGGACTGGTCAAAATTCACTATTTCATGACCGTCACTGTCATCACTCTCCTGAACAATTTCAGCTAAAAGAAAAAGAAAGAAAATTTAGGGGGTGGGATGAAATAAAATTCTAGCTAAAATGTAAGGTAGCTTAAATTTGTTGTTATCCAGTGTATGTAGTAATAAAGAACTGGATTTGAAGACATGATTGATCATTGCACTTATACACACAACTTAAGCAGTTGTGAAATTAAAGCCTGAAAAAAATTCAGGCCTGAACAGGATTCAAACCCATGACCTTGGTGATACCGGTGCAGTGCTCGCAAAGTGACCAGCTCGCAGATGGCTTGATAGCTCAGATGGAAGCGAGAGAAAAAATTAAAATTTTTAAGCTTCAGTTTTCAATTCCACATAGTAAATTGTAGTACTGTAGATAGAGGACCACCCTAATTAACTTAGTGTTAGCTTGGTGATATCCTCTGTAAATATTGTAATTATTATTATTATGATGATGATGACGACGACGACAACGACGCCGATTGATGATGATGGTAGAGCACTGCACTGGATCCCACAGTTCATGGGTTTGAATCACATTCAGTCCTGATTGTTTTTTTTTCAGGCTTTAATTTCACAACTGTTTAAATTGTGTGGATAACTGCAATGATCAATCATGTCTTCATATCTTTCTTCGCAGTTCAAAAAAATGATCTTCTTATATTCACTTGTGAAGAACTGGATTATAGCTTTTCTTCTTGAATGGGATGCTAGTCCACCCCTGACTACCATTATACTAGCATCTACATCTAATTGTTTGAAACTTTTATCATTTAAGTAATTGTTTTCATCAATAGCCTTCTATAAATCACTAGCTCTTAGTGAACTCGGCATCCTCACCAAAGATTATTATCATTGATTAATAATTTCATCCATCTTGTCTGAATGCCGGTTCAGAAAACAAATGTGGATCTGGATCAATCCTTTCACTTCCAGGAGTGATCGATATATAAATATACATTTCTTCACATGTACCTTAGAACCTTTAGCTGAAAGTTCTCCACTTAATGGAATACAGGTGTCAAAAATCGTATTTTTGGCGTAAGATGCACGCTGAAAATCATCATTGAAATTTGCAGCCAACCAAACAATAATTTATCTAATTCCTCGTTGCTTCCTTCAGCCATTTCCCTCACACAATAAAATTACCTGCAGAATCACTGGTATCTGATCCAGAATTGCCGCCAAGGTAAAGTTCCAGTTCACCATCGTAGCCATTTTGAACGTTTAGCTCTTCATCTGAAGACTCGTCCGCCATGTTTGTTTTGGTTGTGAATCGACAGCAAAGGCTTGTGGGAGATAAAGGCGGAAGTCAACGTCATCCCTACAAATTGACCAATCACGTAACGCTTCGTATACTCAAGCCTAAAGGAGTCTTCTATCAAACTACACGTTCGCTTGGAAATTAATCTCAGCAGAACTGCCTTTGGTCTGTGTTTAAGCTTGGACATTGTTCAGTCATTGATTGTTGGCTTGCTTACTTGAAGATTGAAGGACAATGAATTGCGACAATCTTATTCTACTAGTTACGGCAGCATTCAGCATTCTTGTTATCGATTTGGCACTTGCCAAGGACTATTACAAGATTTTGGGAGTACCGAGAGATGCCAACGACAGACAGATCAAAAAAGCGTTTAGAAAGCTTGCTGTGAAATATCATCCCGATAAAAATAAGGCTAAAGATGCAGAGGCAAAATTCCGCGAAATTGCTGAAGGTAGGTAGATATTGAGACGTCTATTACACTCTTGAAGTTGCGTTTAATATCCTTTCACCTCGATCTCTAGCAAGAGAGAGAAAAACAAAAATATTGAGCAGGAATGTACAGTACGAGTAGTCGGTCATTAATTTTCTTGCTGTTTCTTCATTTTGAACTATTGAAAACGAGCAATGATATTTTGTTGTAAACGGATTGTGAATTTGGAAAATTCAGTCTTCTCAAAATTTGAACCCGTGTCTTTTCCATGACTTCCATGGAAATTGACATTGATTTGATTAAGTGTCATCCTTTCTTTTTGACATTTATCAGGGAAACGAAACTGCTTCCTTTTTTTCTTAGAAAAGATGCCTTTTGAAGGTTCCTCATGCGTTGAAACTTGTAATTCCTTTTAATTGCAGTTTTGTTTACATTACAGCGTGCTTGTGGATTGCACAACAATCTCTGGTACATTTCCCATTTTGCTTGTCAATTCTAGTGTGGATTGCCAGTCTTTGGGTTCATATTGCTTAATTGAGCATGCTATTTTCTACTCTTAACAAATTAAAATGGTTTAAGACTGGCATGATAGTAAACCAAGGAATTGCAGCTTTGTTTACAATAAACTGGGTCACTGTTTCTCGGCAAAATTGTCAGATTTGTCACTTTCTCAGTGTCCTTTCAGTGTATGTAATATATCTCAATTACATAGTACATGTCCATGTGATGTTACAACCCAAAAACTGAGTACATTCTTCGCAATTGGGACCAGACATAAGAACAGTTATTGCGACTTGAAATCTCGAGCCCATGTATTAAATATTTGTTTCTATAACAAGTCTATATTAGTCTTAAAATTTAAAAGGTAAATCACCATCAGACTTATAAGGACTATGCGCTATAGTGAAACTTAAGTTTGATATACTACATGTAGATAAAGTGTTTTTACCTTGAGGAGAAAAATATACAGACATCAGAGCTTTAGGACATGTACTTTTAGGCTCTACAAATCGGAGTCTCAGTACTGGAAAGTTGAAAATTACGTTGAAAAAGTCTGGATTTCAGGTCCCTGTTTCCTTCCTTGTAAGAAGATCCTGCTCATTTATTATATCCCTGTAGGTCATTATTCAAAGTCAGTTATTTTGAATTCCCTGTCATTTTGAATTTAAAACCAACCTTGGATTTGCCCTTCAGTCATCTACTATTGGCTATTTCAAACTCCTGCTATTTCGAGCTATTTTTCATTTCCCTTGAGAGTTTGAAATAGCAAGGTACAGCTGTACACATGATAAGTATTATTACTCTTATACTTTCAGCATATGAAGTACTATCAGATGAGAACAAGCGGCGTGATTATGATCAGTTTGGTTCTGAAGGAATGAATGATAATGGCTTCAACTTCCGTCAGGGTGGAAGTTTTAAAAGCTTTGATGACTTGTTTAAAGATTTTGACTTTGGTTTTGGAAGTGGACAAGGAAATGGTTTTAAGTTTTCATTTGGAGGTGGATTTGATGATTTCTTTGGTGATGACGATGAGGATGAAGAGGAGGATGATTTTTTTGGTGGATTTAAATTTGGTGGTTTTGGAGACTCATTCTTTGGTGAGGACAACTTCCATAATAGCAGACAAAGGGAAGATTTATATTCAAGTGACAGAGGAGACAGGGTTCACAGAAATGTCAGACATGAAGAGTTTCGCCAAACAAGTAAGTAAATAAAAAAAAAATGTGTACCTTAAATAAATAAACAAATAAATAAATAAATAAAATAAATTAACTTTGTTTAACGAGGGTAACACACAACAGTCTTACGATTGACAAACCCGTGGCCCTTGAATTTCCAATCGAATAGTAGTAATTAACACTTGACATGTGTAATATGGGTAAAGCAATAAGCTTGTAGACTTATTATGCTTCGGATATTAGACATTTTGATTTCAATAATATATTTTTTTCAATGATAATGTGAACTGCTGGTGTTTGGACATGTATGTTTTATTCATTACATCAAAGTCAGCAAGTGGAAATCTGCAGATTGCTTTTACACTCATGAAAAGTGGAGGATAGGAATTCAATTCAAGTTGTGTCTCGCCTATTCTACCAACAGTCATGTCCAAATTTAATGTGACAGTCTCGGTTAAACATGTGGAGGTGCAGTGGCGCAACAGTTTGTGTGCTGGGCCTGTTTCAGGAAAGTCCTGAAACGTTTTTGCACCCGGAAAGCAGTAGCAAAATCTCAAACCTTATGATTACGGAGCTGTTTTATTGATGTTAATATGGACAGAGGTTCTCTTCATACGAGGAGTCTCAGGTGTATACACCTCTCTGTTTTTAGATACAGATTATCTAAAAATGGCTTTGCAGGCCTGAAAAGTTTCTGGGGCTTTCAAGAAACAGGCCGCACGAGTCTGGATGGAGTGGTCCAGGTTCAAGTCCTGGCTGGGGTCATTGTGTTGTGTTCTTGGGCAGGACACTTAACACAAAGAGTGCCTCTCTCCACCATTGTCAAATTTAATGCATGGGGTAACTCTGTGATGAACTAGTATCCCATCCAAGGGAGAGTTGCTTGCTCCTAGTTTTTTCATGCTACAGAAAACAGGATAAACTCTGGTTCTGTGCCACTGGTCTGGGGCAGACTTTAT
>Ga0126339_10003605_pt1 | contig 11293 bp, 10 predicted proteins | sample OrbTmetagenome_2_FD_92532 | JGI IMG/M metagenome (GOLD analysis project Ga0126339, IMG submission 92532) | Coral microbial communities from Petempiche,Puerto Morelos, Mexico - Orbicella T R C metagenome | ecosystem: Host-associated > Invertebrates > Cnidaria > Coral | place: Petempiche,Puerto...
AAAAATTGAAGAAGCAAAATGTCGTCTATATAATGAACTTTGGTTGCTCCTCTTGGTTCTTATCATATTATGCGTGGGGTGAAGGCGGGTGGCATTGTTTTTTTTTTTTTTGGGGGGGGGGGGGGGGGGGGGGGGGGGGAGTTCAAGTACCTGATGGGTGTGGTTGACCACTTCATAATTAAATTTCTCTTTCCATCTGACAAAGACGTGGCTAATAACATGCAAGGCATGATAGACTAACCCCCTTTATTTTTGTTTTCTTTGGATGGGGAGGCATTGAGGCCCCGAATGGGCAACCGTGTAAGGTTAGCTTAAATGAAATGCCCACTTCACAAATAAATTCTTTGTTCCATCTGGTGAACATGTGGTATATATAGATAAATAAATGGAATGATAGCCTTAACCCTCTTTGGGGAAGCAGCTAGTCATTCACTGTGCCTTCCTTGGCACTCTCACTGAACTGACCAAAACATTAACAAGCTCTGTTCATTCCCACAGTTCAGCTGCTTTGACTCCATAAGGAATGTTGTGCATAAACCTATAAAGATTAAGATTTAATGTTCCTTTATAACAGCCACACCAGCCACAGCTTTGCACATTCCCATGGGGCCAACAGTTGTCCATTCACCAACTTGTGGGTCAAAGTATTCCACCTTGTTTCGGTATGACACACCGTCATGCCCACCCAGTGCATACAGACACCCATTCACAACTCCCACACCATGTCCACTGCGACACACGCTCATGGGGGCAACAAAAGCCCATCTGTCTTCATCTGGGTAATAGCGTTCTAAAACAAACAAACAAAAACGAGATAGCTGCTATATTTTAACCAATTCGAGACAATCCGTTAGAATATTGTACTGTGTAACTAAGTCGCCCCTCTCCCCCCTTGGAAATGTAGACAGGCCAGTATGTAGTTCAGTGCATGTTCAAGGAACACAACACTCCAACATGAGCAAGGAGTAAACAACTTAGCTTTGACAACATGTAGTCTTCTGACTGGTTTCCACCGGTTTCGAGACTAAACGTTATGTGACGTAATGGTCACAGTGTGCCTCTACAGAAAAAGCTGGGAAACACATTTCTTTCTATATTGCACTGAATTGCACTGCATAAGATTGTGTTGTACATACATGTATATGGTGCCATCCACAACACCTCAACTGTATCTAATTTCTACTCATTCTTTTTTACAACTCTGCATTCTTTTATTGTACTAATTACAGTCATGTTGGTACATGTAAATAAGCAGTGCAGTGATCTGCATCTTCTACAAGGAGACTCTAAGTTGTACAATTAATGGAAGGGTTTAAGGTTAGACGGGGCTTCAATAAGGAACTGCAAGGAGTCAACAGATATGAGTGTCACCTTCAGTTAGGGGATAGGAGTAGACAAGTTTTTTGTTAATTTGTCAAATCATGTAGCAGTTGTGGCTTATCTTGTCAGAACACCGGCTGAGTTTATTTCCTCACTATGTGTAGTTACACATCAAGAACATCACATACAATTTTTTGTATCAAAGCCACCCATGACCGCTCAAGTGTGCTGGGTTACCTGATGTATTGAGGTTAGATGTTCCATCATAGCCTCCTGTGGCATACAAGCATCCTCCAAGGGTAGCTACGCCCACACCACCTCTCCGTGCCCCCATGGATGCAACAGAAGTCCAAGCATTTGTCTCTGGGTCGTACTTCTCCACTGTCTTTAAGTAAGTTATTCCGTCATGACCACCCACAGCATACAGGTAGCCTAAAATATAAAATAACTGAGATACTGCACATCCTCTCATTGGTTCATGACAGGTGTGTTTAGATGAGAGTGTGTAAACACGATTGTGACATTTTAGATTCCCATGTAATTTTGAGTTAAATATTTTATAAATGCAACAGAGTACTTTTGCTGGGTTTACATAGCCTCATCTAAAGACATGGGAGGTTGGGAGAACTCTTGAAAGTTATACAACCCTGACATGCAGTGGAGGGTTTGGATAACTGTCTCAAATTCTCACGAACTAACGTACACTACGACATTGTCTGACTGGAGATTTTAATTAAATCAGTACCTGGGCCAGAAGTATCCCCTGCGTCCTTTTTATCCAAAACACCAACCGCAACATGCCTGCGTGCATTGGACATGTTGGCCACTCGTTTCCATTGATCCAGTCTGGGATCATACACCTCAACTGAGTCCAGGACTGAAAAGCCATCATAGCCACCGATGGCGTACAGCAAACCATTCAGGACAGCAGCAGCAACATAACGGCGTGGATGACTCATGGACGCAACATACTTCCACTGCTTTGTACTGGTATCATAGCATTCCACGCTGTAGATTTGAAACAACATGCGACAACTTAATACCCCCAACAATATTCAATCCAGTGACTTCATCAACAACGACCAAAGCTCTCACAGACTTCAAACATATTTCTCTTATGGCAAATGTGAAGCTTGGGGAAATGATAATGAGTTCCTGATCAGCTATGTCAGGAGTGTCGTTTGATGGTTTCATGCTTGACAGAGCTGATCAAGATCTCATAACTCCAATACCACGATCACGATGTAATCATCTCATGTCACAGACCTTAAATTTAGAGTTTGGTCACAATTTATGTCATTTAGTTTGCAGTAAAAGTGCTGAGAAAACAGCAGAATACCCCACACCTACCCCCTTGTCCTCCCCACGACCCCCAATTCAACTTGGAAGGTACTACCTGTAGGGTACTTGGAAGTACTTAGCTCTGTACATAGAAAACTTAGAGAGAGGAGAGTTACTTCTGCTCTCCTGAGCTGAAAAACACAAATAGCTCTGTTCTAACCTATTTAGATATGTTGATCCATCGTGTCCACCCACTGCATAAATCTTGCCATCAAGAACAGCCACACCCACGCCACTGCGTGGAGTGTTGATTGGACAGACATCCTTTACTTTCCCACTGTGAAAGTCGTATCTCTCAACAGATCTTAATGCATGACCTGTTGAATCCATGCCACAAATGCTGTATAGACTTCCAAATGTGGACCTTCTTGGTCGAGATTTTTGACCACCAAGTTTACTTCGTCGAGCTGGTAGCATGTGGAAGTTCTTTGCCTCGTCCAACAGATTCCTACACGCAATGTCTTGACGAATAAGTTCTTCTTTTTCAACTTGATCTACCAAAAAATGAGGAGACAAGGAAGGCAGGCGAATTTTCCCAAGAAGTTCAGCCAAAAATGTTTGTCTCTCTTCGACATTTTGTCTCGCCCACGCAATTAACGCATTATACACGTCCTCTTCAGAATCGACATTGAGCTCTTCACTGGTCAGTAACAGGGCCAGGTCATCTCGAGGCAGAAGAAGAAACTCTTCATTCTGTACCACATCGTTAAAATGTTCGTGGATGTACTTCTCCGAGGCTTCGAACAGGCCTGTGCAGGAATGCGCGTCCGCGATCGAGCGGATCCCAAGACAGTTCGAAGGATGAAGTTGACGACGCAGAAAATTTGAGCACTCTTTCTGAATTGCGGTCAGTTGGAACAACGACGAAGCATACAGCAGCGACTGTACCGTATCAATCGTTATATCGAGCTTTCCGGTGTAGGCAAAATCAATGAGCAGTTCAACCGCTTTGCAGTCGACATCTTTCAAAGTTACGCTTTCTTCATGGCTTTCCGCCATACCGCCCGTAAACATGGCGAGAAAGTACGAACTGAAGGAGGCCAAAACTACGCGATGCACATGGAGTTTCTTGCTGCCCACACAGATCGTGACATCGCATAACTGCTGGCGTTTTCTCAGATCATCCATCACCATGAGTGCTTTTATTCCATGCTTGCTTCCAGCTTCGTATTTCACCGAATCGTCGTCGAGCTGTGGTGAGATGTCTTGAGGAATAACGCGATCGAAATCCATGCCGAAAAAAATGAATGAATGAGGCAAATGGGCTCACGTTGTGTATCTGCAATAAAAAGTCGATCTTCTTTAGAGAACCTTTCTATAAACTATGTTGAAATAAACTTAAAGGTTTTATTTTAATATGAGAGGTGAACGGAAGAACGCCAATAAAGTTTTGCGTAAAATGTTGGTGTCCTTAAATTGCATAGGAAGGTATACACTGCTCACACTGTTCAGTAACATGCTGTTGGAAATGTCCAGCGAGACAGAGCACGAGGTAAGGAAAGACCTGCTGTAATCGATCGAGTAATAAATGATCGACCTTTTTGATCCTGTACCGGTAGATCAAAACAATACTATGACAGCCATCTACGATCACGACAAAGGTTCACTCTTGTATGTACATACCACTCTGACTTGTCCTCTAACCTTCTCTCTACTTCTTACACTGTAACTCATACGGCAACGAAGACTGTTACACTTTCGTGGCAAGTTTAGGACAAGTGTGTATAAATATAGCGAACTCCAAAATTAAGCAACAAACTTGATCTCTACAAGGAGTTACAAAACGTTCACAGCATACACAGAGAATCTGTTTTTCACAAGTAAAGCCGCTGACGCTTGATCATGTGACTTAACTTCGGTTCCATGATTGGTTCATCCGCAGACAAGTGGAAGACGATGGAAACAAGGTGCTTGTGTAGCAACGAGGGAATACAGATTTCTACCCGGCACAAGATCTTTTTATAGAATGTTTTAAATACGGTAGATTTAATGAATGATGACACTTAAATGAACAGAGACTGAGGCCGTGACTATGATGTACGAAAATTTTCGCCACACTCATGGCAGTGGATCTGGGGCAGGTGAGGACAAATTTTGCGTGTTACCAGATGACTCGATTCTGTTCATTGCTGTGTTTACAAGCGTTGCAGTGTACTTTGCAAGAGTCTAGCCATTAAGTTGTACTGTCTGATCAGAAGAGTACTTGACATTATGACAATGGCCTGTCTGCAAAACAAGTTAAATCACCTAGGTTGGAAATTGCATTTGATCATGCTCTCCAAACCCACATTGATTGAATTTTAAATTGTCGAAGCTACTGAACGTACATGGAGACTTATGCAAATTGCAGTGCATCAAGTTTGTTAGTATCAGCTTATGATCTACTTAATTCTCTTTGCAGAAATTTAGTCATTGCAGGCATGCCATTCTGCAACTCGCTACCGAGTTTTAATTAATTTTGAATAAGTTTTAATTGTGTCATTACAAGTCTGGAATTTGGGTCGTTTGTTTTTTTTTTGTTTTATGCAAGAATACTGAAGCCAAAAATCTGAGGGAAGTTTAAATAATCTATACTAGATATAAGCAAAAGGGCCTAAACGTGGTTTGTTTCATTTTACAAACTTGAATCAAGATTACTGGATGGAATGAAACATCCCAACGAGAATCAGCTATGCACCAATTACAGTATATCTCAAGTGTGTGACCCTTCTCTGAGAGATACATGGCAAGCTAGGTCACATACTAGGTTCATGTGTGATGCATGCTGATGCACACTGCTAGCATCAGTAATGTTGAAGGTATCCTAAATGCAAAAGATTAAATGTTCGGTATTTGGTGAGCATAGACAAAGAAAACAATCTGAGTCCTAGGTGGATCATACCCCATGACCTTTCAGTTATTGGTTGGGTGCTCTATTCACTGAGTAATGGGGAGATTGACTTATGGTGACTTCTAGAGACCATTGCTATCAGTGAATTTTCCAGTCAGGCTGAGTGAGACAATTCAATTTCTATCCCTCACTTGCCTGATGGGCAAGTGAATTTTCATGGGAAAATTTTTGTGGAAATTCAGCTGTAAGAGATGTGTACTTTCTTGGGGCTAGTGAGAATGATTTTCGGGCTAGTAAATCAAATTAATTGGCAAGCCCGAAAATTTGTTATCTTCCCCCTGCAAGTGCTGTTAACATGGCTAGGATACAATAATGTTGAATGTCTATATATTCCGTGTGCTTTTTTAACATACACGTATACTGAACTTTTAGGACCCATTGAAGGCTCGGCAAGGAACGCAGGAACAGTTGTTCCTGTGTCCAAGAAACAAAGTAATGGAAGCCTTGACTCTGCAGTCCCATCAAAAAGTGAACGTCTAAATTCTCCAAACACAAGTAACTGGGAGCCTGATGTGCGCATGCTTCTATCAACATCTCAGTGGCTCAAGGTACATGTAGATATCATGGCTAAATAATATTCTGATTGAAACAGCTGATGTTATCACGCCACATGTTTTTGCCGGTGCAGATGCAGTACAGAGCATCAGCGGTTGACAAAATGAAAATTGAGCCTGCAATGATTTCATTCATGGAGAATACCACATCATCCAAGACAGAAAATGACAGAAAACTGCAATTCTTTCTCTGGTTTCTAAAAGTTCCAAATGAAGACAAGTGGTCAGAATGAAAGGGACTTGTGAAAAATTTTAAGAAATGTTTTTTTCTGGTAGAGTCAAACTAAACTCGTCCGCTGGATGAGTTTTCGTATCATTTTGGTCGCCCTTGGGATTTTTAGTCAGCCTGGACAACTGGATGATTGCAAATATGGATCCCTAACATATCTACAGCTCCTTGTATGCACGTTGTGTCTACTATGTCAGCTGATAACAAAAAGACCACCAAATATTTGTGTTTATAGAATAAGAACCTTTTTCACTGTTATTTTGTTAAAATGTGTACATGTAGTCCCAGAAAATATCAAATATCCAAACCTCCTCCACGGAAGGGATTTTTGAAAAGTTAGACCTCCCCTCTCCCCTGGAAATTCTAATGAAGCCACTCCCACCCCCAAGAAATTCCAATCCCTTCTGTGGGGAGAGTATGGATATTTTCTGGAACAGCACAAGTCAATATCATTTACTTACCCTTTTACTTTAGATCCATGGCCTTAAAAGGCACAAGCTTGACATGGGTCAGATATTACCCTCCATAGGATTTCGGCATTCGGATGGTAAGGAGTGAAACTTCTCATTAATATGATATTTCAGTATTGATTGTAGAATTTCATTTAGTTTGAACATAGTTAATTGAGGGAATGGTTAAGAAGCCTGGTTAACATTAAAGAAGCTTTGAACAGACTGGCTAAGATTTATTTAGGAAGGTCCTTGACCCTGCACATCTTTTGTTTTATGCTTATTGACTATGCATGAATTACCTAATTACAATGCTTCTATTGGTTAGTTGTATGCACACACATAACCACCTTTGTATTTTGCCAGGCTTTGTGCTGGATCAACCCCCCAAATAGCAAAGAAAAACATACAACAAAGGACTTTGCCATGTTTCATAAGCATTTCCCTTGATTAACTATGGTTTAACACAGACGTTTATGCTCAACATTATTGTTACTGTTCTTTTTGCAGATTATGTAAGACCTCTTAAGAAACCTGTGCGTGCAAGATATTGCAAGGGGCTATTTACTCAGGTCCCATTCAGAGATGGTACTGTCTACAATGTAAGGACAAATTAAGAATTATGCTAAGTTTGATCAATTTTTGAGGATTTCTGAAGCACTCAATATTTTTCTCTATCTAAGGTCCCAGTTGTCTCTAGGACCTCTTCATGTCAAAACAGTTGAATCTCTTCTCTCAGACATGTCTTATACATGTAAGAAAACAGATCTCTTAAGGGGGCATGTTTAAAACATGAAATGGGGAAATGTCAAAATGGCACCTAATGGGCAAGACTGTAGGAGTCAACCCTTACAATTATTGCGAGGTAACCAGTGTTGAACCAGTGATATTTATGCTAACCTGAGGGCTATATAGGCTAACCAGAGCACAATTCCGGCTAACGGGAGTGCAATTTTAAGGCTAGCTGTCAGTAGTGCCATTACGTCATTTTGCCATTTTGTGTTTTAAACATGCCCCTCTTAAGGAGAGGCTGGCTCCAGTCACTAAAACAGTTTAATAACCAACATTAAAGAATAAAGTACCTCTCTTAAGCCAATTGTTTAACTCTTGCACCAATTACAAGAAGTCCGCTGTTGAGTGGTTACACTGTACTTTGATCATGACTATCTGTAACTTCAAACATTCATCATTCAAGAGTTGGTCATTCCAATTTTTTTTAACAGCTTGTTGCTAGCAAGGAGAAACTCTGCATGATTGAAAGTCAACTCAAGCAAGCCATATTGCTTTATAAACGACGACTGGAATGGCTAACAACTGAAAGGTAACAAAAGAGTTGATATTACTTTTTATACTCTGACAACTTGCCTTATATTACCACAAACAGGATAGCTTACTAACAAAAGCATTTCTTTTCCTTACAGTCGGCGAGTTTTTGGAGTCATAGAAGAGCGTTGTATCTGCATTGTGCTGGATGTGAATACAACAAGTGAATCTGAGTTTAGCACTTATCTTCATGGGCTCATACAAGTACTGAAAGAGCAAGTCATGTTTATTGCAAAGTTTAACCTTATCAGGTTTGTGTGCTAAATAGCAAAATATTTGAAAAAAACGTAATAAAAAATGTTAACTTAACAACTGAATTTAAGACATTGTTCGAAGCCCGCTGGAGGTAATGATTGTTAGAAAACTGTTTTCTTTTTGGTAATGACTTATTTAATGCATTAAAAAGAAAACACTTTTCCATATTCCTGTCAAGTTCTAACAACCATGTTAGAAGTTTAATAACCACAACATGAGCTACTTGTTTTCATGTAACTATGTAAGTGAGCTGACTTAAATTTCCACAGGGCTCTGTAAGTGTTTAGAGTTGTTTCAAGTTTTCACTTTCTTTCAACTCACTGGAAACATGCAAATTTTTCCATTTTCTGCATGAGCATTTTCTGTGAGTTCATCAGAAACATTAAATGTGTAGAAAGCAATTTATGGCTCTCCTTCGATAAAATGATGGATTGGGTCATGAAAAATGAACTACATCTTCAAAAGCATGACCCCCTTCCTTCCCCCTGACCCGGAGCACCTTCTTTGATTAGCAACCACACATTCACATTCTGTAAAAGGTTCTTTTTCTCCTCTGGACTTAACACCTTCCTCAAAGTACCATGATCACACTCAGCAATTCTCTAAGTCTCTTGCCGCAATAATTGATTTTTTTCTGCCTAGAATATTATCCCATGAGCCATTGCTTCAATAGTCACCACACAAACCATCATTATTTTTCGAAGTTAGCTATCTTGTATTTTTTCTCCAGGCCACATTATAAGAAATCATGCTTTAATTTCTATATTCTATCAGGTGTGCAATGGATTCAGATTGTTGGCAAGAGCATGCTGTAAATGTCACACTTGACAGCATGGAAGGAGCACTCAACTGGATCTGGGATCTGAAGACAACAGTTCCTCGCTCTGAAACATGTACGGTGGAAGGAATACTCAAGGCATTGGCTGATCAACATGTAAGTAATCTTAGCAGGAGGACCCTTTCTTGCTTCTTTAGTCTTCCATACTCTGGTAAATTTACAGTAGTGCTCTGATAGGCCATGTTTACTTACAGTAGTTTTCAACAATGGAAGGAGGTGGGGTATAGCAGAGTTCTTGGTATAGTAACTCCATTAGATCTGTATAATTGTTGCTTGTGCTTGTTAATGAATAAAGGTTAAACCCTGAAAAAAACTTCACCTACTCTATCACATTTTTTGTTTAGCATATACAGTACTGTGATTCATATCTTTAGTCTGCTTGCTGTGTAAACACATTTGACTGGGTCTTTTTGTTGGTAGATCGAAGCAGTTTACCTGTTTACTGAGGGAAATGCTTCAAGTGGATCCCCGGAAATGCTGAAGAGAAAGGTAACTAGCCAAAGGAACAATTTTACTAATCGAAATACTTAGCGTCATGTTTATTTATTGTTCGGTTTTTGTCCGAAAAAGGTCAGCTGCAGCGGAAGGCTTAGAATGTGAAGCTGAACTATTTTCAACACATTCTTTGAGTACCACTATTTTCATTTTGCAGGTACATGGAAGCCGTGTACCAATTCATGTTGTTTCACTGAACTGCAATAGCCCTGCAACCATCACCTTCTTGAAGGACATTTCCAGAATAACAAACGGAAGGTAAGTTACTGAATCAGCTGAATCCTAATCCGGCTTCGGCACAGGTATATTGCTATTTTGAGTCTTTTATTCAAAACATTTAAGTAACGTATTCCAGGGTTTTTGGTGTCTAGTCTAGAATAGGGTGCAAAATCAAGCTGAAAAATAAAAAGGTTGAACTTCACTTAGCAGGGTATGCAAATTACTTTTTAATGACTGTTCAACAAGCTGGTGTAATTGTTTGCAATTTCAGGTTCCATGCTTATTCAATTCCTAATGAGTACGAAGACAGCTTCAATAGCTTTACCCAGTCCATAGAAGTCGATGGCACCAGTTCACCTCAAGGGCGTGGCAGGGGTGATGGCATGCCCTCGTTAAAGCTTGGTGTGGGTGTCAGGGAGGATGTGATCACCTTGTGGGAGGAGCTGGATGAAGCAAGAAACACCCTGGCTGAGATTCAGGCACTGTTGTGTGAAATAAAGGATCCTAAACAGACACCAGGTACATTTTTTACACATTTTTCCGTAATGTTTGAAGACGCGTTTATGCCATATTTACAATTGGCACACACTATGGGATATGTTGTGAGGATGTGAAACAGGGACAAGCCTCTTCCTGCACACATACAACCTGTAGGAGAGAATCTCATCGGGGCTGCAATGGAACTTTTTTTCTAAAACTGGATGGTCAGACAAGGAAAACTGTTGCTTGATGTCTGCACAATATGTCCAACCCTAACTGTTAACATTTCTACAGAGACAGGGAAAATATACCTGTTTGTTTCGTTTCTCATCACTTTCTCTCGTCTTGGTCTGGGGAAGGAGAATGCATAATAAATGTAGGTTTAAAATTTAAACTCAGAGTGAGTGATTTCCCGATATATGTAGGTATGCAAATATTGTGCCAACTGCTATTGAGTTTCTTATTCTGGATGCGATTCAATGTTGTTTCAGTATCTACTTCTCCGAATTCTCTTCCACAAAATGGTCAAGAAGGGGTCACCCGTTCAGGTCATACAAAGGGAAAGAGTGAAATGTACATGAGTTCAAGAGATTGGCTAAAGGTACTGTGCAGATAAATTCATACTGTTTGACTGACTGACTGACTGACTGACTGACGGATGGATGGATGGACGGATGGACTTTAACACACATTAGATTTTCTGAATGTAGATAATTTTCACATGCACCTCAATTTTCAAACCACGAAAGGATATCGGTTGGTATTTATGTTATTGTTTTCTGCCTTATGTTGCCAAAAATACTGATATTTTTCTTCTTCAATGTAATGTTAACTTTTATTTTTGCAGCGTCATGGTCTTAAGGCCAAAAAACTGGTTTTCTATGACTTGCTACAGACATT
>Ga0126339_10003606_pt1 | contig 11292 bp, 6 predicted proteins | sample OrbTmetagenome_2_FD_92532 | JGI IMG/M metagenome (GOLD analysis project Ga0126339, IMG submission 92532) | Coral microbial communities from Petempiche,Puerto Morelos, Mexico - Orbicella T R C metagenome | ecosystem: Host-associated > Invertebrates > Cnidaria > Coral | place: Petempiche,Puerto...
GTTTAAACCAATGACTACGTTCTCTGAGGCAGCTTCCAAACTACATCGGAGAAATTAATTTTAAAATGCAGCTTCATTTCTACGGCTTGGCCTACCGTCCACACTAATTCGTCTCGAAAACAGGCTTTTCAAAAACGCTCTTCAAACCGGAGAAATATAAAAACTCCGCCGGGCTTTTCGTTTTCGTGTGGACGGAAAACATTTTGAAAATGGCGTCACGATAAAATGTAACTTCCCTGAGTGACTGAGCTCGAGTTTTCTTCAAACACAAATCCAAAATGGCCAGTGTTTTTTGCGTAGTGTGAACTGAAAACATTTCATGCATTTTCCGAGTGAAGCCGATCCGTTTTAAAGCCCTGGCCAATTGGACTCACAAGTAGACGCAAGTTGAAAACTTGGGTCTGCTTGCGACTCCGTTTGGCCAGGGCTGGCGTACACTTGCGTTGACTTGCGATGCCTTGGGCTCACTTTGGTCGAGATCTTGCAAATTTGCAAGCAAGTCGACGCAGGTTTTTCGCGGTCTGGCCACCCAGCCTAAGTCAACGCAAGTTGAGTGACGTCCATACGTTTTTATAGCAATCTATAAGCCAATGAAATACAGTCTTGAAAGCCTTGAAATGTTTTTTTTCCTTTTTGCGACTACTTGTGTGTCCGTTGAATTCCTCCGGCGTAGTACCAGTGTAAACGGGGCCTGAGTGCGACTGACCTAACCTACTACGTCAAGTTTAGCTTGCATGGGTAGAATGGGAAGACAGTTATCCACAGCGCAGCGTAAATCTGTTATTATTTAGTTACTCACCCTGTTCCCTTTCAGGAACGGCTTATCCCTGGCTTAAAAACAGAATCAGTAACTAGACAAAACAGGTTCGAAGTCGGCTTCATTTGATCCGAATAAAGTGGCAGTATTTCATGAAGATCAATAATAGCAGCCAAATGTTTGGAGAACATTTTAATTACTAAGGAAGAAAAATATATTTAAATTTCCTTTCCTTTCGAGACTTTTTTCTTTTGTACTTTTAATTTAGTGTCGAATTTTTCCGTCCCGCGTGCAATTAAGCCCTAAACATATCTTTAAGTACTCTCGGCAACTATGTCGTATGCTTTTAGAATCATGTCTCGTTTACTTTCCTTAAAATGTTAAAGAGCCAATCAAATTTTATGCGGTTACGGCATGTCGACAAACAATTAATCTGATCAGGAAACACAGAACAGAAGGACATCAAATAACATATTTGCACGCAAACACGGACAGCATTTAGATCGTGCAAATGATTGCCGGCGCTTTTAAAAACGTTGTTGAAGTCGAAACGGGAAGATTTTCATTTGTAGTAAGTTTATCAGCTTTTGGTCTTTCCTATAGATGTAGCGTGAGGCGGCTAAACTGTAAAGACAAGGTAATTTTCCGTTCAGTTTACGTACATGTTAATTGTTCGGTAAGTTGTTTTTCTCGAATATGTTTACTACATACATGTGTTGGCCTAGTTCCAGTTCACGAGTCACTTCAGGTTTGAGGACACTGTGTGCCTAGGTGATGCAAAAACAAATCAATAATGAGACGCGGCAATTCATGCACGGAACATTAGATCTGGCGCGTTTTCTGACTTATTTATCGACACAGAAACAGATGATTATCCCGAGCACGTTCGCGATCAATTCTTCGATATTGACGAGGCTGGCACCTGCTTCTAATGTTTGCAGTTCAGGCGTCAATAACCTGCAAGAAGCCAAGTTTGGGGGCTCACGCAGGGGCGGCGAGACCGCTAGAACGAGTTAGGAAACTGGGAGCAAGGAAACTTTTACATTCTCGTTCCCAGTGTCGCCTGTCTCTCTTAGCAGGGGGGGGCCTTGGTACAAGAAAAACTGAGGTGGTTGGCTAGGTTCTTGGGCTAAGATTTTCCTAATCCAATACAGGTTTCCTTCCCAGAATTAAGTACTTGTTGAACAAGGACCTTCAGGAAATTCAAAACTGGCAAACAAGAAGAATTTTCAGTCAAGTCGTACATAACGAATCATATATATCAGAATGCAGCTTAGAGATCGACCAGTGGATATTTTTTAGAATAAAACCAGCTTCGAATCGAACTAGCGAGGATTATCTTAGATTTAACAATATTTCAAATGTAAAGAATGTAGTCCTCAAATTTAGCCGATTAAGTGTTGTGTCGTCAGCCACCATTTCCTCGTGCAAAGGCCCCTTCGGCTAAAAGAGACAGGAGGGCTCTGGGGACGAGAGTTGAAGCAGGAAACTGTCAAAACGCTTGCCCCAGATTCCTTGCGACTCCATCGCTCACTACTTGCGATTGAAGTGCAGGCTCCTCTTTTCCGAACTTGCTTCAATTTTGATGCGATTTGTCTAGAAATCAGTCTCAATTCAATGGATATAAATTTAAATAGACCTAGTACTTCTAACTCAAAGGACCTGTTATCGAAGAAGAGTGAAAGCAGTACATCGTATTCAGTTTTGTGCCGGCCTAGCTATTAAGTAGTCAAACTGGACAGCAAATCCTGCCTTCGTGCAAAAGGGTGTTAAAAGTTAAGGTTTTACACTTTGCTTTACTCGCTAGAAGGGTGTTAAAGAAGAAAATTTTTTTTTCCCGGAGCCTGGCAACCAACACGTGAACGGAGTGAGATTATATTATTCAATGTTTTCTATTTTCCTTGTTCGTTCCATTTATATTGCGTCTAGCTGTCAGCATTGTGTTGGCTGTTTTTATTCAACGTTTGCGTTTAATAAATATTAATTGGCAAACTTCAAAACTTCAGCCCGCAATTGTTTTAGAGCACGTACAAAATTCAAACCTATCAATCCGGGCAGCTGTCAAAATCACACAAAATTTAATGAAACGATAATTTGTACACAAACGAAAGATTTGTTAAGAAAACTTTAGACTAAAATCTCTTTGTTATGCTCTTGAGACTTGTTTTAACTTTCGCGGTAATCCATCGCTTTTGATGTTAGCCTATCGACGGGGGGTGATCTATATTAAGGAGGCATAATTAATTGTCGGGATGTTAGGCAAAAAGGTAATGATTGCGACGTTGATCTAACAACAACGACGAAAATTAATCATAGTTTGTCCGTTTTTGCCGTCATAACTGCTAAGAAAATGCCCAAGTCGCTCGGTTGGTATCGCTCAAAGTTAATTAAGTAATCTTGCGCTATAGATTTCGCCTGACGTGGTACACGTCAGGAATTTAGCAAAGGTTTAAAAGGATAACCGCGTCAAGAATTTTCTTTAGTAGTCTAAATACTGTGGAACTTCGCATAAGTTTCGCATTGGAGATAGAAGAAAGTGAAATGGTTTCAATTTCGTCACTTTTCAAGGCCGACGCGGCCAATGTCAAAATGACTCATTGTTTTAATTTTAAAATAACCTCATATTTAAAATTTTATGTTTGCAGTTTTAATCTTCTAAATTGCCGCCAAGTTGGACTATTGAATTTGACATCTCGCTTATGATTCCGGGTGCGCGGGGCTTATAGTATCATCAACTTTAGGTTTAGGATCTGGGCTAGTAAATTTTCGGTACAAATCCACCCCTCCTCATACTCCTGTTGATTGACTCTTCGACAGCGCGATTTCATGCCACGGCTCCGTGCAACTTCCTGTTTGAATTGCTCGAAAATTAACAAGTCTTGAAAAGTCAAACAAAGAGAGCGCGGGCCGAAATTAATAAAAGCACTCATTATATTTTACGAGCGAACTCATATGCATGGTCGCAACACAGGTGTTGCTAGAGCAGGTTGTTACTCATTCCAAGTTGGTCTTAATAATTTCGGTCCAGTTGAATTAGAAATCAGAAGAGGTCGCAATTTTAGCTCCTTGTGACAATTTCTCGAGGTTTGTTCTTCTCCGCCTCCGTAAAACGTTTGATTATAATTCTGTTGATCGTTCTGCAGAGGTAAACAATTTCGCTAAAATGTGACTTGAACGTAATCTTAGAGTCATCAAAACTTGACAGTCCGTTGAGTGATCTTTATATGGATAAGCCGATGTCAAAGTTGCCTTGCGAGACAATTAGCCTCGCTAACGCGCGTTCACAATAGAGAATCGTGTACCTTAGTTCTCCGGCAGTGTCTTTAGGACTCGTCACGACCGCCCAAAGTGAGTTCCGAGAAATGATCATTACGCTCGACCTTAGTTGGATCCCGGTTTGGATTCATAGCGTTAATACTATACTGGGATTAAGGTTTTCGCATCATTACCTTTGCCTGTTATTTACGCTCCACAGAGCTTTTGCATGGAGAAATAATTCCTGTTATTCTCAAATCGAGGTCCATGGATTTGACGAATTCAACGAACAGCACCAACTGCGTCGATCCAGCAAAAGATGCTTCGCTTTATACATCGCTGGTATTTTATTTTATCATCGCAGTCTTCGCCATTTTCGGGAACGGGCTTGTGTGTGCAGCATTCGCCACCAACAAACGCCTCAGGATTCTGACCAATTACTACGTCGTCTCTTTGGCAGTGTCTGACATTCTGGTCGGGAGCATCAATATTCCACTCTGGATGTACATCAATAAAGAGTAAGTGAAAACTGTTTATCTCTAAGCGCCCGGAGCGCTACAGACAATTATCTTGAGTGAAAATTAAGTATGTCCTTGCTTCCTTCATCGATCGATTTGATGTCCTTTAGGGACTTACGCCGGAAATGGGGACTGCTTTTATCGGATTTATTTTTTTTAGAAAAGGGACATTTTTTATTTAGCTCCTTGTCGTTGCCGCAAATGCTATCAAGCGAATTAAGTAATAAAAGAGGAGTGTGTACACGATCGACAATTGGAACTACCCTGACGATTAGAGCCCCCGAATATTGGATAGGGGACTGTATTAATATCTTGTCACGTTATTTAAGAGGGTTCTAATCTATAAGTTTCACATCAGCGTAGTTTTTACAGACAGGATCTTTTCCGTGGGTACTGATATTATACGTTGTTGTAGCAGGAAACTGAAGGAAAGCGACCGACAGATATTTCACACCTACAGCACTTAATTATATTCAAACGAGCGCGAATAAATTATACGTATGTACATAAAAAAAATCCCGCTAAAGAGAGAGAGAATCAATTATCGGCCTATTATCCTAGAACAGCAGTACATGATATGGACGAAGCATAAATCACGTGGTCCAAAAAGAGCAATTTCCACGTCTAAACAAATCCATAAGACGGAAGACTTGGAGACAATCTTTTCAGCGCCATCTGCGGCATGCAGAGTACAGTGATATTTGTTTACATGACTCCATTTCCAAGGAAGCCCTCTGTTCAATTGACCCATGCACATTTTATGCCCGTTTTTCACCTTCTGTTAAATTTACCTTAGTCCAGATAGAAATGGATCGAAACAGCTGAGATTAATAAGTCATATCAAAATAGGTTGAGTTACCAAGCCGTTGAGTTACCGAAAAGTGTCTATAACATGCAGAGATGGCGGTTGATTTTGACCTGTGTAAACATAATTTGTACAGTCTCCCACGACTGGTATGAACAATCTGTTTGATGTTTAACTGTGAAAGGGATATTTTTGGGCATGACTTTGGAAACGATCGTCGACTTAAAACGTGCGGTTTTTGCCCCATCGACAGCGGGACCTATTTTGAGCTCACAGCAGGTTTTCCCGAAAAAAAAAAGAAAAAAAGAAGCATATGCCGGATGGGGGTGGCTATTTAAAGAAAGGGTGACCTAAAAGGTGATAGCGAAAACTTTATCTCTGATTAATTAGAGAGACAACTATATTTTCAATGGCGTGGGAGGCGCAGGGGGCCTAATGATTAGATTTGGGCTTGTTATCGGGTGAGCCCCTGCTCAAGCGCTGTCGCTCTTTAATGTTCTTGCTATCTAGAGCATGACAATGCTGGGGCTTGGGAAAGGCGCATAACCTGCGACGTCTAAGCATCCCACGATCCGGGGAGAGAAGCAATTCTTACGTCATGAATTTGTCGTTTGCCTGAGGTTTGAGAACAGGACTCCTGACCCAATATAAACCCTCTTAGATTTCCGAATGGACCCAGCTGACATAAACAGAGAGCCGGAAGCCGGTAAAATGTCTACTGATTTTCGTGAACTTGTGGTTGAGAAGTCAGTTTCTGGTGCATTCTTTGACGTTCCCCTTTGTCACTAATCCGTGAAACGGTTAACATTTTTGGCTACAAAACCGTGAAAAGAGCACACATCTCAACGATTATTTTCAAGCTGTTCGTTATCTTCTCAGTTTTAGTGCCTACAGTGGCCGCCTACACGGTTTCTCGAAATAAACGTTCTGCTTACGTAATGCGTTTTCAAGGTCAAAGAGGTTTTGCTTTTTCGCCTGTGTCAAGTATAGTAACAAGCAATGAACTAACCGGACTCATATAGAGACCTAGTAGCTTGGCAGATTTCTGCAACAAATCTTCACAATATTTGAAATGCAACTCCATAAGACGACCGCAGTCTCAGATGGAAAAGCGTGGGGCCTGAGGCGAGTGCTGACGAAAGTTTTTCTTTGACGTCACTGATCAAAGTAGCGCTCAGGCTCCTCGCTACAAGAGCAAGGTGAAATAGCCAGGGAACTTAAGCTAACTTTGCAGGTGCGAACCCTTACAAGCGCCGGTTATCGTCTACAAAATGATTGCCATTGTTGTCTTTTGTCTTTCAGCTGGTGTTATTATTCCACGGATCTGTACGAATCTTACGTTATCTTCGATGTCTTGTGTGGTACAGCTTCCATTTGGAATATGACTGCCATCAGCATCGACAGGTTAGACAAGCAGTAGTTGAGGATCTTCCTGTTGTTAGTGGAATTCTACTAGTAAACTAATACAAATGCTGCAATCTGATTGGCTGAGCTACTCATAAACTATCAGCCATTAGTATAAATCTACTATCGTTCTGTCACGAATGGCGTTCTCTGATGGGCTACGCTACTCACTAACTACTCTGTTGTAGATAGTGAGTAGCGCAGCAGTGAGCGCTTGTTAACAAAATGGCTACCGTTTCTTTGCGTTTTCGAAGTGTCTGTGAGGAGGATTTAGATAAAGTTTTGAACGACCAGTAGATTTATGCTAAAACTATTAGATTATTCGCTCTCGATTTCTATGTGTGATAGCAGCCCGAGTCAACTGCCGCGCGATAGAAATCTCTAGCTCATAATCTAATTGTTAATTAAAATGCAGTGGCCAGAGCTCGTGCATATAATGGCAACGTTTTTTAGCTTATATAGTGTTTCTAGGAAGATTTAGAAATATTGCTAGAAATATGAATTCTCACGAACCGTAAAGACAGGAAACTGACTGTTATGCGACCTTAAAACCTCAAACTTTTTCAATGTACCGATGAGCGCGCGTGTTCAAATGCACAAGTAACAATGCAATCTGCGCTATTTTACTTAAGCATCAAGTCTGATCATTACTACGTTGAGAAATGATTGGAAGTCTACTAAGACAATCAGATTATTCGCTCTCGATATCTGTGAGGTGATAGTTGATTCTGCCTTCGGTTTCATCAACTATATCACCTCATAGAAATCTCGAGCTCATAATCTATTTGTTACTTATTAGATACTAGCTGTGCAGTGCGTGTTCTTGATTTGTGTAGGTAATTCCTCATGTTAGTGCGACTAAGGATTTATATTGCGAGTCATATTTGAAAATGACTTCAAATTGCACGTGCCCTTAGGCGAATTAGGCGAAAGAATTTTTAAATATCACAAGAAGTGTAAATCCTTATGTGCTCTAGCTTTCATATGATTGCTCATTTATTACATGACGTAGCAAATGACGAGCATGCCGGCATTAATTTGGACTTCAGTGCAAATTTTAACGATAAATTGGCCTGTTCTAAACCAGTCACAATGAAGTAATATTTCTTAAAAATATTGAAGGGCCACAGCCAGAATAAAGCATGTTAAAAATTTAAAACGATCTCTGGCTGAACGATTACAAAATTACAAGTTTTCGACTGCCTGAACTACAGTCTTCGACTGGTAAAATGTCATTCACATTTTACCCGTGGAAGACTGTAGTTCAGCCACTCCAAAGCTTGTAGTTTTTTAATCGTTTCAGCCAGAGTTCGTTTTAAGTTTTTACCAAGCAATATTTCGTTTCCTCTGCACGCAAAAAAAATAAATCGAAAACCATTCAGTGGAGGAAGACAGGAAAATTTGACGTTATAGGTGATAAAAAAAGAAATCACTTCTCTAAGTTTTAGTTCTGTGCGTTTTCCAAAACATCAGATATTTTTCAAAATGTTTTCACAAATTTACAGAGTCCAATATGGAGCCGCGATGTTCGTGTGCCTTTCTGGAAAACCAATATGGCGACCAGTAAACAGTGTAACCAACTTTGGTTTTCTAACCAACTAATCATCTCTACTGGACAAACAAACATTTACGTAACCGCTTTACCCACTACTTAAACTTCCCAAATGGCTAAAAATCACCTGATAAATATCTATTTTTATGACAAACGCGATCGTAACTTTCTGCCAGGTACCGCAAAATACGCTGGTTTCCACACAAAGGACGCTGTTGAGCTGAAAAGTTTTGGATTTTAGAACGCGATCACGTCACGTGAAAACGATCTATGTTCTCAAGCATATAATAAAGCGTGAATTTTCTTAAAGTTCTATTCCTGTGTTTATCTGCAGGTTTGCAGCAGTGGTTTACCCTACAGTTTATAAACATCGCATGAAGAGCACACAGGTCGCTGGATGGACAATCTTGTGTGTGTGGGTTTTCGCAACGTTCGTGGCCGTGCTCCGACTTGAAGTTCAAAACTTCAACTATGCCATGTTTGTTGTAACTCTCAGTTTCTTTATACCCCTGTTGATAATTCTTGTATCTTATGGGAGCATTTACCGCGTGGTCAGCTACCGCGCAAAATGGACTGGGTCAGTATTGATGGAGATCAAACTGGCGCGAACTCTCTCGATCGTGATTGGTGCGTTCATTCTCTGCTGGGGGCCGTTTTTCATCCTTAACATCGTGACGTATTACTGCAGGACAAGCTGCAACTTTGAAGTAGCCGTGAGGGTGATTAAGTGGCTCCAATACGCAAGCGCCTGCATTAACCCAGTCATATACACCATACGGAATCGTGAGTTTCGTTTCACGTTTCACCGGTTGGTCTTCCGCTGTAAATACAGAAATGGCAAGTATGTGTTTAATCCCCAAGTGAAGCGTTCAACGCAATGTGGTTGCTGTCAGCTCGGAGGTCCGTTAGATGCGGATTTTGGCGAGACTCGATCGCGGTATCCGACATATACCGAAGACGTTTCGATTTACAATTCGAACCGTCGACCTCCATCGGCGCCTTCCAAAGTTCAAACGATACCACTGGGCTTTGACAATTTGTCTGCGTCAAAACAGTAAGAAAGTAGTGGCAAATACCCGACAAAAATCCCTTGCTTTGTCCTTCCGTGTCTCCGTCCTTCAAGAAGTAGACTCATATATTATACTCAAGAAAAGAAAAAGAAAAACCAGACGACATAAAGAATATGACCTTCCAATCCAATGACATGAAAATGCACAGTCTGATTGGAGTTCTACTTACGTGATGCTTGCTCGCTGCACTGCAGTAAGCCTCCTTAAGACAAAACAGTGAAGACCTTAGATGCCTTTTGATTCAACGAGTAAAGTATTTTTGTTTTACTGTTAGTTTCAAAGCTAGATTTGCATGGACAGGATAAGGTAAAAAACCTGCGGAAAGTTTGTAATTCTTTACAAGATTTTGTAGTCTCGTTCAAAGACTAGTTTCACTATAGTTAATAACTCTGGAAAGCCCACTTTCATAACACGCATTCGCGTTTAGCGCACAAGTAACAAAACCATTTCATTTCGCTCGGGTTTGTCGTTTCCAGGTCACGTATACTAAGGCAGCGTCCACACTACCCCGGAGAAATTTGAAAACGCCGTTTTATTACTTCGGTTTGGCGTACCGCCCACACTAATCCATCACGAAAACGGAGCTTTCGAAAACGCTGTTCAAACCGGAAGAATTTGAAAACGCCGGCTTTTCGTTTTCGTATGGACGAAAAACATTTTGAAAAAATAACTTTTCCAAAACGACGCAGTCACGATAATAATTTGATTTCCCAGCCCGAGTTTTCCTGGAACACAATCCAAAATAACCGGTGATTGTTGCGTTTTTAAATTCCCGTAGTGCGGACGCAAAACGTTTGATGCATTTTCAGGGTGAAAGCTCAAATTACTCATGCGTAGTGTGGATGGGGCCTGAGTAAATTTAAGAGAACTGTGACTACAATTGATTGCGACATCCCTGAAGCTCCTTATCTTTATCCTCGAAGTTGCTAAGCAACATCACTTCGTCATGTTGGCGTGACTGTTTTCTGCATATAGTACTTGGACTTTGGTTTTGATTCAGTGGATGGAAAGAATCAGACAATCTTCGATCGGAGGCTTTGACGAAGATTTGCCGGGAACAGCATCTATTCCTTCGATCGAAATAGCGACGTTTTGATGTTGTCTCTGTTTTCTGATGAGCGAAAAGAATTCGCAACCTTTGGGAAACGTTCGAGTATTCAGGTCTTTTGTCCGACAACAAGCAGAAATTGTAAGATAGATTTAAGATATTGACGCAAGAGAGACGGCTCTGGGCCAGTCTGAGCGTTGCAGTAGAATATGGTCTCCAAGAGACTTCATTCAGTCTTAAGACTCAAACCCTGGGTACATTTTATAATGTAAGTAACATAGCTGTTCATCTTTTAATTTCTCTCTGCTTGGCATATGTACAAATTAAACAATGGTAAGAGAAAATCAAAAACAGGAAAGGGGTAGTTTTTCCACAGATTATCTCCTCTTATTGTAGGATCCGTCAGAGCATTAGGCTCCATTTCCGCCGCTCTCTCGAGTCCGATCCACCTCCCTCCCCGAAAAGGAAGAAGAAGCAGTGTGGACTCCTTTCCCGAGCAGCGACTGGTAATCGACCCTATGAGAGGATGAGCAAACAAGTGACTGTGAACAACTGGGAAGAGGGGACGCTGATGGAGTAACATCAAGATAGCTTTCATCTCTAAGTAGAAACCAATCTATACTGCTACTTGCTGAGTTTTATAATTCGTAGTGAGTCCCAATCGGAGAATTTGAGCCTTCGTATCGATCCCTCTGTATTTCCATATTGAACCTTTTTTTTTTTTTTTTTTTTTTTTTTTTTTTAATTTTTTGTTTTTTTTTTTTTATTTTAAATTTCCTACCTTAAACCGCCCAACAAAAAATAAAAAAATTTTGAAATAATAAAAAAAAACTTTAATTTTTCAAAAAAAAAAAAAAAAAAAATTACAGGGTTCAATATGGAA
>Ga0126339_10003608_pt1 | contig 11288 bp, 7 predicted proteins | sample OrbTmetagenome_2_FD_92532 | JGI IMG/M metagenome (GOLD analysis project Ga0126339, IMG submission 92532) | Coral microbial communities from Petempiche,Puerto Morelos, Mexico - Orbicella T R C metagenome | ecosystem: Host-associated > Invertebrates > Cnidaria > Coral | place: Petempiche,Puerto...
AATGAGCATGGGCACCCCCCTTTTTTATTTCAAAATTGAAGTTATCATATGACAAATATTCAGTGGACAAAGTTTGAACAAAAATCTATTGTCACTTTTATTTCAGAGGAATTACCTTAAGAGACCTTAGTACCACCAGTTTTACTAAGTGTGACTAGTTACTCTAAGCAACATGGCTCTGCTGTGATAGTTCTGGGTTAAATCAATCTGTTTTCAATGCCTTGTAGGACAGGGGATCAAGCATTCCTCAAGGTGACCAGGAAAAGTGCAATTACTCCACTTCAACCCAACAAGATTCCTTCAGAAGACCGAGTTTTCAAGATTTCACCCCTTTTGACAGAGAAGATGCTGTCAACAGACTGCGTAGAACAACTTTCCAACTAGGTGACAGGCGTGTCCCTGGACACTTGAAGACCACGGCCGCAGAATCCTATCCTTCACGTTTAATGTCAGGTGAGTTGACATTATATTTTATATCTTCCTTGATCCAGAGTCCAATTTTTTAAAACTTTTCTAGAATTTTTACAATTTATAAACAAAGGTGAAAACTTAATATTACTAGAAGAAAGTATATTGCTTGGTACATGTAGCTCTCACAGTTGGCCTCACTTTAGGTTTTCATTCATACACTCAGTAGTTATACTCATTTAATTACTCCATGTTTGGCTTGGGAAAAAAAACTGTTTGAGTTTGTGAGTGTGAAATTATTCAGAGGTTTTGCTTGCCATTGATTTATGTTTGGTCAAATGATGAAGCATTCATTGCGCTTTTGCCTCCTCTTTGAACAAATATAAACTTTGCAGAACTTTTTAAATTGTGATTATGGAGTACGTTACCATCATTTTGTTGTAGACAAGAGTATTTCTGCCAACCTTGACATGGGAAAGAGCAGCTTTCCTGAGGGAGACATGGATCCATTACGAGCTCATGAGAGAGTCAGTGTGACAACAAATGACATCTTCTTTGGGAACCCTACCACCGGATTTAGAAATAAAATAGTGGATGGTTCTCATCTGAGAACTGAATCACATGTGGATCTGGGAGCAGCAAGGGGAGCACGCTTTTATGACACTTCAATGAAGTCGGACTTCAAAGCGGTATCAGCACCATACAAAAAAGCTGCATCAGGATTGACCACAAATAGCAGCATCCCATTGGACTATTACAGTAAGTAGAAGATGTGAATTCTGACTGTTATTTTTCACGTCACAGATGGTTACAGCCAATCATGACCAGCCTCACTAAACCTTAAAATCCTGGTTACAGTATCGGTCAAAGAGATTGCAGCATTACACATGTGTAAAGTGCATTTACTACATGCATGTTGCATGCAGTGACCACGCACTTTACATGCACCAAACATGCAAATGTGTGTAACCGATTATATTGAAAGTTGCGTGTTTCGAATACAAGTTAGCAGTGGCTTTTTGTTTTGCAGAATACATGCAAATGCGTGCATGAATAACAAAGCATTTCTTCCTCCAATTTAAGATGGCGGAACACAGTTTTCAAGTGCCTATGCCTAATTCACCATTACCTTTAAACTATTTATGCTTTGGTGCCCGTTTTTTGCAAGAGTCGATTCTCTCCTCAACAAGGACAACCTCTTGTAGAACCTTGCTTTCTACAGGTCGAGCAAGCGCTTTTACAATGAAATGGGTCTGGTTCCTAAATTTAGAAAGGGTAGAAGATGTAGAACGAAATTAGAAAAGCAAAATATCCAACTGAAAGCAGAAATGACCAATTACTCGTGTTTCTCACCTCCGCGGATTCTTCGACTTCGAAGGTATTCTTGACCTTTGGCTTTCCCTGGCCACGTCCATCGGTACATTCTCCCTGGTATCAATGAAATAACTGTTCTTCTAATATGACACAGATATAAGCACTATTTTGACTTGGAAATACGTCGAATTGACAAGGTTTGCCTGGATGCGCTTCTCAATTTATTTTCCACGCGCGCTTCTTGTGATGAAGTGTGATGTGGAAATTAGCTGTAAAATGGTATCTAATGTGCATGTGCACCAGCTGACTGTGTCCCTTTAACCACAGAAGGGTTTATTCTCACATTTTGGCTAAGGTGTGTGCTGTTGCCATGGCAACAGGGCTGCTTGAAAACAAGGCTTAAAAAATGGTTTTTGTTTATTTAAAAAAAATCCAGTCGTTAGATTTTTTTCATCATTTTCCCCACTACAAAATGACATTAAATCCCTTCTGTCAACACTGTTCTAATAAAATTTTGACACAGACGATTTTTGTAATTTGCCATAAATCGTTTTCTGTATTATTAAAAATTCCCTATGTCAAAATTCAGATTTTCTGTGATAGGTCATTCACGTGGTTTCTGAACTATTTTTTTGCCAAATTTCTTGAAATTCTAACGACTAGATCGTTAGAAATCTGCAAGTTTCTGTAAAAGCAATCGGTCTCAATTTTTTGAGCAACTGCACATGCGCTGCATTTAACTGGGTTCTTTCAGTAACAAAGAAAAAGCTGAGAATCGCTGGGTTCTTTGCATCATTACCTTTTCTAACATATCTTTGTAATAAAAGACTGAAGCCATCAATACACTGTGTTCAGTTATAGAGAAAAATAGCACAGATTGTGCGGATGTTAAGTAAATAAAATGATCGCTCTATTGACAGCATGTTTGTTTTTTGCAGTCCTTGTGCATGCGCTGAATTGCATCAGCAAAAGCGTGCGCGAAAAATGTGTTCGGCCACCTTAAATACATGCATACTCATGAAATCACATGCAAATGCATGTCACTACAAGAACAGTAACTTTTACACATGTGCATGTAGGTGCTGGAATCCCTTTGACTAGTTAGTACTGTAAGTTGAAATGTTACCAGTTGCAAAGCACTACCAGCTAATGATTATGAATGAGTATAATATTTTGGTCTTGTTCTTTTATTTAGGTGGTGCACCTGTTACCGTGCCAACAAGCTGGAGTGATTTCCCATCACATGCTGGTGTTCCCAAACTCATCCCCAATCCCCTAGCTGTTGATAATGTAAGTTTAGAGTTTACAATATTATTATTTTTATTTAACGAATGGTTCCAAGGTTTGCAATAACCTGTCTACTCTTTCAACAGCTTAAAAAGTCGCATATAAAACCTCCAATTCCAGAGGAAAGAGAATTCAGCACAACACACCAAAGAACATACACACCAAAGAGGACTTCAAGAAGAAACGTTGATCCTGGCAGCTTACAGCGCAGCTCTGTTCCACTTGGAACCTTAAATGCCTATATTTGAGACAAGTTCTTGTGGTTTATTATTTTGTAATAAATGCATGTACATGTACAGTGTAAAATACTTGATGTGTTTATGTTACAATTTAAGTTGTCTATACCTAGCTAGGTAAGGTATTTATCTACACCAAAAACAATTAACTGTCTGTAGATTATTATAAAAAGCACCTGTAATTTTATCATTAAGTTCTGTAGCACTGATGCAACGTTGCATTGCACTTACCTTTACACGCAAAGAAAGCTTGTAACAGTCTGTAAAGATAACATGTTAGTAGGCCTGCATATGTATTGTGCAGTAGAGTCCCACTTTGAAAAATAAAATGTCATTCTATTCCATATAAATAACAATATGAAGTGTCACACTCTTTGTTAGCAAAGTGTGTGTGTTTTTAGTGTTCTCTTAGAACAAAACCATTGTGTAATGAACCATTAAGATGATAAAAATATAAACATGACATGCTCAGCATCCAGCCTTTGCATGGAATAAATACATGTACATATGTCAAGTTGGATGTGAAAAAAAGATGAGAAAGCATAAAAGAACCAAGAAGATAAACTAAGGGGCAATGCTCACATCAGCAGCCACTGCTAAGCTGTGAGTTGAATATTGCTACATGTACATGCATCTTGCAGTCCATATGTTCCATTGATTAAAAGGCTGTGCTTTGCTTATTAAGCTTGTCTGATTGGTGGCCTGAATACTCTCGACTATTACTAGCCATCTGGGGTGACTACGCAGTAAAAATCTAGGTACTAAGAAGCTTAATTCAGCTTTCAAGTGATCAAGAAAACAGACTGAGACTTATTTACAAATATATTTAATTTTGATCAAAGCAAACTTTCATACCCTAGGATTTTGAGTGCCCATTTACACTTGCACTTTGGCTGTCGCAAACAGAAGTCAATAACATTTTCTTTCGATTACAGTAGTTGAAATATTAACAGAAGTAAACAGCAGTGCTTAAGCTCATACCTGGACAAATATAAACCATGCAATATTTTTCAACTAACACACCAACTTAACACAGTTACTCAACAGACTTGCTCACAATTTGAGTAAACATCATCAAAAAACACATGTCAAAGACTGTTCTCATTATTTCTCACAGAACACAGAAAAGAACTCCTACAAGTACATCCAAAATGTTTCTCTTGTATCTGGAAGCACTAATTCCAAGCTATTGTTAGAGCTTTTCAACTTGAACAGGCATAGGTGTAACCCATTTGTCTGTGTGGTACACGCTCTCTCCAACTTTCCAATCAGGAACATCCTTCATGATTTGTGCTTCAAGCTCTTCGTTTTCTTTTAGTAAACGCAAACAGCTATAAGGAGAAAGAATGATGATTACACCAAAATGCAACTTTAATAAGCAGGGCAGTTATTACTCCAATGTTGGGTTCGTTGATACAATTACTGGTACATTATCATCATAACCAAATGTTCCAGAACTTTGGATTTCGAGCATGGTGTTAGTCAGTGACCCAGGCCTGCAGATGGGTTAGATGCTCTACCACTAAGCTACATGAGACTAATGGGAACCAATGTCGCTAGGTAACCAGGTTCAAATCTGATACATTTTCCACAAACTGCTAGCATTTGACAAAGCTAGGTTTGACAGAGACAAGATTAAAGTTGATCAGTCAGTGGCAAACACTACTCAGGGAAAAAAGAAAAGAGATTTTTTGAGTTCTCTTCCAGCATAAGTAATAATCTTGTTATAATTGTTCATTAGAAAGGTATTCCAATAACCATCACTAATACAAAACCAAAGAAATCATTATGGACAATCACATCCAATTAATTTCAGCTCAATTTTTCTGCTGACTCCAAAAGCAAGCACAGCAAATTATTGTTAAAATATGTCAAACAATACCTACTCTTCTAAGTAAATTCTGATTACAGTTTGGCCCAGCAGAGACATTACAGGTACACTGTGCCTCAGGGCTTTATCTCGCTCTTAGTACTGGTAACAACAAAAGAACTGATTGGTATTATACATGTTTAATAGACAATGTACTTTTTTATTAAACATAAGCTTACATGTACCTTCTGTCGTGTTCTGCTTGCAGAAGTGGTAGCACTCCAATTCTGGCATACCTCTGCTCCTTCAGGAGTTCACTGCCGATTGCAAAAGCAAGCAGGACAAAGAGTTACACTGTAATATATATGGAAATGCACCTTCTCGATCAGCAAATGCTCCGTAAAGTTGAGCTTGGTGAAAAATTAACTTAGACTTTCTATAGTAAAACACGTCCAAACGTTTACTACCTTCAGCTTCAGAACGTAAATAATATTAGTACTAGTATAGGTATTCATTAGCTGTTCATTTGCTTCCGTTGGCACGGGCTAAAAATAAAAGCAACCAATATAAAACATAGCACATACACTGTGCATGTAGCTCAACACACACATACCAGCGTTGTCTGTTTCCCATGATAACCTTATAAAATCCGAAAGCCATCACGGTAGCTCCACCAATAAACAATGCCACACCAGACGGTCCTCTTTTTGGGATATTTCTAGCGAACTCTATGGGAGGATAACCACCTTTTGGTGGCATTTCTTGCTTCACCGGCTGTTTCACCAAGGAGGACGCCATTTTGCTTTTTCACGTCGATTCTGGTTCCCAGTCTTCTGCAACATAGGCTTGCAAAGCGTACACAGCGCCGACACACTGACCTAAAACGTTCGGTCAGGCTGACGTTCGGTTAACTTTCTTGTTTTGAATTACGCTGCAGAAAGATATATTTGTTCCTGAACTAGCGTGAGGTCCATAACCTAAAAAAATAGTCTATTTATTTTGTTTTGGAAAGTTTGCAGAGCAAACCAAAGGCGAGTTCAATTAACGTCTAAGAAAAGAACGAGACCGAAATTCTTTTATAGACCACGCGGACGAAACAAGCAAGTACAATGAAGTACTTATGACAGTGGCTCTAAATGACTCTTCAGATAAATTTATTTATCTGTTCTCGGCAAACGTGCACGCCTAGGTTAAACTCATCTTTTTTTCTTTTTCTTTTTTTTTTTTCGGACCGTTCAGGGAACTTAGACTGCTCCTTGTCTTCGCAGACCAGTTTGCCATTTAATAAAATTAATATTTTAAGGCATATGTTCGTCTCATCCCAAACATACCCAAATTCTAGCCAATTTCTCAACCCGTTCCTCAGTTCCCTAGCTAATGTAACTACCCAGCATCATGAAATACTCTCTATTTAAAACATAGGGCCAACAAAAACTGATGTGCCACCGGAGAAGACAAATCCAATGAGAAAGTTTCATAATAGGAGGGAAGTTTAAGGTAGCAGCAATTTTATTTCTAAGATTCAAATGAGACCTAGTAATAGTTGTGAATGAACCAGTTTACAGGTTTTCTATGACTCCAGATCTACGTAAGTCTAGCCAAGAGAACATTTTCTCTTGGTCCCGCATAGTTTGTAGTTGAAATAACAAATTCACAGAACGATGATGTACAATACATTGTTCCTATTTTTCGCAAGTCACATCTAAGTTACACCTGATCAACAACTATGAATAGTTGGTGAGCTTATGCTACGTTAATTTCGTGTAATAACATTTTTTCTTGGTGGAAGAATATCCCCAGAGCCCTTCCTTTGTGATAGTAGTAAGGGAGTACATCGGCGTTGCTCCGCAGTGGTTGCGCATTAGATTGTAACGTAACACTCCTCGTCGCGTTACATGACAAGCGCTTGTATCGGAAGAATATAAGTCTCCTTCGCAGCCGTTATTTGGGTCATCACGAAGCGCTCCTATCCAAGAGAAGCATTGCGTGACCAATCAAATAACGACCGCAGAAGGCAGTGACAGTGGAGGGGGAAGGTTGCATCTTTGTTCTCAGTGGTGTCCAGTTTCCTCCGCATGCCAAGGAGTGACATTTGAAGGGATCTTATGTGGGTCGCTTATGTCATCTGACATCGTCATTTTCAAATCATTTGGTGCTAAAGATGCCTTCCGTGCAAAAGCTACAACAGCCTCTAAAAAAACAAAAAAATAAAGTGATTAAAACTGGATACTCCTTATTTTAAGAATGTGTTTTATAGATCATATGCAAGGATATTTTGCCGACATCGCGAGGGCTGAGAAAAAAAATACAAGAAATGAGTAGAATTAGTCTTAATTTAAAAATTGTTTTCTTGCTAATCCTGATTGCAGAGAGACTTTGCATCAATTAATTGATTAATCATAGTGATTTCAAGACAGGTCTTGCAATGGTGTTAAAAAGACTGAAACAGGTTAAAGGTTTTCTACCTGTAGTTCGATCGTCTGTGTAATCTCCGATTGGTTTGCCATCCCTAAAGACTCTAATTGTCGGTAGAAATCTGACATGCAGTTTCTTGCAGATGTTTTCGCCGCTTCCTGCACAGTTCACCTACAAATAATGAGAAATATATGTAAGATTTCCACTACGATGACGCCTTGACACCTTTAGTTCTCCATTACAGTTATTGCAGCCGGACCTTCTACCCTTGGGAGCTACTCTCTTCAAATTCTGGGATGAAAATGGCTCGCCTACTTTGTCCTTGGTTTATGAACAAGGTCGCGCGCGATTGATCGGCTTCATTAGAAATAAGCTTTGAACCAAGAGTTAATAATCAGGAGTATACCGGCTCTCCCTGTAACTCAAACTATGCCCTGATTAAGCTATATTTAGCAGAAAATCTGCAGAATGTATCTAGGCATATATAAATTGTGCTCGGCAACTTTTTAGCAACTTTTGAAGTCTTGTACAACTTGTGCGCAACTTTGAGTAGCTTTGGGCCCTTGAGCAACTCTTGGGCAACTTTAGTCAATTTTTTGTGCCAGAAATGAATTTCCCCTTTTTCAGGGGATGTCGAGTTCAGCTTCAACTGGTAATGAAAAGCCTTTTGAAAAATTAAAGGCGTTTCGCTTTGTTTATGTTTTGTTAGTCCGTGCGCCCACGAACAGGACAGTAGCCATTTGCCCACAAACCTTGAATCAATTTCCAGCGGTTGCGGAATCACTGTAATATTTACTTCCTTTTGAATTTCGGGCTGAAAATGTCACTATCATTTGATATCATGTCAAACCATAACTATGGTCAAACGAAGCAAGTTGTTTAAAGCTTTTCTGTTAATAAAGTGGCGTATGTCAAATTGTTGATAAGCAATTTGTTGAACTTTTAGGACAACGTTTGTCATTTTGGGGCAACTTTGGAGCAACTTTTTGACCCGTTTTTGAGCAACGTTTTCGACATTTTTAAGCACAATCTATACATGCCTAATCACGCATGTATCACACCAATGGAAAGAAAAAAACATTTATTAACGACAAGCTACAAGTTTTTCTCAATCTCTTGAGTACCTTTGCAAAGAAAACGTTCAGTCTCGATCCCTGTGCTTTAATAGCTGCCTTTTCGTAAATGGGAGCAAATTTTTGACAGTGTGGGCACCTGCAATGGAAATTATTGACTATTTCATCAGAAATTTGTGACAGAGTTAAGCTCATCATTTTCTCAACGATAATAAGGAGATCTAGCAGGGATTGGGGGGTCTTTAGGTGCGAATGAAGCCCTACACCTGCTCAGAGAACGGCTAGTGAAAAATGACGAGTGTTAGTTAATTCTTCACCTCTTCGCCGCTGCTGCGCAACTCGTAACTGATCGTTTGGAAGGGGCTAAACGCAAGTAAAACTAGTGTGAACTGGTAACGTTTTACACATTTACACGTCTTTAAACGACAGAGCTAATGACAAATGATCGTCACGCTAATAGCGTTTTGTGAAAGACGATCTCGAGCTTCACAGTACGATGGTGATTGACTTATCAATCTCTCCGTTTAACCACTCCGTTCTTTTATCAATTTTTTGCCAATATTTGCATCTCTACGTCAAATGCTCCGCTCGTGGCTGGACACATTTTACTCAGTTAAGTTCAAAACGTAAATCTAGCCACTGCCTTCACTATTCGACTATTCCAAAACCGAATAGTACATTTAGTTTACCAAACAAAGGAAAATTGACTTCAAACAGAACAATAGAACGTGATCCTTGTGATTCCAGAGGATTTTCGTGATGGTTTTTTTTTTTTTTCCTTAGCCGAATTATTTAAAACATTTCAATTTAACTACCTACACTGAGGCATGCATAGACTACTGTTTTAAAACTAGTGTGTTGATTACCTACCATGGAGCGAAAAAATCCACCATTGCAACCTGGGACACAGTAAGGTAGTTCTCAAAGGTATCATCTGTGAGCTCTTCAACAGGCGATTGTTCTCCGGCTTCCAAAGTTATCGCCAGAGCTGCAAAAATTGTCATCGAAGCGAGTAGAAACTTCATGTTGTCGGCAACAAGGTGAAAATAGCAAGACTTTGTCTGTTGCAACGATAGCTGGTGCTCACGAACGTTGTACCAGCGCGTGTCTCTAAGCGTAAGTTGACAGATATTTGTGGAGAAATCTCTTATAGATGAAATGTGACTAAACCTGCAGGACCCGTAATATTTGTTTTATATATGCTTTGTTTAATTCTTTTAGCCAGCGACCACCAGAAACACCCGTATAAGCAATTTATCGGACAATCACGCAAAAAAGATGGTGCAAGCATAAGAATATTCTCTTGTTAAGCAGCGAACAAGATTACTAGCCCTTTGGGTTTCTTGCATAAGAGCCAGAGAATATAACAATATTCATCGAAAATACCGAAAAAAATCTCAGGGAAACTATTGTGCTCTGTTAGCAGTAAAAATTCTGTCATAAAGGTCTTGTCTTTATAGCAGTTTACAGTAGTAAATCGCAAAAAGACTATTACCGTTAAAATTGTAGTTCGCATAACATTCATGACTGCACTCAAATCACTGCTTCATCGAGCTTTACTGTGGAAAAGTGTCCTGGGAACGAGATTGAGACATGATTCCCTTCTTTGAGATACTGGGAACGAGTAAAAGCATGCCTCACTATGAGGACTACAAACAAGCACTTTGCTAGTCAGCTCACTGCATGGTTTACTGCTGGAAATAAAATCTAATTTGGACAAATTTCTCTTCGGATGAAAAAGAATTGGCCGGGGCATACAAGTTAACTAAGGCAGCGTCCACACTAATCCGTCACGAAAACGGAGCTTTTCAACAACGCTCTTCGATTCAAACCGGGGGAATTTGAGAACGTCTACCTTTTCGTTTTCGTGTTGACGGAAAAAATTTTGCCTGAAACGGAGCTTCTCGAAAACGATGGATCATGTGATTTCCCTGAGCGAGTTTTCCTAAAAAAAAACAAAGCCAAAATAACCTTTACATTACCTTAGGCCATCTAGGGCGTCAACCATGGATCTCCACCTGACTCTATTTTTGGCAGTTCTCTTTGCCTCTATCCAAGTGATACTCTTCTTGGCAAGCTCGTCTTGCACACTTCGCCTCCAGGATTGCTTTGGGCGGCCTCTTCTTCTGAACCCCTGAGGGTTCCACTCGAGGGCGGAAAGTGTGATGCTATTCTCAGGCTTCCGTAGCGTATGCCCGATCCATTTTCGATTTCTTCTCTTAATGCTCTCTTCTATACGACTTTGTTCAACAAACAAAATAACTTTTGATTGCTGCATTTTTAAATTCCTCCGGCGTGTTGTGGATGTGACTTAAGCCCATGCAGTTCCACGGCTCTTCGAAAACCTGTGGATTCTACTGATTCAAGATGGCAGATATATCTGATCAGTCGCCACACAACTATCTAGGACTTAAACAACTTCTTTTTGCCTTTTTTTAAATAAATGACTTCTTGAAAGTAATTCTTAAAATTTGTTAAGTGTATGGAGAAAACAAAAAGAATTGGGTGGTTAAAAAATAATATTAGCTTTTCACGTAGGATGACTACATTATGCAAACATCTTCATTGGTATTTTTGAACGCATATCTGAATGTTCAGAAATACAGCATTTCGATGGATAACAGAGAGAAACGAGCCTTTTTATTAGGACTCTGCCAGCACTTCACGAAGTCTGGGACCGATCGTCTGTCCGGATTTTTGTATTTTTATTATTATTAGCGATCGTTGTTTGTAACTGTTCATTAT
>Ga0126339_10003609_pt1:0-7500 | contig 11288 bp, 6 predicted proteins | sample OrbTmetagenome_2_FD_92532 | JGI IMG/M metagenome (GOLD analysis project Ga0126339, IMG submission 92532) | Coral microbial communities from Petempiche,Puerto Morelos, Mexico - Orbicella T R C metagenome | ecosystem: Host-associated > Invertebrates > Cnidaria > Coral | place...
CACCGGTATCGCGGAGGTCACGGGTTCGAATCCCGTTGAAGCCCTGATTTTTTTTTTTTCAGGCTTCTTCTTTCCAATTGCTTAAATTGGAAAATTTACTGCGATGATCATTCTTCACTTTCAAACCATGTGGCGTTAACGACTGCAAAAGGTTTCACCACAAAACACTACATGAAGAAGAACAGGACAAAAAGTCGCCAACTAATATTGTTTTCGCAAGCGGTACTGCGAGTGTATGTAATAACGAAATTGAAACGTGCTTACTCCAAATACAGAAGATACCTACAAAGAATGGATTCGCAAACGTCTTGTAGGACACGGGAGCGTCATTGTGTTTTATGACAAACGCAAAAGCAAGAGCTGAAAACCTCAAGGGTATCAAAACGCAACTGTCAATTATGAAAGTAGGTGCAGAAAGTGAAAACGTGGACACCTTTGAGTACGAGCTCCCACTTATTGACAAGCAGGGCAAAACAGTCGTATTCGACGTTTACGGAATCGACAAGAAAACCTCCCCCATTCCAGCAGTCGACATAAAAGGGTTCTCTAAACTATTCAAACAGGTATACGAGGACGAATTAATAAGGTCCACCGGAGAGTTTGATACCTTAATAGGCTATGAATACGCAGACTTCCACACTTTAAAGGAACAAAGTTCTGGACATCTACTTTTATTGAGAAATCAATTCGGACGATGCGTAGGTGGAACACACCCAGTTCTCAAGGGAAACAACGAAAAGTCCCTCATTGGAACTATGCACGCCCATCATGTCAAGATGGCAAAAATCGAAGACTTCTACAACATGGACAATCACGGGATACAATGTAAGCCTCGCTGCGGTGGATGCAAGTGCGGTAGGTGCTCACTCGGTAGCAACACCTACACAATCAAGGAAGAAAGGGAGTTAGCATTAATTGAGAAAAACCTGAGCCATGACGCAAAAGAAAAATTCTGGACTGCAGAATACTCTTGGATCAGAGATCCTTTTGATCTCCCAGACAACAGAAGAGCAGCATTCGGCATGCTAATATCAACCGAAAAATGACTTTCTAAAAATAAGAAACACGCTGAAATTTATCAACAACAGATACAGGACATGATAGATAGAGATGTAGCTCGAAAACAAACACGAGAAGAATTTCAGAAATACAAAGGACCTGCTCACTACATTTCACATTACGAAGTGCCAAAACCAGACTCCAAATCCACACCAGTAAGAATTGTCTTTAACAGCAGTCCCAATTACATGGGTCATGTACTAAATGAATATTGGGCTAAGGGACCCGACCTTTTAAACAGTCTACTAGGAATACTCATGCATCAGATTTAGAGAGAATGAAATAGCATTCATCGGTGACATCAGGAAAATGTTTCACACGGTCAGAACGGGATTGATAGAACAACACACGCACCGCTTCCTCCGGAGGGATATGGATACAACTAGAGAACCAGACACGTACGTTGTTCAGAGGGTTTCCTTTGGAGTAAAACCTTCTGGAACTATAGCAACTGTAGCACCACGAAAAACAGCAGAGATGGTTAAAGAAAATTACCCGAAAGCATCTGAGCTACTCATAAACAATACATGCATGGATGACATCATTAATAGCGTTGACAACGTTGAAACTGCCAAAAAGGTCACGAATGAAATGGAAACCATCTTGAGTAACGGAAACTTCAAAATAAAGGAATGGATATATTCACATGACAATATTGCTCCAGACCAGGACCTTATACCAACAGACATGAAAACAGCACATGAGAAAGTACTTGGTGTTGTATGGAATGCAATTACAGATAATTTCTACTTCAAAGTCAAGCTTAATGTCACACCCGAAAGCAAAAAACGACACCCCAAACAAAATCAAGGGACGACTACTAATGCTTCCAAGACGCTAACGAAGAGGATAATTCTATCACAAGTAAATAGTGTTTATGATCCACTCGGATTAGCGAGTCCTCTGACGGTCAGAACAAAGATTCTCATGAGACGATTGTGGATTAACCACCCAAAATTGGAATGGGATGATCCTATACCCGAAGAAGATCACCAGAATTGGGCTTACTTCTTCCAGGATCTAAGTGAGATGGAAAAAATTAAAGTCAATCGATGCACTAAACCTAAAGAAGCCACGGGAAATCCAATCCTCGTAATATTCAGCGACGGATCTAATGATGCATATGGCGCATGTGCTTATGCTAGATGGAGACTTCTTAATGGAGACAACGAAACCAACCTTATCTTGTCCAAAACCCGCCTCGCACCTACCACGAAACTATCAATCGACTGGATAGAGCTCTGTGGTGCAGTGTTAAATAACAAATTAAAAACCACAATAACAGAACAATGTAGACACCGTTTCGAGAAATGTTATCACATCACTGACTCTCAAATCTTTCACTCCATGATCCAAAAAGAATCCTATGGATTCAATACCTTCACTGCAGTGCGGGTAGGAGAGATCCAAGAGGGAACCAATACGAAAGACTGGTAATGGACCGCAAGCGAATTTAACGTAGCTGATTTGTTAACCAAACGATATCGACATAAACAGTAAATGGAAAAAGGGACCGGACTTCCTTAAGCTACACGAATCTGAAAGGCCAAAAACGAAAACATACCCGGAACGAAAAATCCCCATCAATACGATTAAACTGGAACTATCTTCACCAGTCATCCAGACTAACCCAAAAGACACACTTGCGTCGAGGATAAACATCGAGAAATATTCAAATTACAAAAAATAGCTACGAGTTACAACCCGAATTTTGGCCATGTACAAGAAAGACCTGAAGCCCACATTGAAAAATGCAACACGAACGCTAACAGCAGGTGACATCGACAATGCTGAACGTTTCTGGATTCTTGAATTACAATCTTCGATGTAAAAGGATATCCTATCGGGTAAATACAAGCGGCTATGCCCTCGCAAACGAGATGACGGAATTTACGTTGTTGGGGGACGTGCTAGAGGATGGGTGGAAATGAGTTATAACAAAAGCGAGATCATCTTACTACCATATGGGCATAGATTTTCACGTCTATATGCCGAGCACATACATTGTCGAGGTCATCTGGGAGTGTTATCAACTGCAAGCAAAATACGAGCAAAATTCTGGATCGTCAAATTGCTGAAAATGGTGAAATCCATCAGAACAAACTGTGTAATATCCAAGAAACTGGACAAGAAATTCAACGAACAAATCATGGTAAGACTCCCGATTGAAAGATTAAAACCTGCCCCGGCATAGACCTACACAGCATTAGATCTATTTCGACCATTTCAGATAAAGGATGAAGTTGAAAAACGAACAACTGGAAAGGCATATGGAATTATTTCAACTGCTTCGGTACAAGAGCTGTCCACATAGATATTTCACCAGACTATAGTACCGAAAAATTCTTAATGGTACTCCGCAAACTTGTATCTATAAGAGGCTATCCATCCAAGATCTACTCAGACAATGGTTCCCAATTAGTAGCCGCAAGTGAGGAATTAACGATGATGGTCAAAACTTTAGACCAAACGAGTTTACAGGAGTATGAATGCGTAGAAGGATTTCAATGGGTGCTCTCTTCAGCAGACGCACCTTGGCAAAACGGTGTCTCAGAAGCGTTGATAAAATCAACGAAAAGAGCCATAACAGCAGCCATCGGTGAAAGTATTCTGACATTTTCTGAATTACAAACTGTGTGTTATGAGACTGCAAACTTACTTAATTAGAGACCGATTGGACGACATCCAACTTCCCCGGATGACAAGTACTTGTGCCCTAACGATCTTTTCCTAGGACGATCCACGTCTAAAATACCTAGTGGACCGTTTACATACTCAGCCGATCCACGCCGTCGATTTGAATTCGTTCAAATGGTTACAGACAACTTCTGGAAGAAATGGACAAGAGATTATTTTCCAAGCCTGTTAATACAACAGAAATGACATTCTGCACGTAGAAACTTAAAAGTAGGAGACGTTGTTCTTATCCAGGATTCCAATCTAATCAGAAACCAGTGGAAACTGGGAAAAGTATCAAAGACATTCGAAGGACCGGACGGCAAAATACGGAAGGGTCAAGTACAGTATAAGAAACCAAAACCTGGAGAACTGGTATTGAAATACAACGGAAGAGGATACGTCACAATTAACAAGTTGGTCGTTCTGTTACCCAATGATGAACATAGACTATCGGCATAATAACTTGAGCAACATTCTATTACTGTAAACGAAAATATTAGTTTAACTCGTATTTGGCGGGGGGAGTGTATCGTCATTGATTATAATTTCACATGATTAGGCGCGCATAACGTGACAAACGATAATTGCCTAATTACTGTATCACTGACCAACTGACACAGAAACAACTGCGATAGGACATTATCTGAAGGCCATCGGGTAAATATTCTTTCGTATGAGATATTGTTACAGCAGACTAACATAGCAGTGCGTCACTAGCTTTCCGGCCGACCACTGACAACACTGTCTAGACATGAAGAGCTCACCCATGTGAAGGAATATAAATTTAAACTGGAGGAAGAGCCCAGTCGTACCAACTTTATATAACGCTCTTTGCTCCCCAAAAGTAACGGCCCCTCAAACGTAACGATCCCCCGAAAGTAACGACCTTCGTCAAAAGTAACGAGCCCCAAAGGCTACTAACTCCGAAAGTAACGTTCAGAAGTTTACGGTATGTTTAGTAAGTGTAAAAATATGTATACCCTGACATAGACATAAACATAAACATATCCTGCACTTAACTAAGGTAAGAAAATTAGGATAAAATGATGTTGATTTCTTTATTTTCAAACGCTAGTTTTTCTCTATTGGGAATTCTTGCACGTCTGTTGGATTTCTCTAATTGTCACTTTTTGCAGATGTGCTGCCAGGGACGTATCTCACCTAGACCACGGCGGAATGCAGCGTGCTGTGGAACACAAGGGTACAACCAAGATTTGCGCGTAAGTCTTTCAAAAAAGAACCGTTTGTGTTTGTTATGAGGGAATTAGTTTTCACAGATGGCTTCCGCGCTAGTCATTCTGGCGATCATAAGGACGGCTAGCTCAAAAGTTTACAAATAGATTCCATGTTGCCGTGCGTCTGTTTAGTAATAGATCACGATGACGTCACAATACGGTGCGAACAAAAACACGAGCCGTTAGGAGAGTGCGTCACTGATCTTCTTACCACATTTAGACGTCAACTGGGATCTATTACTGAACAGGCGCACGCCAACATGGAATATATGTTTTATATATTAGAGAAACAAAAAAATTCCTAAAGACGTACGTCATCCAAGCGTCTGTCTATTAAAAGTTCTTAGTGAGAACCAATCAAAATGCGATAATATAATGTATTATGTAATGTGCTTTAAAGACTATAAACATTATTAGTATAATTACTCAGGAGGTTATAGAAATTCTCGCGCTTTCATTAGTCGAGAATGGCGTCATATTCCGCTATACTCACCTCCGACTAATTTTCAAAATGGCCGCCTCGCGCTCTGTCAATGTCTCTGAAGAAGAAAGTAATATAATGAAAGAAAATGCTATTCAGAGAAATATTAAACATGCAGCAAAGTTCGAAGTGACGGTTTTCAAAGGTAAGCTGTGAACATTGGGCTAAATATAACAAAGAAAGCTTTTAAATTCCCGTGAAAATGTCGCTTATGTCGATATGCATGAATAATTCAAAACAACTATTAGATTTTCGCAACACTTTATTAGTTAGTTACTTTATTTATCTAACAGAATGGTGTTAACAACAAACCAAATTTACCACTGACTTTGAGACAATTTTAGCCTCTTTTTTTGTCTTTTTCTTAGAGACAGAAGGATTTAAACGTGCGAAAAACACTTACCGTTTTGACCATGTGATGAACTAAACCAGGTGATTTGTGCGCGTAGTTGCTCATTGACACATGACAATACAAATAAAATTTAACATTTTTCGGTCGATCCTTTGTTTAGGTATAATCACCTGAGTAATTGTACTAAAAAAATTATTCGCATCAGGCTCGTGAATATTGGTGAATATTCACTTTGCCTTCGGCGAATAATTGTTAATTATTTCACATGCGCGCATTAGATATTGGCTTTTATTAATTTCTCAACCTCGGGATACTGCAATTTTAGCTTTCTGATTGGTTCACTGTATCTCGGTTACCAGCCATTATACTTGCGTTTGACCTTATATGGAAATCAATGCGGCAAATAGCCAAGTTTCGTCGACAAAAAAAAAATGGATGAAAACAGCAGATTCTGTGAGCTATCTACAGACGAAATATAAGAAATTACCGACAACGCCGTTCCAGAAAAAAAAAACCATAAAAAAAAAAAAACACGAAAAAAAGCCACAAAAAACCCATAAAGTTCGAAATGAGATTATTCGACGGTACGTATCCGTTAAGTTTCCCTTAAAAGTTGCAAAATTTCAAACTCAACGTCGAGATTTTACGCATTCATGAAGATTACGTAACAACAACAATTTTCACCTTAATGTTACTGAATGGCTTGCTAGTCCTGGTGGCACCAAATTTTCGAAACCGATAGAAGAAATGTTAAAAGAAGAAGTGAGTGTTTTTCTGAAGTGCTTTTTGCACGTCTGCCCACAGGGAGCCCGGACATCCCTTTAGAAGATGAATAAAAGATCAAGCTACCTTTATCGCGCGTGCCTTGTGTTTTGTGACGGCCATTTTGAATTTTTAATACGCGCGCGGTCTGCTAGTGCGAGGTTTGGAACCGAAAATACGGAAATCGCTCGGAGCCTGCTCGGAGCTCGGAGAGCGATCGGTCCCTCCCAGAATTTGCGAATTTTCCCGCCCGTCCCGGACTTCTTAAATTTCGGTTCTAGACCTCGCACTAGCAGACCGCGTATTAAAATTCCAAAACGGCCGCCACAAAACACAAAGAAACGCGCGATAAAGGTAGGTTGATCTTTCATTCATACTCTTTACGGATGTAAGGGCTCCCTGTGTCTGCTCGGAAGAAAGATGGCACGTCAGTTTAGCACGTCAGTTTAGCAAGCTGCAATTGATCATTTCCTTCGCTCACCGCCCAACAAACCGTTTTCCATTATCTCTGGCCCCGCTTTAACAGAGGCCAATAGTATTAAAGCATTTGTAATAGACCTCAGGTAGACAGGCAGCATTGCCAACGTAATCCATAAGAAACGAATTTCCAATGAGCAGATGAAAAAACTGTTCGAGAGCGGCGAACTCGGGCCGGGAGAGCACAGCTAAAGAGGACGACCTAGTTTTACCTCGGTCTCTTTTTTGGCCGACGAGGACGAGAAAATCAACGCCAGCTAACGCGAACAATTCTGTCCTTGCGAAAACGCCTCAAGAAGTTAAGTATTTTGACTGTGCTGAACCGATCTTTACCAGCCACGAAAAACCATCAGGGTGGACTGGGAGATTCTGAAGATGAATCCGACGCTAAGATATTTTCTGTCTCTGACTCTGAAATTGGCCAGCAATCAGCTCCACGAATCCAGCTCGAAATG
>Ga0126339_10003610_pt1 | contig 11288 bp, 8 predicted proteins | sample OrbTmetagenome_2_FD_92532 | JGI IMG/M metagenome (GOLD analysis project Ga0126339, IMG submission 92532) | Coral microbial communities from Petempiche,Puerto Morelos, Mexico - Orbicella T R C metagenome | ecosystem: Host-associated > Invertebrates > Cnidaria > Coral | place: Petempiche,Puerto...
TTGAAGCATGCTGGCATACTTTTGTTCCATCAGACACTTTTCCTCTGCAAGTTGACTCTCAATAGACTCACTTTGCATTTCCTGAACAAAAGGATGATTACAATGATAAATTGACCTGCCTTCTATGTTAATGTGTTTTACACTAACTGTAGGTTGTATATTTGTGTGATTGTTCAGGAGAGGTTAGTTCTCAACATAACTGTAGTTGCAGGTGATACACTTTTTGAAAACCTGAGCCAAAGTTGAGGGTGGTACAGGGGGAATCTCTTGCATGGTTCACGAACGGAAATAAAAATCACGGGAAATAAGCAAGTGAGATAAGCCTTTTAATTGCTCTTTTTTTGAGCCACGAAAACATCAGGACAACTTTCAAACCAGTACAAACATTGGGAAATGTTTTCAAAAAGCCCAAAGACCGGCCGACAAAAGCGCAATTAAAAGGCATTGTGTACAAAGTGACCTGTAGGACATGTTCTTTCACATATGTCGGGGAAAGCAGAAGAAATTGGAAATCTCGGGGGGCCAAACACAAGCCCGGAACCAATGGAAATGGCAATTCCGCAATTAAACAGCATGCGGAAATGGGCCACGCTATACATCCTAGTTACGCCAACATTCTTGAAACAGGTGTGAGCGGCAAGAACAAAAGACTGTTTCTGGAATCCTTGCACTCTTTCTTAGACAAAAAACTCCATAAATGAAAGAGCACCCTTCCCAAGGGTTTATGCGTCACTGGTTGCCTCCCTAGGGGGCAACGAACAATAACATCCCAGCTTACTAAAATTCTGTGAATCGCGCAAAATCATCATTCTCTGAAGAAGACCGCAGAAAGCGGTCAAAAATTTAGAGACAATTTTACTCTTTTTTTTAGATCTGTTTAAACTGTTTTTTTCAAAGAACTATGAGCACAGATCGCTCCAACAGTTTTATTTAACATTCTCATGTATGGAACTAAATGCATCAATTTTGATAATTATACAAAAATATTTGCCGGGGATATTTAAATACATAAATGCATTATCATCAGCACTTGTAAATTAGGTAGTTCACCACTACATGTCTACTTATGGAGCAATAGAGGGCTTGGGGTTCAAGAAAAGGTGTACTTTAGTTACTACAGTTGAAACTCTATACAACAGCCACCTTCAGTACAGGAGAAAGTGGCTGACGCAGAAAGGTGGCCGTTAAGGGGAGATAGGGTTGTAATATGACACTATGTATTGATTAAACAGAAACCAAACAGTAACAGAGATCAATGACATGTGGCATGGATCAAGTTTGGTAACCTTTTACAAAATAAATGGGGTTTTGTATGTACCGTTTGCCAGTCATGGATTAACTGGCCATTGTCCAGAGGTTATTTTACCAAGTTGGAACCAGGCTTTTAGCCAGGATTTGAAAAGTGGGCGACAAAAATGCACTACAGGGCTTGCTGAAATGAACAATTATAAGTCAACATATGAAAAAATAAAACAATTTTCTCTAATAAGTGGCAGTCCACAGGACGCCTGGCACCCATCTGGCTAAGAGCCGGGTTAGAATGCACTTAGGTGACTGTTGCCATTGTCGGGAGGTTAAAATAAGAGTGAACATATGGGCTGACTGCCAGGATAGGAAAAAAATGGTCATAGTAAGCACATGGCCATAAGTGGAGGGTCTACTGTAATAAAATTCATCCTCATGAAGATTCAACATCAAGAAAGAAAAGCATGACAACCTATCTTGAAGAACAGATAAATAAGAAACTTTTTACTTTGCATTTTTGACAATGATTTTAACTGATTTGCCATATAATTGGTATGAGGGTCGTACATGTATGGGGGAAATGTTGGTCTCTTTCTTGTACACCCCTAGTATAAAATATTACTTTAATATTATTTATTTATTATTTGCATTGTTTCCTATTGCTTTTGTGAAAGTTCAACTGTAGTTACCCACCAGTTGTGATTGAAAAAAGATTTCTACTTAACACCAAACTGTTTTCTTAAGTACAATGCTTTGCAAAAGCCTTTCAGCAAAATTGTTTTTGAGCAGTCTATCTTAGCAGTCTGCTTCCCCAAAATTCGGACCCCTTTGGGAACCAATCAGAAATCTCTTTTTCAAAGCAGGCCAATTTGCCATGTAATAAAAAAAACATTACAAGACTTTGGTAAACAAATTGTATATTAACTTATCACACAAAGATCATGATTATTTGACCACATATGCCCACTAAAGCCTTTTTGGAACAAAAGCTGATACAACAGAAAAAAACTTTTCTGATGGCAATACGTTATTTTTGGCCATGCGAGGCAAAAAACGGATCATTGCCTAAATACACATAATTGTCTCAAGTTGACAACGAAGTAATCTTGTTTATGTTAATCAGTGCGCAATGGAAATTTGTACGAAGTGATCGCTTTAAAGGAACATATGCCCTTGTTAGCGACTATCGCTCTCAGAATCAAATGAGTTGTCTCCTTTTCATGCTCAGAGAATTAAAATTCATGACAGAAAAAGACCGAACTTTACGAGCACAAAAGCGTGATTAAAGATCACTTTGGAAAATTATTTAAATTCCAGATTAACGCATGTAAGGATATTATTTCAACATTTCGTGTTATTGCTGCGGTTGGGAAATGCTGCGCAAATATACTACCAGGATTGATTAGTGCTTTAATGAACTTTAGAAGCGAAACCTGTTAAATACACCATTGAATTGAAATCGGTGTTAAAACAATGTGAAATGAAAAATGGAAATAAGCTTCACAAAGACATGTGACTTGTGGCGAGGGAGAAGTTGCTTTTTGTCGAAATCCAAAATCACAAGCTCTGAACAATACATAATTGATGACTCTTGAAATATTTAAACACTTTTATGTTACTCACGTCTGATCCCTGCGCTCTTCGCTTTTTCTTCTTGTAATTTTGTTTGTACCTATTGTTCCTATGCTTGCGACACAGGGCTGTCCTTGATCCCACCGTGTTTTCATGGCATCCTTCTATTTGGCAAGTTTTCGACGATTTTCGGGCCGCATCCAACACTGTACCGTCCATTCTTGAGTTGTGGTTCCAAATTCCGCGAAATCCGTTGTTCTGCAAGCGATTTATGAGCGCAGTTTCCAACACGTGGTTAGAATGAATGAAATCTGGGCCATGTTTGAAGACTGCGCACTAAATGAACCACAGGTTCGCAGCAACGACCGAAAAAGAATTCGAGCTGGACCAAGCGTCAGGAGAGTCTTTTAAATCTCTGCGGCTAATTAAATGATGCAAAACGTAACACTAACTCCTATTTTCGCGGAAAGAGGTTCGAAATTTTGGGGCTTCAACTCAACAAAGGAAAAACTCTCATGCAAATGAATGAATGAAATTGCCTCGTTTCAAACAAAACACTTTGATTAGTTCGAAGAGTTTTTGTTGATTTTTCCAATGAAATTCTGCATCGGTGTTATATGTCGTGGTTTCGCTTTAACGTAACTGCAAAAAACCGAAAGCCAGAGTTCAAAATGGCAGATAAACAGGAAAAAATGATAATTCGAACGCTGCGCGATCGACGGTGCGTTCGCTTGCTTCGTTTCCCGCTAAAACGACAACAAATAAAACCGGAAGTAAACCTGATCTTGGAAACGAGGTCGACCGAAATCACTTCCGTTCAGCGAAAAAAAGGAATCCCCCGTTTAGGTTTGAGAGGAACTGAATTAACAAGAAAGGTTTTCGATGCTGTTTCCATTTATGTACCCTTTCCTTGTACAAATGACTTCCTCCAGAGCAAAAAATTTATTCTCCCAAACAAATGTTAGTTCCGGTAGTGCTGTGACTCGCGAACAGCTAATCGGCTCAAAGAAGCGTTTGGTTCGAATAATAATTTCGAACAAAACACTCGCTCCCTTGGAATCGACAGGCAGGAAACGAATTCGTTTAAAGATAGGATTTGGCTGCGACATTTTTATGTCGTTACGTAGTATCTGGGAAAATTTGTGGCTTCCCTAAATGAAAATAATCACTTTGCCCCTTAAAAACCGGAAAAATTGGGGGTAGTTAGCACTTTTGTACGCCCTTTGTCTAACGCCCAACTGAGCAATTCAACCTTCAATGTTAACGTTATTAGTCCTAACAACTCGAATAGTTTACAATCTTGGATCAGGTAACCGAAGCTTCAAGTTTTGCAATCCTGTCTACAACGTTTCGTTCCAACAAATCCAGTCACATGAAACCAACAATTCAGTACCTAATACGGACATACGCTGAAACAACTGTAACAGACCTCAACCTTCAATTATACGCCTCACTGAAGCATCTCTGTGGAAATAAATCAACTGGCTCGAAAGTGGTGTGTCGTGCAGCTCAGAATGACGTCATCTTCATTTTCCCCGTCACCACGAGGAACATTTAGTTCACTTTCATCATTTATTGGATTAAAATAAAAGGTTCTGAAAGAGAGTTTAAACCGCCTTCCACGATGACTGTTATATTGGATGAGCAAAAATAAATATATAAATAAAAAAAAAGTAACATACTGCAGAGCAATGTGAATTCGTTTCAAAACAAAAGAAATAAACATTTTTGCTTAATAATCTAACTATTATGAAGCACGGTTATCATGCTGTGCAAGGTGGTTTTAATTTCTCTTTCGAGAACTTATCCCGGGAATAATCTTTTTGAGTAGTTTTTCCTGTTGTGCGGTTGTTAGTTTCAAAACAAAATTTCCATTTCTTATTATAAAACTTTTAAGTTTTATAATAAGAAATGGAAATTTTGTGATTAAAATCATCAACTTGTGCAAGGGTAAACTCAATGCAAGAATAGGCTGAGCTAACCAGCAAGGCTAGTCGATCAAGGCGAATTATATCTAAATTTCCCAGCTCAATATTTGAAGATTGCGGAGAGTGCCACTAACGTTCACCCATCCACATGATCCAGGGACCACGGTCCTCCCGCGCGGAGGAGCTTGCGAGTGGGATCGTGGGTGTTCTCCGCGATCCTCCGAGAACTCCAGCGAGTTGTAAATGAGGGTGGGCTTAGATGCCAAGTCTGTGAAGATAACTTTTTACCCTCATTGGTTTGTCTTTTACCGTGACATGACATTAGCTTTACTGAACCACGAGGGACGGGGAGGGGGAGGGGTGGGGGGCGAGGGGGCTAGACAAGAAGTTATCCATGGTAATGGCCCTGTCAATTCCAAGCCCCTGGCCCTGCATTCCAAATGTTTGCCCCTGTGGGTTTGAGAGTGAAGCTCGGGTCCGTTGAATGAAGCGCGGGACTCCAAAGAGGTCCCCATCAACTCAGTTTTTATACGCTTTTTTTTGTTGAGGGAAATTAAAAATTTTAAAAAATAAACAAAGAAGAATGTACGTATTTTAAAAAGTGAAAGATCAAATTGCCTTTGACAATGCCCCACCCCCGGGCTGGGCAGGAAATGGTGTCAAATGCCTGCGAATGGAAGAGCTTAGAATCAACGAACGGTAGTTCTTTACACGGAATTTAAGTTTATTTATACATGGGCGAATATCTTGGTGTTATATAACTTATAACTTCAGCAATGAACGTAAGCATCGAAACAAAAGCACAGTAAACATTAGATTACCAATAACTTTTCAGTACGCGCGATGTAAAGTTCCAAGTATTAGAGTGACGTGGCGTGACTAAATATGCTCGCCTGGCTCCCTTACGAACCATCGCAGTTAAAAAACTCTGGCTAGCTAGAAACGATCAAGGTTTTTAAGACATCCAGACTCAGGTTGGAAGGACTGCCCACAAACCACGCAAAATGTTGTCATGAAAGTGTTTGATCTAACCCCAACTTCTCTCTCAACACTTTGCGTGACGTTTCGGCCAGCTCGTTGTCTAGACAGTTTTTGGGACAAGTCTGATCCCTGCATGCCGTAAAAACAATATGAGAATTGTTGATCGACGTAGAATTCTTTGCGCTTCTTGATAAATCTTGACTTCCTGGTCAATACGGGATGTCTGAAAAAGGGAAAAGTTGGAAGGGAAGAACAACTTTCTCGGTTTTGTGACACAATGTCAATAATATAAACTTTAAGTGGGCGGCTGAGCTAAGTTTATAAGTTCGATTGTTTTTTCCTCAATTACTTGGTGAAAAGAGTGGCATCCCGCTGGTCATGGAAGAATTTTTAAAGAGCTCATAAAAAACCGCGCTGTATGCGAAAATGAAACGTTTAAGGCTTTTTCATCTAACACCGGAACTCGAATGTACACTGCCACGCTGGTAACTCGTGACAGGGCAATAACAAAGGCGGGTATTCTTGCGTTAACTTCAACTTCCGCTTCCGGGATTTTCTTTCGGAGTAGAGAAGACATATTTAGACTATGACGGTACTTCCCCCTTTTGGCTTTGATAAAAAAATTGACGTTTGCATAGGGGTTATTATTGCCCCGAGTTATTCAAACTGCCACTCTACCTCAGACAGCAGAGCTTGAAGGCGGAAAAATTTAAATCGTATATTGTCAGGCTGCGAGACCGAAAACTTAGAGACCTGAGAGACAGACGAGATGACAGCACAAGAAAATGCCCCAACTCAAACTTTGAGTTACAAAAGTCTAGAAATCCTTCTTATTGTGTCAGTGACTGTAAATTTCTGCGTGTCATGGAGTGTTATTTTGCCAAAAATGTGCCGAACTGTTCTGCGAGGTTTTGGACGTAAGCGAGAACAAGAAATCGAGGAACGAGCCGATGATATGCCGTCCTTCTGTCGGCGATTGTAAGTATATTTTGTTTATAGAGAAATATTTCAGAGGAGAAATGAGAAGCTTACTTAAGAAATCCATTCAGAATTAAAGAAGTATTGAGTCTTATGTACAACAAAAGATTTAACAGCTCAGCACGTTGAATAGCTAGATCTCTGTTCGCACTTCCGGTCTTTACGATTGTTCGCTGAACTAAGCAGTACATAAGACAGCTTAGCGTTAAAGGTAATGTTTTGAAGTTGTGAACACGACCGAGCAAAACTATCAAGAGCTTAGACTGTTCTCTATCAGTTAAAGTCAAATATGAATCGGCAGTCGATTCAAAACAGGTCACAGAAAATTATTTCGACCGATCTACAGTTCTGTTGAGAAAAGTTTTGTGTATTTTCTTAATTTTCCTTGACAGAACTTTTCAATTTCACGGTACCAGAACAGCAATGTTGCGAATTGAATTTCCAGGTATTTCTAATGCAGCAGGATTACATACTTATGAAGTTTTCTCCAGCAACGCAAGGCAACCATTTTAAACATATTTAAACAGAAAAAATTTTATCGTCCTGTTTTTAAATTTAATTAAAATTTCATAGAATAATTTCCAAAGATTATTTTTATCTCCTTGCATATTTAATAGTTCAGGGACACTAATTTTTTAACAAGCTGGGAAAAAGGTTACTAGGGTAGTTGAAATGGTTGCTCCAAACAATTTTCGCATCAAAAACTGGCTTTAAAATCCATTTCGTTTGAGATGGTTTTTAATTCGTAAACTTGAGTCCAATTTTGTGGGAAGGCCGAGAGAAATAATGATTTTAGGGGAAAAACACCGTAGTTTTGCGAAATGCAATATAGCTTAATTCTGCTGTCGTCAAAACGCATGTTTCGAAAGCTTGAAAATCTTGTGCTCTTCGCTGAAACCCTCTTTCAGTTTCACAGAGGATTTAGAACTTCGTTAGTTTCGTTGCAGTTAGGGGAATTCGCAACGGTTCAGTGAATTTCTTGAATGGCTGAATTTCAAAACTTCTTGACAGTGAAACATATATTTTAATGCGGTGCACAACATATGTTTTTGGTCATTGGTAACCAAATCATTCCCCTAACAGGAAACGTTTCTGGGTTTTTACTCAGTCAGCAGATGGTCCAATATCATGTTCTTAATTTTTTAATGCTATGCTGTGACAATAAAAAAGGGAATTTGACAGGAAGAGGAGTATGTCGCATCAACTGTAACTTCAGTTCCCATTTATCTGCCTTGTTGCATCATCAGCAACATTATTTATATTGCCAGTGAAAAAATCCCATAAAAAGTTCCCAGTGCTTTTACATTTTATTATATATTTTACAAGCTTCTGCTCTATTTTATTCGTATATTCCCGATTTTGCATTCTCTCTCGTCATTATGTCATATTGTTTTTAAGTAAACGGACTATTTTAAGAGGAATGCTATAATTACTTCATGGCCTTCAACGAAGCATTGTCGCTTTCGACTGACTTATATAACGGTTAATTTTACCCAGTTTCGACTCAGATTTTAGGAAGTTTCGTCATCGGGAAACATGACTGAAGTTTCAGCAAAAGAAGAAGTGAAACCGGTGTGGGAGATTTAACGGAAGACTCAAACTCGCTCTTCAACGCAAAAGTAAACCAACGTACGAACAACTGCCGACTTTTATGAAATGGCTTGTTAATTTAATGATTCAAAAAGCGACTTTTCTCTTTGCTCGTTACAGCTTTTTCTATGATAAGAGTTGAACTTCGAAGCAAAATTTGTTGGTCGTTATGTAATACTCACTGACAATCAATCTTGCCTGGTACTTGAAAATTTTAAGTTATATTTTCACCATTTTGGTGACGAACGAAGTAAAAAGGAATTCAATATTTCTGACCAAAACATCAAGCTTAAGATATATGGGCCCACGCTTTTACGTATTAGTTTCAAAACCCTCCATAATTTGTTAGAAGTGAAAACTAGTCATTTCAAAGTCTCAGCCCACGAAAAATGGGCTGTATGGCAACATTTCAAATTTTAAAACGCGAACGTCCGATTCTCTCACAGTCGGTGACATTTGAAGGCAATCTTCTCGCTCTTCCTTCGATATATATTCGTTAATACTCTCTTGTTAAAGTTTTACTCCTCCACCTTTTCCAAATTGTTAGACCTAATGCGTCATTTCAGGCAAATTTCAATCGCTTGACAGGATAAACAGGAAAACTGACATACCATGAACAAAACATATTTCATTCAGCTGAGAAAACGAGACGGTAAATAACTCTTCTATTTACAGACAGAGGAGGGCTTTTATCTTTTATTGGCTCGTTAAACTTGATTTTTCGACACCAGATACGACTTATGACGCATTCATTGGTGTGGGCATAAAGAAAAACACTCATGCTTCTTTGGTCTTCCTGTTCGAATGTGATTTGATCAGGTGCTGGCCAAACTGGGGCTAAAAATGGAAATCAATGTTTTTAAAATAGATAACACGAAAAGCAAGGTCAAAAGTGTAATAAGTGAGATATTATAAATTTCAGTTCAAATAGAAACTAAAAATAAGATAAAAGTTATCCAAAGAACCAGTTACTAGTGATTGGTCGTCATTGTTTTTATGAAGGATGTATTTGTGCCAAGGATATGCTTTTTTCCCAAAGCAAACTTCCAATAGAAGCTGTTAAAACGTTTTTGGACTTCTTTAGCATTGAATCAGTGGCCTTTTGAAGTTTTAAAATAAGGCAACTGATCAAAAATTAGAGTTTACCAAAAAAATGACAACAGGAAAATGTTTTTTTTTAGACATTTACTGACCAACTTTGTTTGACTAGTTATAATATTAAAAAAATTATTTCCTCTAGCTATCATTGATCAAGATAGTAAAGTTAAAACCTTCCCTTCTCATTGCTGGTCTCAAATGTTTTAAGACTAATTGTTTATTTTCTTATTTCCAGCGCTACCAACCTTGTATTTTGTGTGGCATTACCAGCATGCGGAATTGTCCTATTAACAAACTCGGACGTCATTCAGAAACCTTTCTCCGCATTCAACGGCTCGTTTCGCTTGGTGTTTTCCATCGCCTTGGGTCATTACATCTTCAAAACAGCGGAAGTTGTCACTTTCCATCGAGAGATCTTCCACTTCAAGCCCCTCCTTGTCCATCATCTTGTTGCTATGGCAACTTGCATCACGATTCTGCATTACGAACAGAACGCCATCATGGGCGTGATCATGCTGCTTGTCGAGGGAAGTCTGGTATTTGCGGAGAATGAGAGAGAGTATTTCCGCCAAGTGGCCAGTCCTCGAGAGGAATCGAAAATGAGGAAATTTGGATCAGTCGTGGTTTTTCTGCTTGCTATTGCCATAAAAGGAGTCTTCCCAGTCTCTCTCATTGTCATTGCATTCCTGACGTCACTTGACGAACTTTTGAAAATGTCTTACGTTCCTCTGGCCTTCTTCTTTCTAAGCCTGGTCTTCTTCGCCGCCGTCGACTTGTGGTTCTTCAGAGACGCGTGTGCCGAGCTTTCCCGCCAATTTTCCAGGCCCTCTCCTCGTTTAATCATCATACCCCTTCACAACAACTCCATGCCAGCACCACCGACCACTGCTATTAACAACGACGGGCTCAAGAAACTCTTGCTCTCCAGGGATGGCGTACATGGCTCTGTGCAAATTACAGAAAATGCCCTTTGGGATAAAGATTTGAACTTAAGTAAAGATATGCCAGCGATATTACCGCTGGAATCTTCAACACCGGACGAGATTAAAGGACAGCTAGTTATAGAAATGTAATTTATCGAAAGTAAACCTAGCTAGAGTTGGCACAAGTTTCAAGTATTATTGTTTCTATTTGTGAACAGGTTAGACTATATGGCAATGCCGTGTGCACTCGCTGTAATCTTCTATTAAATGGAAGAAAATTCGCATGCTCTGGTGACCAAATAGACCTCAAAGAGGATTTCACGTACTGCAAAGAGACACTGAACAGTCTAGATAATTTATGGTATTAGTTAAAACTAAACCCGTTTATAAATGATAGAAATCATACGACCGGTAATTTCTTAGGTTGATAAAGCACTCTTGAAGCCATAACGAAAATTACATCGTGTTTACCAGTTTACTAAGGACTAACCAAAGATATCTTTCTATTTAAGACCGTTGCCATGCTTCAAATTAACTAAAAGCATATTAATAATTTATTGACTTTAAATGTTATTATCTAAAATTAAGGTATAACTATTATATAACCGAGAGTTATAAATTTTTATAAGAAAAAAATAACATTATTCAGACAGAGTTGTATGCTTTAGTTATGAATGAAAGTATGGCATGAAATGCTATTTTTCATTTGATCTGTTGTAGCTAGATTACTAGCAAACCAAATCTATCGCCCACTAAGTAATACCATTTTGTGTAATATAAGTTGTTGAATGTCACAATGTTTTACCAGCTGTCCAACTGTACAAGTTAGACAGTTGTGGATTGTGGAGGTAATTGTGGAAATACAATGTGTTATTTATTTTAAAAGTATGTCTGACTAGAGACAGCCGCGTTTAATGGGTAGATACTAAACAAAAAACACTACAAATTTTAAAATAAAAAAACAAAATTGAAA
>Ga0126339_10003611_pt1 | contig 11288 bp, 7 predicted proteins | sample OrbTmetagenome_2_FD_92532 | JGI IMG/M metagenome (GOLD analysis project Ga0126339, IMG submission 92532) | Coral microbial communities from Petempiche,Puerto Morelos, Mexico - Orbicella T R C metagenome | ecosystem: Host-associated > Invertebrates > Cnidaria > Coral | place: Petempiche,Puerto...
ATACTACACACCGAAACATCTAATAAGTGATTTATTATCCAAAGATTTCTTGTCCCAAAATTCTGACTTGCCAAGTTCTTTAACCTTTCACACGGCCAGGAGGAATGAGACGAGTACAAATATTGTGTGATATTTGTACTTGTTCTGCGGGTTATTTGTACTCTACGAAGCAGAGTTGGATAATAAATGTATATACCAGGCACACAACAGAAGAGACATCAACATACCTCACAGCATCCTCTTGTGACGCTAAGTCTGACTCCAGACTCACTATCCTGTCTTCCATTGGAGGAAGTCTTTTTCGTTCAACTTCCAATTCTTGACCAAGAATTTTCACCTAAAATGTTAAACAAAGTTAACTACCATGTGAAAAGAAAAGTCTAATGCAGCATGCTAGTTCAAATTATGACAGCATTACATTAACTAGTTTAAAAGTGAATTGTTCAGATGTAACAGATTCTTTAGGCAGATCAGACAACTGTTTTAATACCTTGTTTCTAGCCTGATGCAAATCATAGCTAAGATTCTCAAGTTCTGTCATGAGCTTGTGATTCTGGTTGACAAGTTGAGAATTTTCCTCGCGCTGTCTGGAAAGTTTTTTAATCATCGTGTCATGGTCGTAGTCACTAGCACTTCCAAAAGAACGATTATCCAGCTGTAACAGAAAAGAATGACAGCAATTTATTAAAGTGAAAAGGCACAGAATATCAAGGAACAGTTTTGTTAAATTGAGGTTTAACTGAGTGTACAGAGATAGGTAAGGGCAAAGCCATGCTTGTAGCAAATTGGTCTATGCTGCCAGTGCCATATTCCAGTTTCCACAGGATATTGCAGCTACAAAGTAAGAAAATTTCTACAACTCACCTCCTCAAAGAGAACATGCATGTTCATTTATTCATAGACAAAACTTTACAACATACCCTTTCTGGAACAAGGTATAAATGAAATTTGGTTTAAACAGACCTATTTCATTTGTACTGTATAATATACTTAACATGTAAGGGGGATTACAGCTTGGAACTGAAAATTGATCAAAAAGCAAACATCACACAGTCATGTACCTCTTGGTCCCTAGGGGATAAGTGAGTGGAACCAGTTCTGAGGTCTGGAAACGATGACCTGAGGGGCTGGGAAGAACTGATCAATGACGTTCCTCTGCGGCCCCTTGAGGAAAGATTTGGCTCTGAGCCAGCTGGGGTAAGGTCAGCCAAGGTCAACACTTGACCAGCAGCACTTTCTGGAGATGAAGAATAACTTCTTCTTGGGCCATTTAAGCTAAGAAAAATTGCAAAACATTTCTGGTTGAAATCATCTTGATTGGCAACGTTGAATAGGATGTTCGATAAGTTCCAGATGTATAGACTGGTAGTTTTCAGCTCTGACCAGAGTTATTGTGTCATGAACTTACATAGAAGTAGACTCACACAGCGTAGCTAACTATTTAACAATTAGACCCGTAGCCCTTGTGGGCAATAGTGCATGAGGTGAAGCCGAATGGGCTATTGACCCGTGGCCCTTGAGGGCGAAGGGTCTAATTGTTTTAGTATCACCCAACTAGTCAGACAGAAAAAGGCAATGATAAAGTTAGCAAATGCAAGTTGACGAAATATTTATTTGGGAATAATACAAAAGAAAGCATCACGCTCGATTGCGCCTATTTCACTACTTGAGGCCTATTACTAATAGTCCTCTAGTAGTGTAGCCAATTAAAATGCAGGATTTGCAGTAGAGCAGTTTTCAATTGAGTGTCGTAAAACCAAAACCAAACCAATTACTTACCAATTAGACTACTCAGCCTATCTCAAACCATAGTAAAACCAAAACCAAAACCAAAGTAATTGTCTAATTACTTTCGACCGCTCTAGTCCACTAGTTGGGTGATCCTAAAACCTATTAGCTGGGCAACTGATAAAATCCTGGGAATCCTCTTGTGTTGAAAAAGCATCCCATCCAGAGGTAATAGCAACACTCCCAGCTTACTAACTGCTCCATGATACCCAATTTCGGCAAGTACATGGATATCTCCGATGCAACCTTATATGTACCTTAATTTTAAAAATATTGTCCTGGTATAGGAGTGACATTTCATGTCTGGAAGCAGAAAATATTTTTTAAATTATCAGTTCAGTCAGGGTTTGACATCTCCAGCATCCCAGTAGTGGAGATGGTAGTGTTGTAAGTACGAGTTGGCTTAAACAGGGTAAAGATTTACATAAAGTCATAGATCAGCTGTCTGCGTGATGCAGATCCCAGTTGTTCAAAGGATGGATAACACTATCCACCATATAAATTGTTATACAATGGATAAGTGTTAGCAAAACAAACTATGCTATCTACTGGATAGTGATTTATTCACAGTTGACAGCGTTATTCACCCTTTGAACAACTTAGGCCAGATGTGTTTCAGTACATTTTACAGTAGTGTTGGGATTCTCTGAAGCCATCTTAATAATTTCGAGTTACAAGCCACTCACCTTAAGTCTTCAGCACTTGGGCGGAAGTTTCGATCAGTTGTGTCAGCTCTGGTTTCATAGGAAGTCTGTTTTTGACTGGCTGGTCGTGGTTTTCTACTCAGAAAAAAAGAAAGCAGAACTACGCATTCAAATAGTGGAATATTTTTATACTCCATACTTCTATATCTTGCACTTCGGTATCTTGAACTCCTCAATATCTCAAACTTAAGGACGTTCACACAAAAATTTTCCAGTCCATAGATTTTTTTAAGTTTTTACTGCAGTCAGATAATGAGTTCTTGTGTCAGAAATGCAAAAACAAATTGGGGGTCACTGACTTCGTTTCAGAGGTAAAGCATGTGGAAAACTACCCTGATTTTGAAAAATTGGCATACGTAATTCAGCATGGTCTACAGGGCTTTATAGTTAAAAATATCGAAGGCGAGTCAACAGAGGCAAACCATCCTAGTCATATTTTCTAGAAGTGGGTCTGTTGCATAAATAATACCAAATGTTGTCAACGTTTTTATTTAACTTGACCCTTCAAGAGGCATTTGAAACCGCCACACAGATAAACGAAGAGCTAAAAAGAATGGAGGTGCAATTTGGTGCATGGTGCATGGTGCATTTTGCAAAAAATTCAAACTTCTAATCGACAGATTTTCTTCATTTTTTCACTAAACCTAGAAAATTGGTAGAGAAAATAATCCATCAATAGAAAAATAGGGGTCACCGAACGTCCAAGATCGTTAAATCCAGGTAAAGCTATAGCAACGGCCATCTGCCCTATAGCACGTGCTTGATGCATGATGTGGAATGTGCATTCATAGTAAGAACGTGCAGAAACAATTGGTGCGAACGTCCTTAAAACATTTTCACTTGAATAAACTTTTTCAGTCATGTACTATTGGCTTTTTTAACTCCTGACATCTATGTTAAGTTTAAGAGCTCAAAATAACAGGGTTTAACTGTAACAATCATTCCCTAAATTTGAATTTAGCTAGTTATGGGCAGACAAATATTTTTTGAGGGGTTTGGGGGTTGGGCAATTTTCTAGGGCATGAAACTTTTTTCTCACTCTAAGATTGTGTATAATTTTTTTGGTGGGCAATAGCTTGTGCAATAACATTTTTTTAAAATTAAAAATCAGTTGAGAATGAACTTGCTTGATTTTTTCGTCATGGCTCCCCTTTCACAACAATTTTACAGCGTTTTGCTGTGCAGGATTGTTTTTGTGAAAATTGCCCAACTTTCTCCTCAAAAAATAGTGGCACATTACATACGGGTAACTTGTTTTTACATGTAACTGGACCACTCACATTCTAATGAATTGCACGTAAGTAGCTCAGTTTGTGGAGTTGTGAATCATAACAATTGTACGCACTACACTTAAAAGGGAAGACGTCACGAGATGAAAGATGAAACCATTACCTTTCAGGCATGCATTAATATATTAAGGTCAATTAAATAAACCATTTAAAGAAAATTATCACATACACCATGTAATTTTATATCTACTAAAATGTATTGAAGAGAAAGAAGAAAAACTATAAAATAATCAGGGTTATGCAACAAGAGCTGGCTTTCTAGAGAAGGCAAATACTTTACGATTACTGTTAAAATATGTTCAAATGTCCAAACATGTTAACTAAACATCTGGCCCTGTGTTTCACACGACTTGTCTACAAAAATAATCCAAAGTCTTGTAAGCTAAGATTACGGAAGATTCCTCAGTAAACCAACTTAATTGCGTATATTAGGGCGATTAATCATCGAAAGGCTGTCATTGACGAGAAAACACTCTCTAGTTTCTAAAAACAGGAAAAAGTGCGGCCTTGGTTACGACACATCAACGTGGAACGCGCGCAAAAAATGTACCTGGTCCCGACGCTGAAAATTCTTCCGTCAAATGAAACCTGGCTATATTTTGGCGATCAAATACAAAGCATGGAGTTAAACTGTTGTTCAGAGTTTAGTGAAAAATATTCAGAACGTTTTAATTCCGAATAAAGTCGAAACCCGTGTAACAAGCGTTGTTTACACTGTACTGATTATCCTTAGAAACTTCTAAGCTCTTGCAAATACAAGAAACTCACTCGCGCACGAACCCATAACAAGGAAGGCCAACGTAAGGTTATTATCTCAAAAAACAGCAAAAAGAGCTTAAACGGAAGATCACTGGAGCAGTTCATACTTTCGCTGTGTGCTTACTTTTGGCACAAATGTAATTTCCCGTGGTGTTATCATTTTGCAATCACAACTCTAGTGATCAAAACCAGTCACAACACCACGATCTTCCAATTGTGACTGCCAGTAGGACGTCCTAAATAAGAAATGACTGAACTTACGGTGAGGAGGAACATCTGTACGGTTACTAGGGACTTATAAATAAACTTTTTGCTGTATCTATAGTTAAACTATCCCTGTTTTAGCCGAAGCTTCTACAAAATTTTCGAAAATCTTACCCGTTCGTTGCATGTGGCGGATTCAAACTTTGAAGGGACTGCTCAGTCTGAAGTAATCTTCGTCTCAAATCATAACAATCTCGCATCAACGGATCGTCCTCGACGCCAGATTTAACACTGGTGCTCACACTGCTACTTGCACTCGACCTACGACTCATCTTTCAAGCTTTCTCCTCCATAAATACATGATAACGAAATTAGCTATTTGCCGTGCAGTGATTTAGAGGTGACAAGATCGCAATGGACGCGATCAGTTGGCGTCACTATATAGCACCAGCAACTTCAAAGTTGCACCACTGACATTTCCCCCCTCCTTAATGATCCTGACAATTTTCCACACAGTAGCAGCAGAGTTAGTCTTTCTTTCTCTCTCTATAAACTCCTCAAAGATCTATTTTGGCGTTCGATCGAAGCAAAATTTGAAATTCGTCCCGAGTCTCTGTTGACACATGCAACGAAAAACCGCCGCGGCAGTTGAATGGGTTACAAGTCCCCGTGATTTCCATCAGCCAATCAGAACGTCGCACTGTAATTAACTAACCAATCAACTAACAGTGACTAACAGTGAGTACAAAGCTTCACGCTTCATTACCCCAGGACAAAACGACGCAAGCCGCTTTGTCTGAAACTTTTCCAAAATTTTTAATGATCTTTGTTGAATTTATCTCGCTCGGAAAACGGCGTCGAAATCTCTATTGCGCTGTAAAGCAAGTTGATGAAAAATATTAATGTCATTTATCCTTTTCAATAGAGCTTTGTTCACCATCCGATCTTTTCAAATCGACTCTCATCTCGTTCGGTTTTACATTCGATTCACTGTCGGTTTTGAAACATGGTGGTTTGCCGTCATTTGATTAAAAGCTATTGAGTTTGAAGGATTTTAACCGAGCTACTTCCAGAGATAGTTATGAGAAAGGGGCTGTTTAAACTACAACTTGGAATGTACTTTTAATTCTGAGCACAGGAAGTGCTAATTTGCCTCTTATCAGAAATAAAGATTTGAAAGATGAAAGTGTCAAAATTGAATGACATAAAAAGAATTGTTAGGTACACAGGTGCCCTGTTCTCACAAATGAACTCCCAAAGTACAATAATAAGTCGCTTTTGCTTTCCCTTTTTATGTTTAGCAATTCAATTCAATTTAATTCTTCAATCACCTTCTCCAGAATTTGAATTACCGAAAGAGTTGCGGCTCCTCATTTAACGCTCACGAAGAGTTCTTGGCGAGCTTTGGCGGAAGATGTACAGAACGTTCAGGGAGTATTAAAATCCTTCTCCTTTTCCACATTTTCATTTTCTTTGTTCGGTTTGTAGCCGATGTTTTCGAAAGCATACGAGTCAGGTGTTATTACTCTTACTAACTTTCTAAAAAGAAACAAAAAATGTGGAAATGGCGTGTAACAAAAAAATAAGAAATTATATTTTCATATTTACTTTACTTAATTAGGGAGGAATTGATGAAACGAGATCGTAAAGATTACAACGAAAGTTAAACATATCAAAGTAAACATTCCACTTTCAAAGGAAGAACTTCCAATGTATTGATAAAACTAATACGGAAAGAAGGAAATTACTGACCCACTCATCAACAATATTTCATTTATTTCATTGGCTGATATTTCGCCTTCTAAAATATTATCTTCTTTACCGGATAACTTTGTAAAATAGTCTCTATCGTAAATATTATTCCATAAAATTTAACTTAAATGTACTATTTTTAAACAACCATGTTCAAAAGTTTTCATAACAACTATTCCGCAACGAGAATTCAACAAACACCTCAAACGGCGAAATAAGAATATTTTAACTACAACAGAAACTTGCAATTTCCATCTCATTTAAAAATTCTTTACCTCACTGCAGATTTGCCCGGGGGTGGGTACTCAGATATCTTAGAGACGGGGAGGTGCGAATGAGACCAAATTGTCCCCCCCTCCAAAAAAAAAAAAAATTAAGTTCGTTTTTCTCTCGCCATAAAAAAGAAAAATAAACGTTCCAGTCAGTTATGGCATCCACATTTCCTCAGTCGTCGTGCATCTGTCACAAATTTAGGCAGACTGCAGTCATTCTTTGAAAGTGAACAGAAATATAATTTTGTGCAGAAACCTGGGTTACGCTTTTTGTGAACCCAAAAGAAAAGAAAAAACTTACACAAAAATTTTAACACCAAAAAGATCCACAGGTACCAAAAGAGGTCTTCCACCTCCCCGTGGCTATTTCATCTGAGTTCCCCTTGGCTTATTCGCAACAGAAAATTATTAAAAATAAGATATGCAATTTTACGTGTTCGCTGGCGATTTTTTGCGACTGAGAATTTTAATGAGACTCTTTGCTAGTGATTTATGTCCATGATAAACAAAGAAAACTATGTGGGATAAGAGCGTTTTAACCTATTTTTCTTGGGTCGATTACAAGAATGGGTTCATTAAACGTTCGGAGAAAAAAGAAGTGAGATTACCAATAAAAATATCACAAAAACAGTCACTAGTCATTCAAAACCATCCCAGTCATCGGCCCAGCCACTTTCCATCTGAAAAACAAAAACAACAGAATGAACTAATGAGAGCTCCAGGGAAATAATGATAATGGCGCCAGGCGAGGGAGAACACACGACCACAGATTGCGATAAAACGCGGGTTAGTCAAACAAGATAAAAGCACAAAACACAAAAGCAAAGAAAACTGAAAACTGGACTCCTTTAATAGCTTGGCAAACGCACAACTTAAAAGAATTAAAAATTTCTTTCGTCACCCAAATGAAAAACCGCACGACCTCATTGCAAACATAACAAAGCAAACAAACAAACACACAGACGAACAAACACACAAACAAACAACAACATCGTCCGCTGTCGGAAAACGGTAAGACCCCGACATCTTTTGGTTAGCCTCGTTCTAACCATCCTCGTTCCCATGGCCATGGGAACGAGGCTGCGTTCTGGTCACAAAAGGCCTAAAAAGAACCTGCCTATCATACCTGTGAGCTATCTTCGACCATCGCCAGCTTAGAACTCAGTCCTCCAGTGTGGGACTGTAAGACAGAACCCTTGGAATCGTTCGCTTTAAAACTCACAGCGGGTTCCATGTCAGCAAAGTAATCAGGCTCACTTGAGCGGACAGCAACTCGCGGTATTTCAAATTCACTTCCAGGCGGTTCGTCGCTTTGATGTCGTGACTTCGAAGGTTTCGATTTATCCGTTCTTCCTGAAGATTTATTGGAACCAAGTTTTAACGCATTGCCCTGCGTGGATTTAGAGGAATAACTGTCTTTATCACGAGTATGGAATGAAGTTCTGTTGAATTTCTCCGCTTGTGAAGAGGGTGGCGTGAAATCAACATTGGTCATGTCCAACTTGTCATGGTCACTGGTAACACTGTGATCGTCACTCCAGTACTGAACATTATGGTCAGCGGTAGCTTGACTTGATCGGCGGCTCTGAACACGAAAAGATAAGGGAAACTCAAGAAAACTTCTAACACTTGTTGCTAATACTAGGCAGTGTTTTGTTTAATTATGCCACGTAAGGGATTTCCCTATGAAAGCTTTTCGGCTGAAACCTCAAACGTTTGAAGCGTACTGTAAATGAGGGCAAAGATTACAGGTGTAGGAGGTGTAGTGCGTTACAGGTCGTTACACATCTTCTAGATATAAGCTACAAAATACCTAACGCTTGTTCGGAAAAAAAAACGGATTAATATTCCCAGCATGCCACTTAATCTATTATGACCTGAATTAGTTACAGCTGTACGTAAGCAAGCTTTCAGCGCATGTCAGTTATCTTAATCAGTTTTACTATAGTACATCACTTGAAATATTCACGAAATAAATTCGTTTACAACGTTATAGAGTTCTATCATAGAACTGAAAATAAAAAAAAACAATAATAAAAAAATAATAAATGTAACATGTCTTCCATTCCACTCACCGTCGCGTCTGACCGAGGGGAGCTCTGGGCCTCATCCAGCTCTTCCCATGGTTCAAATTCCTTATGATCAGACTCCGCATTCGGGATAACTAGATCTAAAAGTCTTTTTGGAGATGACTGCTTTTTTGCCTTTTCTCTCTCTCTTTCCAGTCTGCGCCGCTCCAGCTCTTTTTTCCTCTCCTCCTTTTTCCTTTCCATTTCTTGTCTCCGCTTTTCCCTGTCCTGTTTTCGTAACTTGTCCTCAGAACTGCGAGTTGCTCTTCTTGTGTCTTTACTTGTCAGTGGACTTAACTTGTTTTCGATGTCGATAACTCCGCTCAGGTTTGTAGGGCCGATGTTGCTGATTTTCTTTTCTGTTACGGGAACTGTGGAGACTGAAAAAATAAGACAAAAGAAAAATAAGGAATGATAAGGAAAATATGGCAAGCGGGAAAAAGCTGTGATGAACTGGGCAAATTAAGGCAGCAAACCAGGAAGATACGAATGCAACGAGGAATTGTCACGCCTTATGGACGTAGATCAAAAAGGCGGGAAAACAACTGGAAGCTGCGACGCCCGATGGACGCACCACAAAATGGCGGGAAAACAATTGGAAGCTGCGAGTGACGCCTAATAGACGTAGCTCAACAAGGCGGTAAAACAACTGGAAGCTGCGAAGCCTGATGGAAGAAGAACAACAAGGAGCGTGGGAAACGGCTAGAACTTGTGACGCCTGATCGCCACAATATGGCGGGAAAACAGCTATGGAAGCTGTGACGATTAATGGCGGGAAACAGCTGGAAGCTGACCACCGTTGTGTACAACATTGCGGCCGACTGACTGAGAAACTAACGGATAGCAGCGATGATCTTGAGCGTCTTCGCTTTAAGCCGAATTAATAGTCCACAAATGTATTTCGTGAGTACTGAGAACAAACGGACCGACTCCATCCCGAATAGCTATTCAGTTTTGCATTAGAGACTACAGTTACTTCACTACGTAAAAAGTTTCCGGAGCGAACGCGCGAAAGCGGACAGACAGCTGAGTTTGCGTTTCATGGGCTAAATCACAATAAACTTTTCACTTACTTGGTGGCAAGCTATCAGAAGTGCTGAACTGAAAAGACAAGACAAAAAACATAAAATGAAGTTTTATTGACGACTAAAACAAATATTAGGGGTCTAAACTGGAAATTAAACCTGTACCTTTGGTCTTCCTTCGATGAAGTGCTTCCTTCTTTCTCCACCAACCACAATATCCGCTCCTAATATGGGCACCATGACCGCCAGAGCAGAGAATGTAGCGGCCACTATTCTGTCATCTGTTTCTCGTAGACCAATCAACATCTGAATAAAACGTACAAACACAATTAAATAAAGGTGCATAGGTTTGGCAAACGCGTAAAAGTTAAACAGACCCTCTTCGTCCCGTAGAATGCGAAGCGAAAAGCGAAAAAAGCGAGAAAAACGGTTTTGGCGCGGTTTTGGTCCACTTGAGGACGGGGAAATTCTTCGTGATCACCGACTGCAGTAGCATAGTAAAATCCAGTGACGATCGACTTTCACCCAACGCTGCCTGTTTGAGCTCACCTCTATACATGCAAATAACTAGACATTATTTATGAGATTATTTAGCGATTTTATTGCACTATTTTGGGAAATTTTCAAAATAACACAAAAAGGAAAATTATCCTGCTTTTGCTTTTCCTCCCTCCAGGATCACTCGCTGTTGAATTAAACTGAATACGTTAAAGTAAATTCCGCCGTTTCCTAATTTGCTTCCTGTGGCTTTATTTCATTCATTACTTAGGTTAATTCCCAGTTGGAATTCGTGCCCTTTGCCTTACTAATTATTCTGTACTTCTTCGCTTATTCGCATATCTATTTTTCTCATCCACTCAGGCTTACGCTCGCTTCTTTTACTGTCCACACTCTTTTGAAAAAAATAAAGTATAATGAAGATTTAGGCTCCGTCCCTACGCCGGAGAAATGTGAAAACGCAGCTTTCTTTCCACGGTTTGGCGTACCGTCCACACAAATCCGTCAGGAAAACGGAGCTTTTCGAAAACGCTTTTTTCATACCGGAGGAATTTGAAAACGCCGGCTTTTCATGTTCGTGTGTACGGAAACGTTTTGAAAACGGAGCTTTTTGAAAACGCTCTATAGACCAGAGGAATATGAAAACGCCGGCTTTTCGTTTTAGGGTGGACGGAAAAAATTTTGAAAACGGACTCGGAGCTTTTCGAAACCGATGGTGTCACGATAACCATGTGATTTCCCTGACCGATTTTTCCTCAAACACAAATCCAAAATGACCGGCCGGTGATTAATTGTTGCGTTTGACGCGTTTTCAGAGTGAAACCTCCGTTTTCAAATTCCTCCGGCCTAGTGTGGACGGAAAACATTTGATGCGTTTTCAGAGTGAAACCTCCGTTTTCAAATTCCTCCGGCCTAGTGTGGACGGAAA
>Ga0126339_10003613_pt1 | contig 11287 bp, 5 predicted proteins | sample OrbTmetagenome_2_FD_92532 | JGI IMG/M metagenome (GOLD analysis project Ga0126339, IMG submission 92532) | Coral microbial communities from Petempiche,Puerto Morelos, Mexico - Orbicella T R C metagenome | ecosystem: Host-associated > Invertebrates > Cnidaria > Coral | place: Petempiche,Puerto...
ACTTGCGACGTCGTGTGAAGGTTTGGGAGGGAGAATACAAAAGGAGGAAATTTCGTTGTGTAACTGATCCTCAAGGACCTGTCGTTCTTCTTCTTTTTCTTGTAGTTCCTTTCCTTTTTCTTGGAGCTTCTTCTCCTTTTCTTGAAGTTTCTGCCTCAGGTCATCAACCTTTTCCAAGACCCGTCTTAACTCCTCTGTTGGAAACCTTTTCTGATTTCGGATGTCTTGAATTTGCCAGGTAGAGAGACCGAGCCCTTGAAAGGCAGCATAAACTTTACCAATGGCGATTTGAAACTCTGGATACGCGAGGTGGCCTTTTGGCATGTGCGCAAACTCTTCATTCCGAAACTTTCTGAGATCATCTATGTTTGATTTGACGGCTGGATTGAGAACGCGGCCGATAGAATCGGAGTAAAGAATGGCGTAAAAAAGCATGGTACAATCCCATTCTGCTCTGTCTCCATTAATCATGGTAGCTAGAAGTCTGGCATTTCTTCTCTGGTTTCCGGGAGACTCCCCGTTGTTGAATTCCAATCCATTCCCAGGCTCATCTTTCCATTCTCCTAACGTTGTCTTATAGCGACTGTCCCATTCTTGCTTGAAAATTGATCGGAGACCCTCAGTTATTATATCAGTGACAACGTAACAAATCTTGTAGTAGTTCAATTGCTCTTCTGTAAATTCTATTGCAACAGCGGCCATTTTCAGGTTGTGTCACCTTTTGTTTGTCCTTAGCCCTTTGCAAGAAATAAAACTTTGTTATTAGCCAATTAGAGCCCTGTTGAGAGCTCGGTTGTTAGCTGAAGTTTTCGTTTGCTTTTTTACTTTCCTGAGTTTACTTTTCCTCTGTTAAATTTAAATACATTACAGCAATGAGGAGAACAAGTTAACTTCGATGTACACTCTTTTTTTTTTATAAGAATATAGTTTTTCTGGCACAAGGTTGAATATCCTTATTTTTTTTCCGATTTAAGGCTGAAAATACTTTTGTGAATATTCTTAGATTATAGTGTATGGCATCTCTGCTCTCGAATGTATTTCGGTGGCGGATTCAGACCTTGAGCTAAGGGGGGTGGAGTGTTTGCTTGCTCTGCCGGCTTTTCTTCCTTCTGTTTGTTTTTTTTTTTACTCAAAATAACGGGTGACGGCGGGTCCCCCGGGCCACTCCGCTGGATCAGCCACTGTTTTTGGTGTCTTGATGGTGTTAAAGTAATTTTTGAGCCAGGCTGCAGGCATTATAGCCTGATGTCACGTTCATAACGTCTTTCAGAAATGGGCTAATGCTGTTTTTGTTGCTTTTTGTCTAGTTTTGCCGTTTAGAGAAAGGAAGAATTTTATTTTATTTACAATTTTTCAACACACAAAATTTTCTTTCCAAAGTCTCAGCCTTGGGTTTATTCTTAACTTTTCGCAAATTTTAGCCTCGATATTCTTATAAAACATATTCATATAAAAATCAATGAGTGTATCAAACTTCCAACATGGCGCCAAGGCTTCTCTCAGAAACAGAGCCGTTCTGTTCGTTGCAGACGTTTGAGTGACAAAGTATTTACATGAAGCTTCACGCCACCCCCAGTCTGAACTGTCAGCTGTCCTCCCGCGTTTCAGGACGTTACCGACGGTCGCATCAGGGAGCAAAAACGGCTGACTGGTGGATGGAAAACGACGTCAATGAGGTGGATTTTTCGTTGTGAGACTGCGGACATCAGTTACATGTAAAAGCGAATTTCAAGAATTTTCGTACTCGAGGAAACATGAAACATTCCGGAACAACCCGAAACATCGAATAATTATAACAATTATAAGAAAAATATGTACAATGAAATTTTCAAAAAATAAATTTAACAAAAATAAACTGGTATCAACTTGGAAAATAAAAAAAACAAAAAAAAACAAAAAAAAACAAAACTGCAATGAGTGAAGGCTCGCAACTTAAAAAAGTAATCCATTCCTTCCAGTCGTTCACCATCAGTTTAATCACGTGACTGTTTCTTACTCCCAGATTTCCCTTTAATCAGACCGAAAAATATGGATACACGAATATGATTTCTTTATTCAATACATTACGTCAATACAAAGGTATACACGATTCCTCATGAGGAAATAGTTTCTCCATGAGATAGAAATAGAAACTCTTCGGCATTGAGTGTCTTGTCTAAACTAGTTTGGACCGCTCGAGCTCTGATGACAGTGTAAACAAATACAAACAGAAAAATTTGATAAAACATTTGGCGACGCGCTGTCTTGCAGGCTCGCTGGTCAAAACTTCGAACGCCACCAAAGTAGACCAAACATGCAAAGTACGCGCGTGAACGCAGTGCTGTAATCTTTGATTACTCGGGCTTCCGAAAAGGCTGAGTCTGCACTTGGTGGGTCATAGTGCCAGGCGTTCCTAGCGGAGAGCGCGAAACTGGGGATGATAATTGCAACTCGAAGACGGAACAGTAGTGACAAAGCTATGGCTTCTGACTTAAAAAGCAACTGTGTGATGCTCTTACGAACACCTCAGACGTTGAAGAAATCAGGGATCAACAAAGGAAACGCAATGAATCACCTGGCATTTGTCGTCTGACTCGTCCATATTTGTGTTGAAAAATAGATTGCTGTAAAGCCACGCGACGCAATTGACGGGAAAGAAGGGGAGCCTGTACTAATTGTGGTCAGTTGAAAGAATACCCAACGCTCCCTACCCTTCGCCTACCGACTCCCCTAGCCCCCGAAAATATATTTTCATATCTCGAGCTAATACCAGTTTCATTTTTATTTTATTTTCGAAAATTTAATTTTACATATTTTTCTCATAATGATCATAATTATTCGATGTTCCGGGATATTCCGTGATGTTCTATGTTCTGGTCTTATCGCCGGCCGTTTTATCCCGCATCTGCTTGGTGGCTGCACAATGGGCAAGTCAAAATCAAATCAAAGTGTTTACGGCTTTATTCCTGAATTGACTGAATTCAGTCGACACGGCAGAAATGCGTCGTATGAAGCGAGCTTTAGAAATTAGAACTTCTGGCTTTCCAGTGCGGTGTTAATCGTGTTTTGTGTGAAGGTATAAATATAGCATTAGTTCAATTGAGGTCAACTGAAGTCAAAATTTCAAATTCTAGAACATTCAATTTTTAGTTTACGTTTCTCTCTCTTTGTACTCTCCGAGAGAGAGATTCCCTTCTTTTTCTCTGCCAGTAACCGCTTCAGTGATATCGTGGATCTCACAGAGCAGAAATAGAAAGGAATGTCTGCCTCGCAGGGTACTCTTATTACGAAATGCAACTAGAGTGAAAAGGCTTTCACTACTGCATGACAAATTCAAAACTTCTCTGAAGTTTCCCACTTCTTCACATTCTCATTCGCCGTAGTCTGGTCCCAGATGTTTTCGAATCGTTGCCTCTGTCGACTTTGAAGGTAACTCGTTTATTAAACTTAAAAGAAATCCAGCGAGCTTTCAAGCGGCAAGAGAACGCTCGCAATTCTACTATGATCAATTTTTCGTGCGTTCAAAACGAAAAAAAAAAAAAAGAAAGAAAAAAACAGAATCAAAAGCCCTCTGAGAACATTGCCTCCACTCAGTCTTGTGATCTTTTTTTCCGGCATATTGTGAACTGCACTCTGGATTCAAATATTCATGATAACCGTGTGCGAACAGGCGCTCTATTTACTGATCACCGACGAAATAAATTAATTATTTGTGCAGTCTAGGTCAAAAAGAATTTGACTGTGAGCTGCATACCAATTCCGTTTAGTTTGTCTGAAATTCATGCAACAGAGAACATTAATGTGCGCCATACTCACTGTTTGGAAAGATTCAGGAGCGATCCAGCGAAGTAACAACGCCACAGAGAACCGCGAACAAGGAAAATCAACAAAGAAATCAGGAACGCTTAGTCACCCCCAAACAGCTCGTGTTAATCACATGACGATGAGTCTATTTTGAAATCATTATTGATGTGCGTTGACCCGTTAACCAAGGTACTGAAAAACTTGCTGGTGAGTGATTATTTGCACGTTTCGTAAGTGATATCTAACTGCAGAGGCTTGCGTGACTTACAAAGCTTCTAGGCCTCACGCGATACAGAGCTTAAACGGAACAAGACTGCTCAAGACCAAAGCCAATTGTAACTGTTACAGAGTCGAGTAATAATTCTAGATTTAAATATTATATTCGTTTTTTGCATAACCTTTTCTCGCCATTGGGTCCCATAAACAAAACTGCAGCTAAAGGCCCGCGATGCAAATGCTTGCGTGACTTAGTTTGCGTAATGTCCCAAAGTGAAAACATACGTCACGTGAATCACCCGCATGCCTTCAAACGATCAAAACTCCTTTTTGGCCTGACCCGTGTCACTTGTTTTAGAGCGCGAAAAAATCCACTGTTAAACCAAACAAGTGCAAAATGCAAGCGTAACGCTAGATTAAGTAAACGGGCATTTTCAGTTCCGATTTTTTAGGAATACAATTCGATCCGACTCGATCTTGCCCGATCGGACCCTTATATAGGCTTATTGACAATAAATTCTTGTGATTTATACCTATTTGCTTTTTCTTGGAAAGTGTGCACTATATGATAGTTTTAATCGGGTCGTTGTGATCTCTTGATTTTTCTGATCTCAGGGTTCCATTTAGTTTTTTGAGACTTAGTAATTGCGACCCTTTATTAAAACAGATTGTCACACAGGTTAGTGGGTAGTGAATTGAAGGGATAGACGAGAAGGCCCTTCTTCCTTCTGAGACTGGGACCGAGTGTCATCGGAAAACAAAATGGCGGACGCGTGAGCAATATCGGCGAAGTACCGGAAAAACAAAATCTCCAAAAAATCGATTAATGCTCAATCTATTACTTAAGATATTCTTTTCAATTTCAGAAACATTCTATTGAGAGAAACGTAACCGTTGTGTCGAATATGCATGGCTCGATCGCGCGCGCGTATGAAGCTCATGTGTTGTCACTCTCGTGTTCTTTGTTGTATTTAACAGCTAAACTGGTCAAGTAAAGGAAGTAAAAAGAATAAAATGCATGAGACAGTTGTCGACACTTCAGCATGTTGATATCTTCATGTTTATGTTCATATTTATCTAACACGCCGTGCGTTTTAACACTGAATTGGCAGAGGTCCCGCTTATCTATCCCCTCAGGGGATGCACAAAGATACCCTTACTCATGGGGCCGAGAGTTCAGCTCAGAGGATTAGAAGCTAGATAATTACGTAATCCAGACATCACCCACCAACTTAGTCAATATTTAACAAGAAACGCGGGAAAATCGAATGCAATCGATTTTCTTTTTGATAAATTTTTCTCAAGATTCTATCCCCAAGCCATGTCGTCGTCCGAAAACATCTTTGAGACTTTTGGTTACGTGCCCGATGTACAATCAGCGGAAAAGCTTTTACACGAACACGAATTAGAAACAACAACTAGCTTTGTTATGTATTACAACTGCGGTGTTGGCAAAGGTGCACTTCAAACGAACTCTGGGTCATGTTGTATGTTGGGGTTGGGGGTAGGGGTGGGGAAAGAAATATTCTTGTACTGGGTAGGTGGGGGAGGCAAAAACCTGCCAGTTGAGGTATTCTAAGATTAAACAGAAGAGGTTATTTCGAAATAGTAGAAATGAAATCTGTACTTTATCTTGTGGAAACAATGCAAGTCTGGAATTCTTTCATGATTAAAACTTTTTTCCTTGAAAATTGAAAAACAAATATTCCCAGCAGAGGAGGTACTTCCACAAAAATTTGGTGTACAGCCTTCTTCCCAAAACCCTTACCCTATTTATGACCAAATTCTGCAATTTTTCCCTACCTTATTTATGACCAGACCAAAAATTTGATACCCTATTTATAACCCTTGCGGCTGATACTGTTGCCCTAAACATAATTTTTGAAGGGGTTTTGTTCATGATCTTATCGATAATGATGAAAAAGTAGCTTCTTCTAAACAACATACCCAATTCAATACTAAAGTACAAAAACCATACCGGGGCTATTTAAGACTAAAATGGCCAAAATCGATACCCTATTTATGACCAAGACGGCTGAAAAACCATACCCTTTTGGATAATTCTATTATTATCATTATCACTATCATTATCATTATCATTATCATTATCATTATCATTATCATAATTATTATTATATTGCCATATAAGGGTTTACCCCCTACCCCCCTTCAGGGCAAATATTACAGCACTAAGAAAGCACTAGAGCTGACATTCTGTGGTTATCCTGGAGGGGGAGGTATGGTATGTTAGTTGAAACCTTTATCTTATTTCAGACCCAGAAAATATGTGATTTTCAATTATTATACCCTTTTCTGGACATCACCCAAAATTCAATTCCCTATTTAAGACATTTCAAATTAGTACACTTCTCCAAACAAATCTATGCATATTCAAATTCCCTGATTTTAATGAGGAAAAGTAGTTTTATCTTAGCATCATGCCCATATCCAGGGTAGCGTGCAAAAACCATGCCCTATTTCAGACCACTTGGGGCGTAAGTACCTAAATCCTGATAAATTTCCCATTAAATATCAGCCACTTAAATAAATTATAAATGATGAACACTCTCTTACACACACACACACACACACACACACACACACACACACACACACACACACAAACTCAGAACTGTTACAGAGACCATGTTCAGTATTATTTTGGTGTTTCTTGTATCTCTTTGACAGCAGAGTTGAAGGAAGAAAGCCCTAAACAGAAACTAAAACCACTTTTCCAATGAAGGGTTGCTCAATGCTTATAAATGCTGCACTTAAACGGCTGACTGAGTGACTGAGTGATATGACTGACTGACTGATTGACTGATAGGCAGACAGCCTGCCACCCACCCAGCCAGACAGACAGACAGATTAACTGACTGATTGGATACATGCATGTATGCATGCATGCTTTCTTAACTTGCAATGCCTTTTTCATTCTTCACAGAGAATGTGGAAATGACAGGAAAGAAGGTATTTTTTGAACATCCCCATACTTTAATGTCCCAACCAAGGATTACATACAATGGAGTTCCTTTTATTATTATTGGAAAGCGTGTGTATGATTGCCATCAGGGCACAGACAGGCATGTACCTGATAAACAACGAAGAAAAAATGCTAAGGTGACAAACAAATGCTTGAAATAGTTTCCCTTTTCCTTAAGTGTCTGCCTTGCCATCTTGTGCGAGTGCAACTATATAAGACTTCATCTTACCTTTACATGCCTTCAGAGTTAGAAATTACTAATATTATTGCACAAAAATAGGCCAATGGCTGTAAATGTTTATACAAGGAGGAAATGGAGGGCAGAGAAAACATACATTCCTTTCCTCCAGGAGTTATAATCTCGTGTTCTACTGTCCTTTCATGACAGAATTGTTCTTTTAATGGTTTCGTTTGGTTGTTTTATTGTGATGACATGAACTGCTGCATAAAATAAATTGAAGAAACATTCCTCTTTGCAGTGCAATGTTGACCATTCATATGGTAATCAAAGGCAAAACGACCTGTATCAGATTACAAAGAAATTTGGATGCACTGCCCAAGTTGTTATGAGGTAGGTGATGAGATTCCCTCAATATGAGGTAATGCAACACAATTACCAAAACAATTAAGCAATACATTAACATAGTTATTGACCCTGTCCATTGGTATTTATTATATGATAATTCTCAAAAGAGTTTGGGAGAGTTTTTAATGTTTTTTTTTTTACACCAAGCTGAAACAAAGGTATTTAAATCACTAAAATTTTAACAATATTATTATTTCTGACTACCAAACTCCCAAAAGTACTTGCATAAGATTACGGGTGAAAAAAGTGACCTGTCTGTGATAATTAACTAACCAAAACCAAAGCAAAGCCACGAAATTGTAATGAAAATTGCTACACCTCATCAAAAATGGCTGCACAAACAACAAGACTGCAACAGAAAACTAAGGAATAACCATGATATTTATTGATGTTTCCATTTTCATGAATGATTGATCAGTTATTTTATAACTGTCACATTTCAGATTACCGTGGACACCCCAAAACTGCATCAAAAAAGTTGCGGAAGGCGTTAGAAGAGAATACTGTCGGAGAAAGTGAAAGGCGTGTGTATGTTCATCGACCACGGCCCACAGACCATACCCAGCATTGAACCAGAGAAGTGTGTATACACTAAAAAACAGGGCAAATTAAAAATAAAATCAGTTGTATTTGGACCCATAACAAACCTTTTTTTTATTTTAGAAAGCAGGTTTCCTTCAAAGAATGGATCCACACCTAAGGGCACAAATCAAACAATTGGTGGATGAAGGGGTTAGGGGAGTGAATGAAATGCGCTGACACCTACGACATTATGTGTCCAAAGCTCCTTTTAAGGAAGGGCCTGTTCCACCCAGATCAAACAGAAGGTTCTTTCCCAGTAAGTTGACTTGAGAAACTGCATTTATGAGCCTGTAGTGAAGAACCAATGGTCAAAGGTGGACCAAGAAAATTTAGGGAAGAAAATTGAAGAATGGCAGAGAGAAAGCCCAGAGTATTTCATCACGTTCGACCCATATGCTCAAGTGCAGGCTGATTTTCAACAAAGTTGTGACGATGGGGATGATGGTGACAATGATTCTGAAGAAGAAGTTGTTGAAGTAGACAGTGGAAATGAGGGTCTCTTGTTTGTCCATCAGACAAAATGGCAAAGAAGACTTCTATATCACTATGGCAATGAGCTAAGTCTGCTTAACGCCACTTATCGCACAACAAAATATGCCCTACCATTGTTTTTCCTAGTTGTAAAAACAAATGTGGACTATCAGGTTGTGGGCAGTTTTGCTTTACAAAGTGAAGCAAGCACTAACATCGAGAAAGCCCTCAAAGTCATTTCTGACTGGAACCCAGACTGGTCGCCTAAATCCTTTCTGGTGGACAACAGTGAATCTGAGATTGGTGCGGTGGAGCAGTTATTTCCAGGTATGAGAGTAAATATTAGAATAGTGTAATTTAAAAAGTGAATGATAATGGTTTCAGGTGAATCTTTGATACTTTCATGTACCAGTTACTCTTCTAAATACCTGTTTCATTTACAATTCAATATTAAGTTAAGCTAAACATTACCTCCTCAAAAAGTAACCAGCACATCAAATTCATTTTTCACTTATTTTAAATGGGTACTGAATAGCAGTGGGTGGGTGTTATAAAGTAGAATTTTATTATGTGAGAAAATACAGTACGTCACTGATCCAAAGTGGCAAATCTTTAGAATGACTTTAAAATATTGTTATTGATACAGCAGTAGATCATAGTGTACCTATTGAATGGTGATAAAGAAAATCTCCCCATTCCCAGCTGTTTTAAGAAGACAGTAGCAGCTCAGTGCGGGGAACTCATGAACCAAGCAAAGTCTCTAACTTACATAGTCGATGATACTGATATACTTGTGCAGGTTAGAAAGAGCCTGGAAAATTGTGTCAAGATAATGGAAAAATCAGCACCAAAGGCATCCAATGGTATGATTCTAGAACGAGAAGGCTCATCAAAACCTGCACCCAGGAATGCGCCAAAAGCTCAGCCAAAGGACAAACTTCTGCAAAAACGTTTATCTCTTGCAACACGCAAGAGTAAATATTCAGGCAGAGTCAGGCAGGTAGTAAACAACTTGAAACAGGGGTGGCATGTGGACCCCCTTAAGTCAACTGAAAATTCCAAGCGCAAAAAGTTGGAGCTAGAGGTAGAAAAAGAAGGAGAAAGTTTGCCAGAGGATTGCCATTCAATCCCTTTACCAAAAAGTCCTCCATGTTCACTTTCACAAAATGGCAATGTTCCTGTAATCACCACAAATGACAAGTCTGCAGATCCTGCTGTTACAGTAAAACCAGCAGTCACACAAGCACCAAGATATCAGCCTAAAGAATCACCCAATCCTTTGCACATATCTAAACCTATTCCAACTAATACTGGCAGAGTCACAAAGGGAACAAGCAGCTTGAAACGGGGAGGGCAGGATATGGCACTCCACTCTCCTGTCAAATCCAAATGGGCCAAACTAGACGTAGACACTGAAGTAAAAGGAGATAACTTGTCAGAAGCTAGTCCTCCACCAGCAAGTAACAAGAAGGACAATACAGTGATCATAGATGAGAACTCTCCTGATCCTGATGTGTGGATAGATTACAGAGACCAAACAGCAGGAAGTAAATTAATAACACTTTATGCTGACAGTAAAAACCTAATCTTGAGCCCTCACAGTTGGCTTCATGACTCAGAAGTAGAGCCTGCTCAAAAGCTCTTGAAAATGAAGTTTCCCTTGGTTGATGGTCTGGAAGACCTAGACATAATTGGAAATTTGGTGACACCTGCAACAAGTGAATTTGTGCAAATAATCAACACTGGTTTACACTGGGTGTGTATCAGCACACTGTCACGCCCTATTGGTGTCGTTAAAGTATATGATAGCCTGTTTGGAAAGCCCAACATTAAAGCTATTCAGCATGTCTGCAGAATGTTGCTACACAGGGGGAAATCAGTGAAAATCATCAATGAGAAAGTCCAAAAGCAGCAGGGCTAAACTGACTGTGCAGTATTTGCCATAGCCTTTGCAACCACTTTATGTCACGCCAACAACCCCACCACAACAAGATATGACCAGAAAGCTATGCATAATCACCTGGTGGATTGTCTAGAAGTACTGGATATGGCAGAGTTTCCAACAACAGAAAAAACAGTGCCACTTGTTCTTGTTCCAGTGTCAAACAAGACTGTACCAGTCTATTGCACATGTCAACTTCCAGATGACGATGCTAAGTATGTCCAGTGTGATGGCCATTGCGGTGAGCGGTATCATCCAACTTGTGCTAATATTCCACAGTCAATAATCCATAACACAAACAAAAGGTGGATGTGTTTTAAATGCAGGGGCGGGGCAGAAGACTCCTGAAATTTTTGTACTGGATCATCCAACAAAAAGTGACGTCACATCCTGTTTAAATGGTGCTGCGCAGCTCGTTTCACAAAGCGAAAAAACGGCGTTTCGATTTTGGAAGATTTTCTCCCATTTGCAAACCATCAGGTCCGTGTCCTTCCATACTGAGGATAGAAATATCGTGAAGGCACATTTCTTCCACTTTTGAAGCAAAACTGTTGGCAAAAGAGAACAGTTTAGTATTGTTTTGAAGGAAAATAACGGAGAACCTTCTGTCATCGAATGGCGGATTTTACACATATTCAAAACTGGTGTTGTTCCGACTTTTGGTTCTTATTGTTCGTGATTCGGTGATAACACTAAGTGCAATAGCCTATAATGTTAACAACAA
>Ga0126339_10003614_pt1 | contig 11287 bp, 6 predicted proteins | sample OrbTmetagenome_2_FD_92532 | JGI IMG/M metagenome (GOLD analysis project Ga0126339, IMG submission 92532) | Coral microbial communities from Petempiche,Puerto Morelos, Mexico - Orbicella T R C metagenome | ecosystem: Host-associated > Invertebrates > Cnidaria > Coral | place: Petempiche,Puerto...
CGAGGTGGATTGCATCAATATTCGAGGTATTGGATTGAATCATTATTCGAGGTATTGGATTGAATCAATATTCGAGGTATTGGATTGCATCAATATTCGAGGTATTGGATTGAATCAATATTCGAGGTATTGAATTGAATCAATATTCCAGGTATTGGATTGAATCAATATTCCAGGTATTGGATTGAATCAATATTTCAGGTATTGAATTGAATCAATATTCCAGGTATTGGATTGAATCATGAAAATTAAAAGATTGAATTGAACCAAAAATTTTATTTACCATTGGATTGAATGCCTTTTTATATGTTTAAATAAAACCATTATTTAAAGGATTAAACATATATTGCAAGGATTGAATTTTGCCACAAACGACTTGCCATAGCGGACCATAATGGAAAATAAATCTTTTTAACTATGTCTACACAGGTAATAATTATTGACCGGCTCTCTGGCTGTGTCTTTGTTAATTAAACTTGTTTTTCTAATAATTTTTCAGTCTGGTATGGAGTGATTTTTATCAGGATGGGCTCTTATCAAGATGGCATTTTCAAGTTTATCATGAAAATTCCAGAAAATTTTCCAGATGGAGATTGCCCTGTAAGTATTTGTTCTATGAACTTGGGAATGGAAAATTTGGTACTACACGTAATAAAAGTAAACGTAATTACAAATATGATGCAAGTTGAAGGGCATCAAGCACATCTGAAAGCTGTGTTGGTCAATGATCATCCCCTGGCTTCCAGTGAAACAAATAAGTCAAATGTATCCATCCCTCCACCATCTTTGGCTACCTCTAAATAAAAATTTACTCAGAAGAGTTAATTAAAAGTTCTGCCTAGTTGTGGATAGTGATTAGTGATGCCCCTGTGTTTTATTTCAACTAAAGCTAAATAAACATTATTATTTTACAGAGTGTTATTTTTAAACCCCCTGTATTTCATCCTGTTGTAAATATGGAGACTGGAGAACTGGACGTGAAAAGAGCTTTTCCAAAGTGGAGGTAGAGTGGTATTTAATGGTTTTGATAATCATTGCTATCTATAATAATATTGATCATTTGTTTTCTTAAAATTTCAACATTCACATACTATCAGCAAAGAAATATTGAAATTTTTTATATCTTTGTTAGCAAAAGAATACATGTACTCCTATGGCATTTGTTTGTTTTTTTCCAAAACAAATGCCATTTAATATTTGATTTATGTTTTCCAGCAGAAAATTGCCTGTGTAGCCAGAGCTTCAATTTGTAAAATTTGTCTGTTTTGCTGCTTTAATATGTTTTTCCATTTTCAGGAGAAACATAAATCGCTTGTGTCAAGTGTTGCTGTATGCTAGGAGAATATTTTATAAAATTGATATGAAGAGTCCGCTCAACCCTGAAGCTGCCAACTTGTGAGTACTATCTGTAACCTTGTTGATAATAAAGATGTGTGGCACCCATGTTGGTGGAACAAACAAGATAAGCTTAAGGTCAACTATAATGAAAAAGCTTTTGCTTATGTCGGACCACTAACATTGCCATAATGACATCATATAGTGTGTGAAGCCTTGGAGCCAACTGGCTCATAGGTGCTGGAGCTTATCCCAGTTTCTGTAGCATGAAGCAGCTAGGAGTATTTCTACTCCCCCTCGATGGGATGCTAGTCCATCGCAGGTCACTCCCCACAGTTTGTTAGGTTTCCTCAACAATTTCGCTGGTACCCATTTATACTCCTGGGTAGAGGGACGCACTGGGAGAGTTAAGTGTCTTGCCCAAGAACATAACACTGTGTCCCCAGCGAGGGCTCGAACCCAGATGGCATGATCTACATGTACAGTGTAACAGTTGAACAGGTTTGTATGTATAATTGGAATGACTCCTCCTACTGGGGGCTGGTCCTGACCATCATACAAACAGCACTGCTCTTGAAAACCTCTTCTGACAGGGGTTATGTCACACCTTTCCAGCTGCAAAATAAGACATTGATGAATTCCTTATAGACAGCAGCAAGTACCTGAAATCATGTTTACTGTCACCTGGTCTGTTAACTGAACAGGTAATATTCGAATTCCCTGTCAGTAGTATTCAACATATTTTGTTTGATACATATTGCACCCTTCACTGAACTCAATCAACAAATAATAATAATAATAAAAAAAACTTTTGAAACTCTTAATGATGTTGTTGTTCTTTTCACCTAAAGGTATGAAAATGATAGAGATACTTTTAAACAAAAAGTGAACATGTCACTGAGAACCTGTCTGAATGAGTTACATCTACCTCTGGCAGATGATCCTCATGCAATTAGGTAAGAGACACAGATAGCATTTTTCACATTCTCAGATTTGGTGTTTTTACTGTACAAGAGGCAATGGCAGTGTGCAGTTAGTTTAATGAAAAAGAAAAGAAAACCAGCTAGATGTAGACTACTAGTAGTCCTTCTTTTTCTTAGTCCATCAAGCGAGACGATATTAAGTTAACAGCAAAGACAAAAATTATGGCTGTGCGAAATCCTGAGTGTAAGAAGCGCACAAAAGGAGTGACCACTGACAAAGCCAGAGAGTTTGACCTTTCACGGTTTCACGCGCTTCTTGCCCCAGGATTTTACACAATCGTTTTCTTCCTCACGGATTTCTTTTGCGTCACACATCATGGGCTAAGAGAAAGAGGGACTACTTGTAGTCTAGCTAGATGTCATTGCTTGAGTGAAGTTGAAGAACTGTTTGGTATGCAAGCCGTCCTTGGCACTTCACTCCATAAGCCTCAGTACAAGTTCTTCAAAGGTCACAACCCTGACATATCAGTCGTAATTCCTTCCAGGTATCTAGTCTACTGGATAATCTGAAATGCTTTGCAAACATAAAAATTTCTAAATGAATTTAAATCAAGCTTTTTACTTCTCAAAAAGATGTCACCCCATTTTGAAGACTGTAAATATTGATTGTTTGATTAGTAACTCATTTAATTGTGATATTGAAAAGCATTTGTAGTGACTTTTATATACATAAGTCATTTGGCTAAATACTGTGGATGGATGAAAGGATGATTGAATGAACTAAATACTTTTTTCCTGTTTCACATTTACAAACAGATTTATTGAGCTTAGTCCAGATCAGCATGATGAAATAAAAAATCAAATTATTGACATTCAGGTAAAGTGACAAATTTAATCTTAATTTAAATTACCATAGTGTTTGGTTTTGTCCCCTAGCTCATCTACATTTGTGTAAGGAAGGATGGCCGGCTAAGAATATGCAAAATTGCATTGTATTTGATAAATATTACCAATATTATGGCCACAATCACTGTTTGCCTCCCTTGGTGGATAAATGGCTGTGCAATGCATGACTTACATTTAGTGATTAAACCCTGTTTATATAGTCACTTTTGTGACCACAGGAAGTTCCTTCTAGTCAAGAAGAAATTAAATTACTCAGCTTTTATGCCCACTAACATTCACGTTTAGGTTTGCTGAAAAAAAAAATTGAGCTATAAATTACAGCTCTAACTGACACACTTTTGAAAAATGTGGAAGCCTCAACGAATGAAATAAATTGAACTTTGGATGTCTTTGTTAAGGTATTCTTTGACAATACTGGCACCAACATGATAAAAATCTCCTGCCTGATGGCTGCAAATAAAAATTATGTTTTGTTTTTCATGAAGGCACAAGTGAAATAGGAGCTTCACTTCCCTGAAGTAGAGTCAAGTCATAATAGGTATTCTGCTTGGTCTCAACAGAGCAAACCCGAGAGCCTTCCAACAGCTAATGCACACAAGTCTGGTTTATCATGGATGAAGAAAGGTTCCAGTCAAATTTTCAGCAAGCAAGAAAGCTAGCACGGCAGTAGCAAAAAAATGACGCACATGTACATACATCTACTGACAAAACCAGAGCGCTGCTTTGTTACAAATTTCATCTCTGGGCACTGCTCATGTCAATGGACCAGGGCCTGGGCACAAAGCAATAATATTGTGAAAATGGCCATCCCTCTGTTCTCATCAGAGATGACTAGAATCAAGACCTCGCGAGATATAAGTGATCATATTTTATGGATTAACAATACTGCTGATTAAGAACTAGTTATCAATGCACTTCTTTTAATGGCCAATTCCCTCTAAGAGACATGTCTACAGGGAATCATGGTAGTTGTATTTATCATCTTGGACTGGATGTTTGTTTTCATGAATACAACTACCATGATTCCTTGCAGTTGCATCTTACAGAGGGAATTCACCATTGTGGGCCAGGAGTCTCTCAAGCCAATGTGATCTTCAAATCTTTGCACACGTGTTCACAAACAAAATTGTATATTGCTCTAAATTAATCAACGTTGTACAAAATTACTTAATTATTACATTTTCTAGACTGAAACTGTGGTGTTGTTAAAATGAACATTATGGGCGAGACACGAAGTGAGTCTAAGTATTTGTTAGTAAAAGTTATTCTTATTTTTGAGACTTTTTAACAAAAATAATGGTACATGTAGAACTTACAAATCATAATTCCCAGGAGTCCTATGACTAGTATATCACTCATCATTGGTACACTGTACAGGTAGTTAAATATTAATCTATGTGACAATGTTGAACCTATCAATAAATACACTGCGACTGGCTTGTAGTAAGCCATAATTTCAAACAAGGATTGTGCTGTAAGTTAGATTTATTTCTAAGTTGCATTAAATCACTCACTCACTGACTCAACCCCTTCGTCCCCAGTGTGGCATAAGCGTAAAGGCCACAGTTAAATAGATCTTTGAAACCTCAAGGACTCTGCAAGACTTTTAAAGTATCCAAAGATGTTTTGAGGTTTTGTATACCTTTCTTCTGTCAAACAAAGTCAAAAGCCCAATGCCTAAGTGTTCAGATAACTGCCTTTCTGGCATTCTCTCTCTTTATCAAACAAAGAATTTCCCTGAGTTCGATTTTTCTCTCTCTCTCTCTCTCTCTTTTGTTTTACTCAAGGTTACCTCTCCAGAGGAGAAATGGCATTGTCTGACCTTTCTTTGATTTGTTAATTTTTATATTTTATTAATGTTTATTTCACTTCATTGAGATTGAACTGTCACATCAAACATCCTGGCCACCTTAAAATGAATCATCATTAGAGATAAAGAAATTTACTGATTCATTTACAATAAAATACATTATAATATTAAGACTTTCTTTTCATCAGTTCTTCTACTTCAGATGACCTAAGACACTTCCACATTGAATTGTCCAGCTCGTAACAAACTCCTTTCCAATTGAAATGAGTTGGTGGATCATTCTCCTGGACTCCTTTTCTGTATTCAAAGTACGGACTCAATTCAATAGCTAGACTGGATTTAATCAGTGCAGCCCCACCCACTTTCTCTGGACCTGGGTGATAAATTCTTCCACTCTCTGGCAACATGCACACCTTTTCTGGTTGAAATGGAAAAGTTAAAGTGTCTCCAATTCCACTGAAAGTCAACAGTCCTGGTGACTTACTGGTGTTGTCAGAATCTTCAATAATTGTGGAGAAAACAACTGGCAAGTCATCACAGCGAATATAGTTCATTTCCCGACCACATGGGGAAATAAATGGGAAGTCCTCCTTGTACTTTGTGGTGTTATTTTGTTTCAATCTCTTGAAGAAGAACTTGAGAAACTGCTTGTCTGAAAATAACAATGAAAGTTAAAAAAGTCCAGCACAGTATGAGGTTCTGATGGGGGATGGCATGGCAACTGCTGTTTTGGGACAATGTTCTGCAAATTTTTGCCAGGAATCAAAAACCTTCCCAGAATACAGGAGATGCAAAAAAAAAAAAAAATTAAAGACATCTTTTCCTAGACAGAATGTTGTCACTCCTGCCAAGTGATGTCCAATATTTTGCATAACAGTACAGTCAGTCAACCATACAACAAAACTGACAACTGAGAAGATTAAATGCTGGCCTGAATTTGCTGCAATTTATTTGAAAAAACCAAGAGTGCTCACATTTTTGGGAGGACCATCCTTACTTAATTTTATTTAGGAAACAGGGTTCAGTAGCTAGAGCTCCTTGCCCCATTAACTGGTCACAAAGAATTCAATGTGAAATTCGGAATTTATTACAATATGTAATAACTTTGTTTGCAAGCTACACAATGAAAAATCACCGTCTCTCAATCTTAATGTACTTTTTCAGTTAGGAAGTTAAAAGGCTGGTCAAAGGATAAAGCAGGCTGGAACTGGAAGGCTTACCTTTGAAACATGTAATAAAGTTTTTCACTTTAGTATCATCGAGGAACAGCTAAAAAGAGGAAAGAAAGTAATCAAGGGACAAAAATGATTGAAAATTTTATATGATGCCTTGCTGGTCATCAGAACAAACCTACATATGTATCTTATTCATGATCCAGCCTACTGATCGTGATACACTACCACAAGCTTACACTATCTGTAAGCTTATGAACACTGGGCCAGTGTGCAGGTCTGTGTGATCCCAGAAATTTAGGACATTTTTTTGTTTTGGAAGGAACGAAAGAAATTGCACAACAATTTTGTCAGTTGCGCAGCTTTGTCGATGAAGCTGAGAAAAAGGTTTACTTGATAAAATAAGGCAACCAGTAGAAAGAACTAGTGAAGTATATATAGTACCTGTCCTTGATGATCAATGTAATAAAAGTACTCTCGTACTTTGGGAGAAGGCGATTGACCCTGCACGTAAGACACAACATGGCGTGACAGATCTACATGTAAACGTGTACTTCCCACGTTACATGTACGTCTAAACAAAGCTAACATGTCGCCGAAGGTTCTTTACCGAGTAACCCTCCAGTTGCAGGAGGAATTTGGAAGATTATTACGTAATTCATGCAATTTTCTTCTGGTTTGTTTTGGTTCTCACTCAACCTCAAGGCGACCGCAAAGCAATGTGGGTTGTTTACACGCATGATTTTCATCGTGAAATTGCTGAGTCAAGAAGGCGGGCGCGGTTTTGTACAGTTCCGTTGAAATTGTCAAGGAAAGTTTTTGCCGTGTTTCGGAAATATTTCGACACTTTCCTGGGAAGAATTACCACCTAAACAAAGGCTTTGTTTAAATTAACATGTGAACGCATTGGTACGAAGCTATGGTTGCGGGAATTGTCGCTTGGAAGCTCTAAGCGAAGTTTTAAAATTATGGCGGCACAGCACAAACGATCATGGAAACTGCGTAAGTACATGACTTTACCGGTTTAATGTTTGAAATTGAGGTCAAGCCGTTGTTCAAACAGGAAAACACTGCGCATTATGCCAAACATTTTCTGTTTCCTATCTTCGTTCTAAAATCGTTGAATCCATATCGCCAGCGTCAAAATATTCGCTTTGCATCGCGACCATGTGTCATTCAGTACCTCCATCCGCTGGTTATAAGCTAATTTAGAACGTACACGAACGTTAGAAGGCAAAGACACATGGCTTGTTTTTAATTATTCTGTTTATTCCGGAGAAGTCACGGTTTGTTCCATTTCGATAGTTACTACACTTTTGTCAGACATTAACGTTTAAACTTGTTTGGGGCGCGCCATGTTTTTGAGCAGCCATTTAGTCAAATAAAACTTGTCATCTGTCTAAATGGAGTATTTCGCTCTATTGTCACCTCCCGCATCTGTCTACTGAAAGCGTTGTCAGTGCGAGGGTTTGGCTGTCAAGAAAAACTGTGTCTGCTGGCAGCACTTACATGTACTACAATTAAATTTTGGGAGAAAGAATTTGATATTCTGATTTTCTTTAGGCTGAATGAATAGGAACTAATAAGCTTAAGCTTATAAGTTAAGCTATGCAGTCTGTATTTTGTTGTTTATGGGCTGTTCCTTATGAAAATACAATGTGACATCAAAACTTTAGTCAGAAACACTATTTGGTTGGAAATCAGATCTATTGCTGGTCAGGTCACGAAAGTATAATTCTATAATGACTATTTGGTAGCAAGGTGTTTTTATAAGGCTGTAATCTTCTTAAGGGATAAGAATTATTCACACAATGTGTACATTTCATAATTTTGTTTACTTTGAGTGAAGCAGTTTCATTAATAATTTAAATAACACTTGGCAGCTTTCAAAAACAGTTCAGGGATTACTCAAAAGTTTACCTGTTTGCCAGTATTTAAGTCCTTTTTGACCCAAATTACTCAAATACATGTAACTGGTGGGTTGAGTCCCACATAATACAAACTTTACTTTAAAAAAAACAGTGGTTAGTATTTGTGTTTTCTGACTACTTTCTCAAATCAAATACTTCAAAATTCTTAAGATTGTGTGGTGATTTCAATTCTACTGATCCCTTTTAATTTTCTTGATTGGCATTTAGACAGTTTGCAGTGCTTGACAGTCCTAATGAGTTAGATAATAATTCTGCTTAAACTGGTTTTAATTGTAAGGTGACTATTATGAATATAAGGGGTGTGAGAAGTGTTATTTGAGTGCAGATAACCAAATGTTTTGTGAATAACTGTTACAATGTTTATACAAGTCATCAGCAAAACTAAATAATGTTTTCTGTGGTACATGTTCAAGCTGCTGCATCTATGTCTGAAGTAGACTTTTTACAACACATGCAGCAGCAATAAGTGTGGAGAATCTAAACTTTTAGGCAAGGACTTTAAATGGTGAAATTCTTGTGTGTCTTTTCAAAATGTAGAGGAGTTTGTGGCACATGGCTCCAATGTTTCCTGTCTGTCACTTGGCCCATCTTCTGGACGAGTAATGGTGACGGGTGGAGAAGACAGGAAAGTCAACATGTGGGCTGTAGGAAAACCAAATGTTATCTTGGTAAGATTAATATTGTCCTCTTCAATGATGCCCTGCTTGCTTGTTAAATAGGAAATGGTGTGCTTATTGACTCAACTTGATGGGAACAAGAAAGTTTAGAAGAATGTGAGCATTTGTGTAACTCTGAGATACAGACCAGGTTCTTGGTTAGGTACATCTAGTTGCTGTTGCTTTTTTCTTTCATAACTTAAAGTTAGCAAAAGGGAATAGTGGGCTAATATATGGCATCTCCATACATGTAGCCCCATGAGAGAAAACAGCATGTGTTATATGATCAAAGTTTTGTTAAGACCAGTTGGTATATGATTCATCTGTTCTGCTTTATTTATAGTGTAGAGTTTTGAGTGTTAGAAAACAAGGAACGATATAAGTATTTTTTTCTGTGACCTTGTTTCCGTCCTTCTTATCTCTTCTGATCTCTTGAGCCATGTCCAGTACTTGCCATGAAATCCTGGGTCTCTACAGTTTGCTATATTCCAAACTTCTTAAAGTGTGGAGGTGTAGGATACCGTGACAAACTAGGGATTTTCATGACCTTTTCTGCCGCCTTTCCACTGTTGTCATTCTTAACTTGGTGGAAATGATGGGGAAAAGGTTGTGCAAATCCCTAGTTTGTCACAGGATTCTACACTTCCACACATAGAGCAGTGTTTTAGGTAAGTGAGGGGTCTCAGGCCAAAAACCCTACAAGGTCAGCTAAATGACCTGACAAATTAATACAAAATTTATCATGATTTGGTTGGAGCAGTGGAAATTGACTCATTGTAGTTCCTTGTTGGCACCCTACCTTAAAAATGTATCTGGAACCCTGTAGAGAAGTGCAGAACTAAGTAAAGAATGACAACAGTGGAAAGGTTGAGGAAAAGGTAGTTAAAATTCCTAGTTTGACGTGGTATTCTACACTTCCAACATGTAGAGAAGTCCAGAACTAGGTAAAGCGTAGAGACCCAGATATAAGGGATGGAAACAAGGCAACAGAAGAAAAAAATACTAATATTGTTCCTTTCCTGGTTTGTCATCTGATGGCATTCCACACTTCCACTGATAGAGAAGTGTGTTATTGCATCAAAGCATGGAAACCAGGGATTTCATGGCCAGTACTGGACATTTATAGAGCTACTTGTAACTCTTGTCAGCTGTACACAGATGCATGCATCTGCTTGTGTTTGAATGGATCATTCAAATACAAGCAGATTATTATCCAGAATAGAATGAAACAAACTAAGACAACTCTGTCAGCTTCCAGTTTTAATGTTTGGCTTGACTTGTTCAATTCCATGTAAGTACATGAAGGATTTTTAATGTGGAAACGTTTGTGCCATTTACAGACTTTGTCAGGCCATACAAGTCCAGTAGAATACGTCAAGTTTAATAGTGGAGAAGATCTAGTTATTGCAGGATCTCAGTCAGGAACACTCAAGATATGGGACCTAGAAGCGGCTAAAAGTAAGCTTAATTACAATTATGATTATTATCAAGTAAACACTCATCTTAAACTGTGCTCTTCCAGGCACAGGCCAGGCTTAAGATTGTGTTAAATTCTAGAAAGAGAGGGCAGATTTTGAGTGTCACATTTTACCTCTTTTCGGTAAGGACCAGATCTCCCATTATGAGTCATCATCTCCTTCCCCTTCTTGCTCATATGTGGCAAACTCCTTAGGAGCTTGCTAGTTGAAAATCCAGCTGACTTTTTGATCCTTTTTCTCATTCTTGTTAATAGTTCTGTTATCTCTGTTTGCATCATTGTTTTAGTTTTGGTCATTTCTATGCTAGATTAACTTACTGTGCTCCTTTCCCTAAGGCTCATTTCATTAACATATTGAGGGTTCTGTTTCAGTTGTGAGAACCCTTACTGGACATAAGAGTAGTATACATGGTATAGATTTTCATCCTTATGGAGAATTTGTAGCTTCGGGCTCTTTAGACACTAATGTGAAGGTGAGTAACTTAGGGTAACTGTGATTAACACTTCTAAGCTGTAAATAATTTGAAAAAAAGCATTTAAAAATAAAACTACAATTACAATAATATTGCAATAGACCTTTCCCGCATTCCACTTCAGTGTGTACAAGCAATAGCACCAGAGCAAGGTTGGGGTGGACATTTTCATACATTTGGTGTATTTTTGTCCACCCTGACCTTGATTCGGCACCATTGTTTGTTGGAATGCGAGAAAGGTCTATTGCGGGTCTGACCATAGAAATTGTGCAGTCCCACACCCTCACACCCTTTCAGAAGTCTTGATGAAAGTGATTTTGTTACCTTGCAGCTTTGGGATGTTAGAAGAAAAGGATGTATCGTCACATTAAAGGTACATATCAAGTAAAGCGTAATGTAAGTCATATAATGATGACAAGCAAGCATTCTGGGTAGCAAATAATTTTTAATCGTGAGTTTTTATATGTTTTCCAATGTACACAGTTTTGCCTTTTTAACTTTTTACCTTTTTTAAATTTTTAAATTTTTAAATCTTACAGGACCCCTTTGATAACAGTACTTTATAGTACTGATGGGTTAATCCTGTCTAAAGATTCGTTTATTA
>Ga0126339_10003615_pt1 | contig 11286 bp, 11 predicted proteins | sample OrbTmetagenome_2_FD_92532 | JGI IMG/M metagenome (GOLD analysis project Ga0126339, IMG submission 92532) | Coral microbial communities from Petempiche,Puerto Morelos, Mexico - Orbicella T R C metagenome | ecosystem: Host-associated > Invertebrates > Cnidaria > Coral | place: Petempiche,Puerto...
GGTCCCCATGTTCGTTTAGGAGCAACAGCACCTTGTTTATACCCATATAAATCCTTATAATAGCACCATGATTGTAGTCACGATTGCTTGCTAAATTCACGTTTCCGACGATTGCTTTTTGTTATACACTGAGAATTGGTCCCTATTTATTTTACACAGAGAAATTTATTACTCAATTCAAAACAACAGAAAAAAATGATAGGTCACCATACTCATTTGTGAGAAAATGACGATTGACCTCTATGGCGAGGTTCAGCTGTAAAGAAAAAGCCGCCATTTTTTTAATGCGCACGCACTTATCATGCGTGAAATTATGCATAGTAGGGATGCGCAATGCAATACTGGGGAATAACCTTAATGAATGGGTTCGGATACCATTTAGCTTTCCCCGGGCACCTGGAGCATTCCAACGTTTTATGGAGAACTGTCTGGGAGACTTGAGGGACACCGTTTGTGTACCTTACCTGGATGACATTACCATATTCAGTACCACCTTTGAGGAACACATTGAAAATACACGTAAGGTCCTTTGACGATTGAGAGAGCATGGAGTGAAACTGAAACCTCGGAAATGTAAAGTGTTTTAGAGAGAGGTCACATTTCTTGGACGTGTTGTGTCAGAAGAGGGCTACAAGCTAGATCCATCCAGTATCAAGCAAGTCCTTGCACACACAGACTCTCCTCCAAAGACAGTCAATGAAGTGCCCAAGCTTATGGATTTCCTGAACTACTGTATTACCACTGATATGTCAAGAACTTTTCAAGAATTGCCAAGCCTATTTATGATCTGGTGAAGACGCCTAGTCAACCCCCACAGGAAGCAGTGCTCGAAATTAGTGATCGTTCGGTTGTCCGAGACAACCAAAAAGTTTACTGGGCAACCAATTTTTGGTAACATCAAGAGGCTGGTTGCCCGAGGAAAAATCAATGGACAACCCAGCCAAAAATAGAAAATAAATTCATCATAAACAGCATCCGACCAATGTGATGGTTTTGTATTGTCAATGTCCAATAGTGAGAAGTTAATAATAATTAATTTGCCTCAGCTAAACATTTTCCTGTGTTTTGGATATGTGTAAAATTTACAGAACATTGCCAGGCACAAAAATGTAAGAGAAAACCACAAAGTTTCATGTCTGGTGGCGATCAAGATCAAAAATGCCATTTTGAATATGCCACAACTCAAACCCAGACTTCCACAAAAACTATTAGCATACACTACAAACTATGGGATTACTTCAAGCTTGACTGCCATGTGATTCTACACGGCTTGTAAATAGAGGTAGGATTGTCACCATAATTGTTCTCAATTTCTTTACTAAGGAGACAAAAATGGATGTTTTTTTGAGTAGTGCACTTAAATGTGTGGGTTTTTTCTAACGGGCAACCAAGGATTCATCAGCGCAACCAAATTCATGGGTTTGGTTGCCTGGCTTTTGAAATAGGGACAACCTGGATTTTTTAATTTCGAGCACTGAGGAAACTCAGCAGGATAGAACAAAGAAGGGTTGCAGTACTAATGGCCAATTGCCTGCGAAACAATGAGTGGACTGGACTGACATTCATCAATCTGCTCTGGAGACACTGATTGACTCAATCACAAGTGTTCTGGTGATGGCATATCCAGACTTTCAGAAACCGTTCTTCATACTGAGGCCTCAAAGAATGGGTTAGGTGCTAATCTGCGCTCATCTCTGTCATGAACCTAGTTTCATAGTGTACACTGATAACAATCCACTCACCTATGCATTATCCTCCGCAAAACTAAATGCCACTGGGTTGCGCTGGATTGGGGAGTGAGCTGATTTCAACTTCACCATGCACTACCGCCCAGGAAAGCTAACATTGATGCTGATGCTTGATCTCGAATGCCTTCTGATGATATGGTTTACACGAAAATGTACACAGAGATAGTGCCACAGGATGTCCTTTGGGTTGTTGCATGTTCAGCAAAATCCCAAGACCAAGAACAAGTGAACTGGGTGTCAGCCCTAATAGGAGACCACACCCTCCTACCAACTGACCCAGTTGGGACTGATAAATCTCAGCACCAATAATTGATATAAAGCATGCACAAGCCACTGACCTGGTTGTTCGTTGTGTGTGATTTAATTCAGTGTGGCCAAAGACCAACAACAGGAGAGAGAAAACGGGCGTTAAGCAAGACACAACTTCTCCTGCATGAATGGGATAACCTTTCCCTCCACAAGGATGGTATATTTAGACGACAGACAGGAACTAGGACTCAAATTATTGTACCCAAGCAGTTTCATCCACTCGTCCTCAAGGAACTCCTTGAAAACATGGGTCATCTCAAAGTAGACCACACATTAGACCTCGCTAGGGAGCGCTTTTATTGGCATCACATGCAGAGAGATATTGAACACCAGATTGGACACACCTGTCAGTGTGTTAAACAAAAGGCCCCAATGCTGAAGACAAGAGCTCCATTATAACTTATCACAATCACCTTGCCTTTCAAACTTATCGCCATTGACTTTCTTCATTTGCAGATCAGTAGTGGAGAGTACAAGTATATCCTAGTTGTGATGGATCATTTCACACACTACGCCTAGGCCTAAACCGTGAGAAACAAGTCAGTTAAGACAGTTGCCCAAAAACTTTACAATGATTTTATTCTCTGATTTGGTTTTCCCTTAAGGATTCATCATGATCATGGAGAAGACTTTGAAAACCGCCTCCACCAGGAGCTGGAGAAGTTGTGTGGCATGGAACATTCTCGTACAACCCCTCATCACCATCAAGGGAACGGTCAAGTCCAGCAATTCAATCAGACACTTTTGGGAATGCTCCACACCTTGCCAGAGATCCAGAAATCACCTTGGGCAGAACACTTGAACCATGTGGTACACGCCTATGACTGCATGAAGCATGAATCAACAGGCTACTCACCATTCTTCTTACTTAAATTCTTCTTACATTTACTTACGTAAATGGTTTGAACCTGGGAGTATCAGTAGTTCGTATGGTGTGATCGTCGGGGTGAGGGTAGTTCTGAAAAGAACTGTTGTTGGTGACTGATGTTTCGACAAACTGAGCAGAAGTCATCTTCAAAGTCAAGTAAATAGTGTTTGTCAGTCGATGACGTTTTAAGTCTGGTCCATTAAACGTGATTGGTCAGTTTAGCCATGGTGGTATTGGCTGAAAGACTTGTGTAAAGTTTGTCATCAGTCATTGGTCGGTTTCGATCCGTCTATTGTTAGTCAAATTGGTTGATTTTTGGTCCGTCTATTGTTAATCAAATTAAGTCGGTCTGTTAGAAGTCCGTTTGTTGGTTTCATTTTCGACTTACTTTCAGTACAACAGTTAACACTACAAACAGTTGCATGGAACAGCCATGGGGTAACCTGTTTCTGTTGTTGCTGCAGAGATTGCGATGCAACATGTGAAGGAATGTGCCCTTGCAACTTGCTGACAAATGATACTGATTTGGTTACACTACGTTGACGACACCTTTAGTACCATTCACAAAGACGAAATTGATGATTTTCACGACCACCTAAACCACCTAAGCGAACACCAACATCCAGATTACTAAAGAGATCGAAGAAGATGGAAAACTTACTTTTCTAGACTGTTTGGTAAGCCACGACGACAACTAACTGTGAACGACAGTGTACAGAAAACCGACACATAATGACAGATTACTTGATGAATCATCCTACAACCCGACTTCAAACAAAGCCACAACTATAAAGACTTTGATGAGATGAGTACAACTAGTTTGTGACACACCAGACAGCTCACAGGACGAAAACAGATACCTTGAATGTGTTTTTCACAAAAACAACTACAACACTGACTTTATTAGATGAAACATTAATTTTTACCGACCTATTGAAGCTGACGCAACAAACAGGAACCCAACACCTGTTACTACAGTGACTATACCTTACATTAAGGGCACTTCTGAGACCATCTCACAGATCCTACAGCCCTACAACATCCAAGTAGCCCACAAACCAACAACTATGTTACGACACTTACTGGTAAAGGTGAGGTAAAGGTGAGGTAAAGGTGAGGTAAAGTCTGCATACAAGCCAAGTGGCCCATCAGGCCGGAGCTTATCCCGGTTTCTGTAGCATGAAACGACTAGGAGTATTTCTACTCCCCCCTGGATGGGATGTTAGTCCATCGCAGGGTTACCCCCAGCATTAAGTTCGCCGGTACCCATTTATACACCTGGGTGGAGAGAGGCACTGTGAGAGTTAAGTGTCTTGCCCAGGAACACAACACAATGTCCCCGGCCAGGGCTTGAACCCGGACCGCTTGATCCGGAGACTAGTGCACTAACCATGAGGCCACCGCGCCTCCCTCAGGCCACCGTGCCTCCCTCTACGACACTTACTGATCAACGTTAAATACAGGGACGAACCTAACAACAGACAGGGAGCAGTTTGGAATATCAAATGCTCCAACTGCCAGGCTTCCTACATTGGTGAGACTGGCAGAAACCTTAACACGAGACTGACTAACACAAACGGAAATCTTCAATATTGTTTTTGTCAGCGCAGGTTAGTATACTTCTGTTCTACCTTCCCAGTTTTAAATGGACACATTCTACATTAGAAGGTTGGAAAATAAGCAGCTGCTCGCATTTACTTTGCAGTCCCTTTTTCCATATTGAACTGAAGTAAATGCAACTCTGTAACTTTATTTATACATGTACACAGTTAAACATGTCGAGTTGTTTAGAATTGAGGTGCCGTGGTTGTGAAATCTACACATTGTCCGTTTGTCAGTAATCTAATTAACGTAAAAGGATTGAAATATTCCTTGTGAGTGAAGGTAGTTTTGAATGCACGAATAACCTCATGTCATCATTTTATTTTACTTTAAAAGAAGCATATTGACCTGCTGAATGAAAATATGATAATGAAAGAAGTTAAACCGGTTTACTTCAGCAGTCCCTCTTGGCCTCAGAAAAACACGCAAGCAGTCTATTGTTTACTTCTTGCTGATGTTTTCATTAAAATCCGGTTATATCAGAGGCGCATTAAAAACCATTCGAAGAATAACCCAAGCTAATTTTGACACTTGTTTTACAAAAACATAAAAGTGTTAAGTACAAGGAACTAATAATACATGGACTTTAAACGTCTACACCTGCTTGCCCTCAGACCAACAAGCAGAAGTCCATTGTTTACTTTTCGTGATGTTTTAGGCAAAATCAGGGTTTCCAGCCGGGCCTCAAAAAGCACCCGAAGAATAACCCAAGCTGATGTAAATACATGTTTTATAATAACATAAAAGTGCTCCACAGGCAAAGTTTCAAGGTATTTGGAGTTATAGCACATGTCAAAAAATATCTCTGAATTTTATTCATAAATTAGGAATTCAACCAAGTAACTGAAAGGGATTTTTTTTTAAATTGTGTGTTTATTCTCAAATGGCGCTCAAATCAAGTTCTAACCTGTTTTGGATAGCTGAATACTTTGTCTTTCAAGAAAAGTATTGATAAGTGTTGGTTCTTCTTTACACACGAATGCAAATTAAGTCTAGATTACTAATTTTAAGCCATTGCGATCGGCCATATTGGTGATCGTCGAGGCGGAAATCGTTTTCCTTGATTTTCTCGAATTTAAAGCGCTTCGAGCTCCAAAAAACTACATCACGTTTCATATGTACCTAAAGGCTTTTTGTGGACGAAAAGAGAGAAAAATCGATTTTTCGACTTCTGCCGCTATATTCAAATTTTGCTTGGTTTTCGATGACATCTGCTCATAATATCTCGGAGTCTGGAATTTTTCCAACCATAATTTTTCGTGATGCCCCATAAATAAATTAGAAAGACCAGGAGCGAGGGGAGAGCCCATGGCCTCACCATCTATTTGTACTTTGTAATTTAAACCGAAGATGACAGGAGATTCTGTTGAAACATGTATTTAAAAAACATTGTTTTGTTTCTTAAAATTTCAACATGTCTGCCACTATCCAGACCTATAGTCTAGTTGTTGTAAAAGAAGATGGGTAACTTTTGGTAACATTTCCCTCATGGGTGTGCAACCTCCTAATGTGTAGTACTTCACAAATGCAGTTTATGTGCAAGTGTCAGGGAGGACACTTCTCTTCAGAGGGGAAGTTTGTAAGGGTGTAACCGTGAAGTTCGCGATGCGTGACATGTGACGTAGAGTTCTTACATCTGGGATAGTTTTACATGAGGAGAGAACCTTTAAAAATGTACTGAAATGAATGCATAAGTTTGTTCAGCGACAAATACAATGTTTGAAGTGCAGTATGCTTATTGTGGTTTTACTACCCATGGGTAACAAAAGCATGTTCAAATAAATTGCTGTATGCCTTCTTAGTACGTATCTTCAGATGTTAGATCAATTGAGAATAAACAAGAGTGACATACATGTACAACACAGACAGCCTAGTGTTTGGAGTGTTTACTTTAACTTTAGCAGACTTCCCAAAATGAAATTTTCCAGAGGGTATTGGGGTGTTAATAATAGTCTTGGAAATTCTAGAGGGGTGGGAGAGGGGGTTATTTTTGAGATCAGAAAATGGAAATTCCAGGGAGGTGGGGGTCTCATGTGAAATTCCCTCTGTGGTGGGGGTGTGGATATTTTCTGGAACTACATGTACACACTTTGAATAAGACAAAATCGTTCCTCTTCAAATTTCTCATCAGCTTTTTATCTCCAGCAGTGAAAAAAGGCCTTGAATGAAAATGCACACATGAACACACACTGCTATAAAGATTATGTCTTATCAAGTTTCAGTCCCTTCATATTCTGGACAGGGGAAAGGCCTAGCCAACTACCAAGGGAGTGAATGACAGTGATGAGGAATTGTGTGACTAGTGTGCCAGAGCTGCACTATCGGAGAGTGTGTCACTAGTTGTTCCTGTGGTGGTTCCATGTTTTTGCAAGTACCGCAAACACCAACGGATAAGCGCCACCATTTTACCATTTTACTCAAAATTTTCCCTAAAAATCAGGGATGCAGCTTATCTGCCAGACCATCTGGACAATGTGCCTTAAATTTGCATAAATTACCACTTGTCATCAAATAATTGTAAGTTTGTATGGCAAACTAATACAGAGCTCGACGTTATGACTGCTGGACCAGATATATTTCACTAGCGACTAACTTTTCACACTTGGTTGCCAGGCTTCCCCCTAAGATATCTTAATTCCTTTTTCTTTGTACATTTAATTTTCATACTCATTGAATGATTGGAATGAATGCCAAATGCCAAACTATACTTCTTGTTTTCACACAGGCAGCCTTTGAAATGGTGTTAACAAAATTAACTTCAAAAAGCCTGTGCATGATGTTAAATGTGTTTACTTTTTTTAGTGCAAGTTTACGAAAAATAATGAATCAAAGCTTGTAACATGGAAGCTTTTAGCCATTTTTCCTGTTATTGTAGAAAAAAGTAGCCAACTGGTTACACATGAAAAGTGTTACAGTATTTTTGCTGTTTTAGCATCTTTTTTGTGGAACAGCTTTAAACAGTTTGAGCTGTTCAAAGCTGCAGAACAGCTTTGAGTGCCAAAAAGCTTGCTCACAATGTTATTTAAACCTGTTTACTTTCTTTAAGGCAAGTTTACAAAAAATTATGAATCAAAGCTTGCAACATGGAAGCTTTGACAAAGCTCAAACAAATTGGTGCTTCTGATAACGTAACTGGATGGTTTAGATCTTATCTCGGCAATCGCTTTCAGCCCACTGCTGTTGGTGATGTGCAGTCTACACTAAGACCAATTCAAGTTGGCATTCCTCAAGGGAGCATTCTCAGCCCTTTGTTGTTCTTGATCTATATCAACGATCTTCCTAAGTGCCTGGAACATTGTGAGGTTGCCTGCCACGCTGACGACACAGTGATCTACTTCAGCAGCTCCTGCATTACCGAGATCAAAATTTTTATTAAAAGGGACCTATCTAAGCTTTCTTCGTGCTTTAGTACAAATTGTCTGCCCTTGAATGTTTCTGAATATAAATTAATTTTAATTGGAAGTCCCAAAACGTTTAGTACTTGTAAAGACGTCAATGTAGTTACTGATAACGTCCCACTTGAATGCACTGATATTTTAAAATACCTTGGTGTAACAACAAACAAGACGATGACTTGGGGTGACCATGTTGCAGCCATATCCACTAAAATCAATCATGACAAAGCCTTGGTTTGCTGAAAGGAATCAGTCATTTGCTGCCACTTGAAATACGGATTACTTTGTACAACAGCCTAGTGCGCCTGCTGTTCAATTATGGCAATACTATCTGGGGTGATAAGGGCAATGCTATTCTTATGAATGAATTGCAGCTACTGCAAAACAAGGCTGCCAAGATTATTCTTAGTTTACCTAGTATTTACTCTTCTACAGAGGCATTAAAAGAACTTTGCTGGCCAACACTTTTTAAACATAGGCTTCGCTTTTAAATAAGTAAATGGCATTAAAGATTTTAAGTTTGATACAAAGCGAATCAGTGACATCCATTCTTATAATACTCATGGCAAATCCAATTTTTACTAACCTCGTACGACACAATTATGGAAAATAGCTCCTTTTATACAAGGAATAGCAGAATGGAACAGTCTGAGGTCACTTTTACCTTTTAAGCAAGCCTTAAAGATTGCAATTTTTTAACTCGTTTTTATCCTGCAATTTTATTGAAAATTTAAATAATTGTATTTTTAATTTAATGTTTTTCTCTTTTTATTCCTCACTGAATAACACCTTTGGTGATGTGAGCTCCCTGATTAAGTACATGTAACATTATTATTGTTATTATTATTACTATTACTATTACTATTACTATTGCTATTGCTATTGCTATTGCTATTGCTATTGCTATTGCTATTGCTATTGCTATTGCTATTGCTATTGCTATTGCTATTATTAGTATTATTATTATCATTATTATTACCATTACCATTACCATTGCCATTGCCATTGCCATTGCCATTGCCATTGCCATTACTATTACTGTTATTATTATCATTATTATCTTTATTATTATTTAAGCCATGTTCCCTGTTATTATAGGAAAAAGTGGCAAACTGGTTACACATGAAAAATGTTTGATTCATGTTGTTTTAGCGCCTTTTTCATGGAAATATATGAGGCCCACAGAACTGAAAATGTTTGGCGAGTAAAATACTTGTGCTGGCAACAAAATATGAAAACTTAGGGGCCACCTGGCCCCAAGGTTTTTTCCTGAAAGTTGAGCCCTGTAATAAGAACTTCATAAAACTAATAATATCAGAGTACGCATCAATCATTGCTTTTACAAGTTTGGTGGTTCCTAAAAGAGCCATTTTTTTCCATTAGCATAAACGTACATTTCTAACTAACTCTTAACCAGCTTTAAATCTTTGTTAAAAAATATTATAATCAGGCTACATTTGCCATTCCCGAGTAGCTAAATGATACTTGGCAGGGAATCTCCATTGTGCAACAAAGCTGTTTTAAAACATTGATACACTGAGCTGTGCTTCAAAAGCTACTTGTGTCCAGTGCTTCATCTCCTGGTGACATGCCTGGCTACCAAGCTATAAACGAATGAACAAACGAACAAACAAACGATCTTGTTGTTGTTGTGGTATATAAAAATAATTAATCCTACTGAAAAACTGACAGGAATGAAAAAAATACTGGTTGAAAAACACCAGAGAAAGATCAAACTTATTTCAAAGTCAGTAGGCATCATATACTACTACAGAACTAAAATTTATACATGCAGGTAAGGGTTTTAGATTGAAGTAATCTGTGATTTTAATGTTATTGAGTTTCAGTGCATCGTTACTTTACATGGGTTTACATTCAATGGGTTATTCAAGAAAAAATCCCCACTTCCCCGATGGACGAGTTTCTGGAAATTCTCCGGAGAGGGGGGATCAATGGCTCTAGAAATCCAAGCCGGAGGAGGGGTTGAACCTGAAAAAATCTTCTTCAGGAATCACTTCCAACTGAATATAACCTTGAACTTTTAGATATGTGACATGTGATAATTGAGCGCTCTCTAAATCTGAAAAAGGTTGAGATCTTTTAATTATACGTTTCTTTCCTCATAACTTCAAGTTACATATACAGGTTCTTCCACAATCACAGGTAACGCACAGAAACCATGCGACAGAGAGACAAACACGAAGCCGTCGCAGCAAAGCTCACTACGAGTGTGTAACGCCTGACACTATTTGTATTTTTGTACTCAGGCCCAGTGGGTTGCTGAGTTGACAAAAATAGCCTTAGTAGAAGAGTTCCAAAATTTACCGCTCTCGTACCTGCGTACAGTTGTGTAAATAAATCTACAAGAGAAGAGAGTTTTTCAGTAGGCATGGTTGCTATAGACCCCTTCAAACTCAAAGGGGCATTATGGGTAATCAGGGCAAAGTTACAAAGAAGCACAGCTGTAAAACATGTTTTTTTTGATATTTCGGTTCTGATTTCTTGTTTGGATACAAAACATATACTGTAGATGGGGAAACCCATTTTCTATGTTCACCAGCATTTTTGAGCTGATCAAGTGATTGCTGTGGGCAAAGGAAGTGTATTACAGTTAAAACCGAATAATTTGATCAAGTCTTAGCCACTCAGGCCACAAAAATAACATCTCAAATACTCTGACAAGCAAGCTGAATCGACTCAAAAACGCTAGTAAACGTAGAAAAGGGGTTTCTCTATTTACAGTTAAAGTTTCTCCTGGAAAATTAAACTCAGAATGGAAATATGAAGAAAAACGTATCTTTTGCTGCTTTGTTTCTTTGCAGTCTTGCCCTGATTACTCATAATGCCCCTTAGAGCGTGAAGGGGTCTGTACATAGCGCACAATTCTCCAAATCCCACAAAACTCCTCACAATACTTAAGATTTGCTGAAATATTTAAATAAAACAGGTTCCTATTGATTGCTGAGATTCTTACGAGCTTTCCTAAATCAAAATGCTTGAGCGAATTTCTTTTGCTCTCTGCCCCTTGCACATACATACATAAACTTTATTTGAGTGTCGGAGTATTTAGCTAAAGATAACTAATTGGGGACACTAACATAAGTACAAATATAGGCGTTAGTATAGAAGTTTGTTGAGTGCTGGCATATCTTGCACGAGGTAGAAAGGAGCCCATCCAATAACAACATATCAGTGTAAAATGGGGTTGATGGGCCTACACAACTCTTATGGTTCGCAACCTTCCAAGTTAACTTTTTTCCTTAGTGGCCATTTGGCCACTGACTGTTCAGGTTTGGTCGCCAGTGAAAAATTTTAGTCGCCAAAATATATGCATAAATTAATAATTAATTAATAATAAATAATA
>Ga0126339_10003616_pt1 | contig 11285 bp, 4 predicted proteins | sample OrbTmetagenome_2_FD_92532 | JGI IMG/M metagenome (GOLD analysis project Ga0126339, IMG submission 92532) | Coral microbial communities from Petempiche,Puerto Morelos, Mexico - Orbicella T R C metagenome | ecosystem: Host-associated > Invertebrates > Cnidaria > Coral | place: Petempiche,Puerto...
TTCCCAGAGTCTTCGTTCCCCTTGACCAGCGGTCGGAAAACGAGAGCTCTGGGAGCAACATTTTGAAATAACCGAATTCTGGTGATTCTGCCTATCCGGTTTCACTGCGCAGTCTGCATCTATTGCGCATGCCTGAAATGGTTGCTCCCAGAGCTCTCGTTTTCCGACCGCTGGTCAAGGGGAATGAAGACTCTGGGAACGAGATTGCGTAAATAGTAACTCGTCTGACATCTGATGCAAGAATCGCTGTTAGAATCTCAGTACCATGATGACTAGAATGCAAGACATAACACAGGTGGTGAATGTTAACTTTAAAAATTCGTTGCCTTTAATTAAGGATCTGTGGTCAGTGTACAAATACCCAGTGCCAGAGCAGATCACGTCGACATTGGTGTTGACATTGGTGTTGCAGAACGTGGTGGAGGTATGGGCGACGTTGACAAGACTGAGTCGCAAGAAATACTTCAAGTTCAGTCGCAGGAAGTAACCAAGACTAACGTGTCGGAGGAAACATCGATGAACAAGTACGTGCTAGCTCGTTTATCTCAAAAAACCGAATCTGCTAAGAACTATACGCATTGTTCAGTCTGGTAACAAAATTCTCTTCATCGGTCAATGAATTCTGTCTCCAGACAGCTAGGTTGGGCATTATGAAAATTTATGATGCAATTCCATTGAAAAGTCTTGTTATCAATAACATGATTGTTAGGAGTCAAACAGTGAAATTAAAAAAAAATCTGGCAGCTGCTGTTGCAGAAGATATAAAGAAGATATCAAATTGAAGACATCAAATCGACCTCTAAAACTTAACTTAAACAGATAAACTAAATGAAAATCAGTTACAATTTAGGGTATTTGTCTCCAAAGAAGCATGGCGAAGGGCTATCACGCTCAAGACATTCATGAGCTTTCACGTTCACTACAAGTTGATAATTAAGTTGCAAGTTGTTCACTTGCTTGCGGACGGAATAGTACCTATATGTATCTAATAGTTTTACTTTCTCCATATTGGAAGAATTTATTCCCTAATTAGCTTGATGTATCGTCAATATGTAAGCTTTTATTAGCAAATGCAGCAATTTTTTTAAACAAAAGTTAAGAACCAACGGCATCATTTCTATATTCTTTTAAACCATGTAGGTGTGAAATAATGCAAGAAAGAAGCTTGCACGACCCACAAGAACCTACCCCTGATAACCAATTTCCTGCCAAACAGGTAAGAAATTGTTGTGCGTTTTAAATAAAACAACAAGAACCAGACAATTTATTGTTATTGTTCTACCTTTTGTGCCACAACACCGTATCACAAATAACCCAAACGTGCAGAGCGATTGTTGGTTCTTGTGTATTTACTAGTTTTTATTCTCGACAACGCGCTTATAAGGTACCCTGACCATGCAAAGTGCCTGTTATAACTGAAAGTTTCATATGCATAGTCTTCGACTTATGACATCAATGTTAGGTTTTGGATCTTCTCGTAGTTACTTATCAAATAAGCCTTTAGGGCATTGGTTAGCCTAAGCAGTATATATTTCTCTCTCTGATTTGCAGGTAGGACCAGAACAAACTGAAGATTCACCGAGTGACTCATCTAAACAAAAAGGTAACCATCGGAGTTAACTTGAAACACGCGCAACTTGTGTGAAAATGGCTTACACTGCTCAGGAATTTGTCATTTCTCGTTACAAATATGAAAGCTATAGAAAACAAAAATTTCTTTGTTAGCTACTCCAAGGTAAGGCCGTGGACCAATCAGGAATGCAACGCTTCTATAACGAGTGCAACGAACAACACAAACACACCTTTTGTGGAAATTGCAATTTTTTCCATAAAAAATATTAAGCCCAGTACATGTCTCTTGGAGTGGATGTTCTTCTTCATAACTTGAAATATAATATTTTGTGCGTATCCTTTGTCAAAGAGGACCTCCATTCCAAATGACTATTTCTATGCATTTAACTTGATGATGCAAAAACACGACTGTCTTTAGGTGCTTTCAATATACGTTAGTTCTAGATTCTCTATCGTAATCCTACTAAACTTTGGCCTTTGTTCCTAAATCAAAAGGTACTTTGCAGGAGGATGCAGAGGAAAGACAGCTTTGGAAGACAAGCAAGGCTGCATCTGGCATAATTACCAGCGAAGGTGGTGAGGTGTCTGCAGATGGTGTCCGACTCGTCTGCTCCCCTGGAGCTGTTGATAATCCAGTGTATGTAAATATTGCTCTGGAGGACCCTGTGAAGTACTATGGCTTGATAGTACAAAAGAGGCTGGAAAACGAAATCATGTTTGCTTCTCCGATCGTTACTCTTCACCCAAATGGCCACTTGTTTCAGAAACCTGTAACATTGACAACTAAGATTAAGCCGATCGATAAAGGGAATGAACGCCTTCTTGTTTTGCACGGCACAGAAGGTAGAGACGGAAAGATCTCTTGGCTGGACATTAGTCAAAATTCAGTCACGAATGTGACAAAGAAAGAAGTGAGCATTGAAATTGAAAGATTTTCGCTCATTTGGAATCTGTGGAAATTGACTCAGATCCGTACCAAAGAGATTGTATCGCGGCTTAACCTGTCACCATTCACTTATACAATGTCAGTATTGTTCAAAGAAAATTCATTTGAGCATGAGTTAGCCCTGGTATTCATGAGTCAAGACATCTTCCATGAACCATACTACAAAGAACACGATGCTTCAGCATTGGTGCAACTCAGCAAAGATGGATTTAAGCTGCTGCATTCCGCTGACGGACCGACCGACAAGCAAATCTTCAACGGCGAAAATCTTCAAGTTTCTGTCCGTCTTGGGGAAGACTATAAATTGGCTACAAATCAACTGAGTAGTAGAGACGTCATTGTAAAATCACATGTTTGGTGGAGCACTGGACATGTGATCAGAATTCCGATGGTAGCGATTAAAGATGTCAGAATCCTATGTGGAAAGGTCAGTGTCGAAGGAGAGCATGGACACAACGGCGCATACCAATTCTGCGAACAAGGTAGGCTAGACAAGTGGACAATGGCCAAAATCACTTCAAAAAGTTTCTCTCTTTTGGTCTTGCTCTTTATTGATCAAAAATAGAGTATTGAGTATTGTCAGCACGCATTAAGGTCGGGGATCCTGGGAAAGGCACAACACGAAACGTGTCTTGTTAAGTATTTTTTAAGACGAAGAACAAAGGCACAACTGCTACATAGGAAAAATGGTATATTTGCTAGATTCAAGCTTAGGAAAAGTTTATTGCAATGATTGTTTTCCTTTTCAGTATCGATTAGCAGGTGTTTTTGGCTCAGCTTAAAAGAATGGTATCTAGTGGGCCTGTAAATTAGAATTGCCTCTTCATAATCTTTGCAATCTTTTATAATTATTCGTGAAGGCGTACGGTATGTGCATGATGGCAAAATGACGTCAAATAGATCACAGACTAAAAAACCTGACCGAAGGAGCGGCTTCTTGTGCTGTTGCCGGTTTCTTAGGCAAAATACTTAGCAAGCGTTAAACATTAATACTAAAGAATAATTCTGAACATGGGCAGTATTCCATTTATTAGAGGCATAATACTACCAGTTACTTAATGCTGCAGAAAGTAGAATAAAAGACATAAAATGTTAGCGCTGCTTAGCCTTCTGCCTCCTACAATCCCCGAATTCATCAAAACCAAGATCTATCCCTTTTCCTAATGCGACAATGCAGAATGTAGTTTTGGTGGAGAGTACAGTGAAAGAGTAAATGTAGTTTCTGTCAGTAATCTGAGGATACTCCGTAATAAAATCGCAAGCAGTTCTAATGAAGCTGTCTGAGTGTTTATGAGGGTGAGTGGAAATGCATGAGGAAGATTATTCTTTGTATCTTGACAAGCTTGCATTTTTAGACCCTTTCGTTAATTAAAACATGACATTACGTTGAACTGAAACCCTATCAAAACTCAATTACCGCCAATGATTGGAAGTGACCTACATCTGCACCTTCATTACAGATCTGTGTGGTTATGTCAAGCGCCTACTGCGGGTAGAGGGAGCCATTTTTAACCTTAAACCCATTGCGCAAGAGATTGGGATGCCCGAAGAGGAAACCAGTGAGATCATGAAGATTTGGAAAAATGAAGATGACCAGCTGAAAGCACTCTTGCAACCCTGGGGCAAGGAGAGAAGCCAGGTAGAAGATCTTGATAAACTAAGGAAAGGTCTTGAGAATTTGAAAGAAGAAGGTGAGTTGTCTCCTTTGACAACCTGCGTGCCAGAAAGACTTTTATCCCCCAAGTTGGTGTCGAATTTATTACAAATTTTTCGTTTTCATCACTTGGGCATGCCAAGACGTTAGTGAACATTCTAAAATTCCTTAAATGTGCTACCTCAGCAAATCCAAAAGACAGTATAGCCCATATCAAAGAGTCAAAACCGATGATAATCTTAATCCTATTTTGACTGTTTCTAGACTACAAAGTAACACAAAGAGGCCAGATGCACATAAGACACCTGAGAGAACTTGGAGTCAAGATCCAGGAGTTGAAACGCGAGGACGTTGATTTGATGAGGTATTTCACTGATAAAATTAAATCTTTATGCAAAACGATTCTAACAGACTGCTGCATCCAGTTGGCGAGATCCGCTAAGGAGGCAGAAAGAGCAGCCTCGTCGGAAGAGCATGCAAATTATCTTGACGTTTGCCAGAAGATATCTCACGACACTGCGTCGAAATATCAACAGATGTGTTCATCGACTAAAGAACCCATCGCTACGAATTTCCTGGACTTTGTTCCCGACCTCATTCAAGACATTAAAGCCATCTTTCGTGATCAAATGATTCCAGATGTGCAAAATGGCTTGAGAGGACTGTCCAAGGATACCTTGGATCGACTGGCCTCTCAACTTAGAGAAGCCGAAAGAGAGAGCAAAATCCGGCAACTCGTGTGTGAGGTGTGCAAGATTCTCGAGGAGCTGTGCGTTAACAACTGTGACAACCAACACCCCGCTGTTTTTAGAAAGTGGGGGGAAAGTCTAGGTATTTGGTCCATGTTGGAATTTCTCCAGTCATTTTTCCAGAAATCTCCCGAAGATGTCCGGTTACACAAGAGGTTAGAGCTGTTTTCGCGTTGCACAAGGGACATTATGTCAGATGTGGTAGATGCTGACCACGTTTTTATGCTTGGTTTTTACGATGTTTCGTTCAGCCTGGTACATTTTGCCAAGTTTAACCCGGCTAAATTGGTGAGATTCGAACTCACAGACTCCGCGAATTCACCGGTGACGTGGGGAAGTGAGGGCATAAGGTACGACTGTCAAAATGACACATTCTCTCAGCTGTTCTGCTTTCGAAAAGACGAAGAAGGAGAGCTACTGCTTCGTGTTGTTGCTCGAGTTCCTGTTAAAGGGAAAATTCACGATGGCCAGATAGGAGCATTCCAATCCGTGATCAGGCTTCCTGTGTGTGAAGAAAAAACGTTTGACACTTGCTTTGAAACATGCAAGACTCGCGTAGCGGTTAGTGATATCGCTGTGACAAAAGTGCACGTTAATAAGGATTCGCAAAATATTCAGGTGGTCCTTTGTTCAACGCAAAAGCTAAAACTCGAATCGTTGCTAGATGACCTCAGAGAAGAACCAGAACTGCAAGAATTGGTGGACTGGAAAGAGTCTCAGGTAACCCCGTGTCACTTAACGGTTCGTACCGTGGTCTCCACAAAGCCAGAAACAGTTTTAAGGCTTCGCCTGGTTTACAAATGGAAGTCTGAAGCAGTTTTTCTTGACAGTGAAGACTTCGTGGCCCATGCAGATCCCTCTGCAGGAAGCGCTGCCGTACCAGAAGTACGGTTTAAGGGTATGTTCATTCTCTTCTGGCTGAACATGTTGTTGATATATCTAGCCAAACTTGGGTTAACCCCAAATAGTCTTTCTTTGTGGGAGACACAGGGATTTGATGGTTCGTAGACCCTTAGTCAAACCTTTCGGGTCAGAGCTGTGGCCGCAGTCATGGTCTTGTTTTCTTGGACAAGACACTTAACACTGACACTACCTCCCTCTAACAGGTTTTTGAATGGGCAATGGCGAATGTAATGCTGGAGCTGGGGAGACCCAGTCAAAAGCTAGCATGCTGGGGGGAGTAGGGAGGTGGAAATACTCCTCGCCACTTCATTCCATGAAAACTGCAGGTGCGATTACCTTATGTAACTCTGTTCGTAAGTAGTCGTTTTCATTCTTTTTGAAGGTCTGACCACCTCACGGAAGCCTGGAGAACTTCCTCTGTTATTGGCTTCGAATGATGGACATTCCATGGAACCTGTTCTTTGGCAACGAGGACAGCCACACACCCAGATACGGTGTGAGAAAATAGGTAGTTTAAATAAGTTTTTGAAGTCCATTTACATTTAAATTCGATTACAAGGAGATTTCGATTTCGCACCACGGACCCCAAGACTTTCACATCTGCACGGGAAAACAAACATATTTCATCTAAGAGTGTGTTGAACACAGCTTACGAAAACAGCTCTCAACTATGGAAAGTATTCGTACGATCGGTGATAAACCGACTAAGCATGATATTAGATTAAGGGTGATTTTTTTCTATAAGCTCCGATAATGGAGTTTAGGAAAGGGTAATTTTTAGATTACCTCAGCTCATTGGCGACAGAAACTTAATATCGTCAATAAATCACTAAAAAGCTGTAAAGCCCCGCCTGAATGATCAGACAGGGTAAGCATTTTCATCTATTACGTTTCCGCCGGCTGTTAAGCAAGCAATGTTCGGACTGTTGCGTGAGTGAATCTTTCCTACATCAAACAAGTGAAAGATCAAAGGCTTAGCATGTAGAGAGCATGGGATAAAGAAAAGATCCCAGAATTTAAGAGGCTGTCTCTGTAAAACCCGACCACTGATTTACTTCGAAAATTCGATTTTTCTCATAAGCTGGGATTTCGAAGCCCTTACTTAGTCAATCACTAAACTGGGATTGATTGAAGTTCGGTCCTCTCGACACAAGTTGCGTGCCTGCCGAAACTGGAAAAATAGCACATATTGCCGGCACTCTAAAAAAATTAATATTCGCTCAAAAGTCCCAATTCCTTTTTTCAACTATAGATATATCATAGCAGTTTGTTTAGCCGTATTGCAATTATAATTCAATGTTGTTCCTTCAACGGTTAAAAGAAGATTTTCTACACGTTAAATCGAGTTTTGAACCAAACAGGATAATAGCTCTACTTTGAAGGCACATTTTAAAAATGTGGCACCTGTTTGAAACTGCTGAACTACATGAATAGAAAGTATAAATGGTCCACGCAATTTAAAACAATAATAAAATTTGTCTGCCCACTAGGTTTTCAAAACTAAGGACCGCTTAAAATTCAGGATATTTTGAAAATATTCCAGTGAGTAACTAACATACTCGCCTTCGTAAAGTGCTCCGATAAATTCAGGTAAATCTCTTACCTGGTTTCAAGATTAAAGTTTTGGTCCTTTGTAGCGAATAATAAAAAAAAATGGAAACGGGACTGAGATTTGGACAAAACATAGGTTGAGAAATGGGATTTGGGCAACACTTGGGCTGGGGATTTATAACACCCCATTCCCTCCCCCCCTCCCTGCCCAGTTTCAGGACCCGATTTAAGCGATCCAGGTGTAAAGGTAGTTATTGTTCAATGTTGTTATGATTCCAGTTGATTCCTCTCCTCCCACCATTTTTGATCATCTTGATTTGCAGAGTATCACCTTCACCAGACTAACGTGCACGGTCACAATTGCATGGTGGGGGACAATACAACGCTACACGAGCATAACACACATGAAGGAAACAAACAGCGGTAATATCTCCTTTATTTGTATAAGATTATCGGTTTACTGGAAAACTTCAATAGAAACTAGTAAAATTAGAGTTGTCTGACGAGAGCAAATTTTGCCACAATTACTACTAATCTCGCAATCTGATTGGCTAACTTGCTGTTGTCGATAAGAGTCCAGACAACGCTGCTCGCGTCAATGTGTCACGCTCTGAAAAAAGAACAACAACAACAACAAAAAAAAACAAACAAAAACATTTTCTTTGACGTTGATATTGTGGACTGTCTCGGCTGCGCCTCGTGAGTCCACAACATTTTGACCACTGAGATGCATGAATGAATGAATGAATGAAACGTGTCAAAGAAGTCTAGCCGAGGATAAAAACCCTTTACTAATAGGGGACACTTAAAATAAATAAAATGAGATGACGTATATCGTTGTCGATAAGAGCACAGACAACGCTAAACCACATTTGATTTGTTAATTCGATTATCTTATCCACGAAATGTTAATTATTGAAGATCTCAAGCCAACTCTGAACGTACAAACTGACTCTCTCCGCGCGAATCTGTTTAACGGAGATCACATGCAAATGTATATTATACTAGTTCCACTAATTGATATATACACTGCGATACAACTGTCATTTTTACCTTGATAATGATGTCAGCAACATCGAAACGTCGGACAACTCTAATTTTATTATTTCACTTGTTTAAGAGCCTGTAGTATTTGCTTCACAGCGGTCAAACGTAATGCATGTAATTTTATGCTTACCGTTCAACCGTAAATTCCCTAAATTTCGGGACGAAAATCAAACAGAATGGAAATTAATGGTAACCATTTTTGTTTTTTGGAAAATTTGGGTAAACCTCGCGTGGTTGTCCTGTTCTCCTGAAATTCTTGAAACTGCCATTCACAACTGGAAATTTCCGGAAATGAAATCCGGAATTTTAGGTTGAATGGAAATCGCCCCTCAACTCCGATAATAGTTAATTAGAAATTACTTGTTTTTATTTTTTATTTTTTTTCAGCTCTCTCCCACCGGGACCGAGTTCTACTCCACAAAGAAGCATTACTGCTGGTACCACTCCACAAAAAACAACTTCTTTTGGAAGCAAAAAAAAAAAAAAAAAAAAAAAAAAATGAAAAAAACGCTGGACAATCTCACTGCGTTGAAAACGTCCGCTCCGCTTACTCTTCCATCAAGTAGCTTGTAAAAATTTAGACAGCAATCAGAGTGAAGTACAGCAAGTATAGAGAAAACTTTAGAAAGGACTAACTACTTTTCCCTGCTTTTTTTTCCCGATGAAATCCGCTACCGTATTACTCGATTGAGGGGAGGACTTTCCACTTGTGTCACTTGTATTCTGAATTTTACAGAAACACAAATTTATTGGCAGTAGGAATTCCAAAACTCAATTTTCACAAGATCATGTGACATCGAATTCTGTTTTCCTAAACACTGCCTTTCGCGCCATATCCGGCCCTTTCTCAAAATGGCCGATTTCACCGATGGGAAAATTTGTTTAAATTCATTGAAAATTTTATCACCATAAATTAAACCCTTCACAATACCGCAGTGAAAGGCGACTCTACTATTTTAGTAGGCCAATGGCGAAGCATCAAACTGGCGGAACACTTTATTCCCAAAAATCTCTCTCTCCCTGGTCAAGTAGACAAGAATTGGACAATTTTTTAATGTACAACCATATTCTCGGAACTAACATGAAAGGAACAGAACAGCCTCAATTAAAGAGAATTCATGTTTTGAGCCTAGCATCTGTCCCCTCTGTTTGAACAGAGCGTTGTCACTCACGCGCCCGGTTTCCTTCACCTTCACGTTGCGCGACATTTTATGTAGCGTGGCATTTCGTGTCACATGCTACTGAAATGTTAACTGCACTTTAGGACGGCTGCCATGTGATCCACGCCACAGCTAACATCTATGACTTCACCAGGAAGTTCAACCTGGAAATCCAAGAGCGAGTTAAAGGTTCTTAGTAGGTGTAGAAAAGAAAAAGTAAACAAGCCGAGTTGTCTTGTGCCTCTGTTTCAAAACGAGTCCACGTGCAAACTGTTTAGCATGAAAATGAGTTTGATTTGAATGAAAATGAACGTACAGCTAAAACAATTCTTCAAGTGAAATGAACTGAAGTTTCGCACGAAAGACTTCTTGTAACACAAGCAGAAGACAAGCAGAAGGCAACTCAGACTTACTTTATTCTTCTTATCAGAGATGCTGAAATGACGAAGCTTCACAGAAATTCTTTCCCATTATTTCTTCCCTGTACTGAAGTATGTGATTTGTAACAAGCAGCATCAAAATGTAACGAGTCGGAAAGGCAAAGAGCACACGTCACTGATGCCCCACTGCCCTCCCCCTCTTCAAAAAAAGAAAAACTAATAATAATAACGAAGAAAAACAGTCTCCCAAACAACGAAGAAATGCCGGGATTGATTGACAACGCAGCTCTCAAGCACGGCCTTACTAAACAAGGCAACAAACTCTCATTGCATTACAATAAGAGTGTATTAGTCTAGTTTTACAGTGTACTCTTAAAACCCACCTTCTTAGGAACCCACTGATCCTGTTTCGAGCCAAGACCGAGTCTTCCAAATGATCCTCTCCCCCAGGTATACAGTGCGCCTGTGTCTGTGAAAAGTCATTTAAGAGTTAAAGACTGTTTTTTAGATGATCACTTACAATTGAATCATGAGCCACTAGTAATTAAAATAAAAGTAGAGAGATGAGTGACTGAGTTCCTGAATTGAATTTTCGAACTAACGTAACAGAAGTTGATTCTATACACACAAAAACCTGCACGTTAGCGAATACCACGTAACATGCCGTTACTTTAATAGGACAATCCACTTCGCTTCTACATGGAAACGTCGCTCCTCTTTAATATTTTCGAATAAAAAATGTCCATGACGTTCCAATGGATATCATAGAGAGATATTCTGTGCAAGGTATTCCGGCTGCATGAAAGGAGCCACGTCACGGTTTCTGCATCTTGAAAATTTAAGCCTAGGTTTTTCAAGTTCTTCGTTTGTAATCCGTGTCAATCTTCTCCATCCTTAACGATCCTTATTCCTTTATGGTTTACTATTATCTCTTTAGTGTTTTTCCACCTAAGTAAACTACTATTTTCAGATTTCCTTCGATTTAAAGGCAACTCCATATGCGGCCAAAAAAACTCAAAATTTTTGAGGCAAACACTTTGACCGCATTTTGTCAACCACTTGTGATGAACCAAAAGAACCTCTGCAAAGGAGGCTAAATCGTATTGTTATACATTGTAGTCACCATCTGTCTTTTCATCGGATAAAAGCCTACAGATAATTCTGGGAAACAGCGCAACCGACAGATACAACCCGTAGGTTGCGCGCGCAATGCATGATTTCCAAGAGCAATGTCAAGTTCACGTAAGAACATGGCTTGTCGAAAATAAACTGTGTTCGGTGCGCTAATGCGTTTGTCGTTATTTTCTTTAAAACAATGTACAA
>Ga0126339_10003617_pt1 | contig 11285 bp, 9 predicted proteins | sample OrbTmetagenome_2_FD_92532 | JGI IMG/M metagenome (GOLD analysis project Ga0126339, IMG submission 92532) | Coral microbial communities from Petempiche,Puerto Morelos, Mexico - Orbicella T R C metagenome | ecosystem: Host-associated > Invertebrates > Cnidaria > Coral | place: Petempiche,Puerto...
TAACCATCGATGAATTTCCACCTGTCGCGATAGCCGTAGGTTAAAGAAAATCGACTTTGCGTTTTGCAAGACACATCACTCAGTTTGAATGAAAAAAACAGGGCGACATCAGTGGAATTTTGGAAGTGGTACTGAATTAAAATATTTATAGTGTTGAAGGCAGCGGAAGGAGATAACACAAAATTTTTCGATAAGCTGGTGATGTTTGAAGAAAATGAATGTAATGTTACTTAGACAAGTCTACTTTGTCAATATTTTTGCGAGCTTTTGTTGATGTACCTGCTCAAAATGTCTCGAATATCTGATCTTAAACTTGCACGCATGGGAACTTAAAGTGTTCTTCCCACGAGGCTTGTAAGACAATTGCTTGAACCTTTGATTCGTTGCCGATTATTTTCCAGTCCCCAATAGATTCAAGTTTGGCTGCAATCAAATATGAAATATTCCCCCCGAATTGCCGTTTTATAATTATGGCTGGCCTATGGCCGTTGAGTTTATAACCAGGACAAAGGAAACTTGATCTAACATATACATGCACGTATAAACTTATGGCGAGAAGGGGCCATTCCGCAATCAATAAACAATAGCAACAGCATTAAATGTGAGCCCGTTTCTACGAAATACAAATATGAAAACAAAAATTATGAGGAAGTGTAAGCAGCATTTGTCACCCCTTAAACTTCTTGTAAAAATTCAGCAAGTAGTTTTTTTTTATTTTCTGTACCTGTGAAGTAAAGTGAATCTAAATAAAAAATATTGATAAACGATGCTGCATAAAAACATATATTGTTATTCTTGTAGTATAATTCCGACTATTTTTTTTTTTGTCATCTGAAGAACGCGAATATTCCTTAATTGTGCCTTCATCATCAAGCAAACTGCGAACTGAGCTCGGACTAATTTTCCAATGAATCATCACACGTATTTTGAATCTAAGCTTGAATCACCTTACCGCACTAATTGGCGCTCTTATCATTTTTGTCCTTATACTGACTAACTAATGAGAAAACAGCTTGTGTGCTTAACAATAGCAAGGCTTGGATAAATTATATTGGCAGAATTTCAACTACCACTGTAGCATTTTGGCCATTTGAGTTAAGGTATATCGAGGCCAGCGGAAAAAAAAGGATTTCCTAACAGAATTTGAGCAGAATTAGCAAAACAATCTGAATTTAACTGAAGAAAAGATAGGGAGAGAGAAAAGAAGCCAGTTGACGATAAATTTAGAAGGTATAGTAAGTATAGCATTAAAGGTGTAATGAAATTACAAAAGAAAAAAAAGCATCCATTCAATTCGAAGCCATCAAACAAAAACAAAACGCAGTTCGCGCACTACAATCACTCGTGATAATAAAGAAAATTGCATCGACCAAAAGAAGTTGTCACTGAAATAAAGGCAAACATAGTTTATGGAGTAATTTTCCGAGGAGAACGAGAGCAAAAGCTATGTCTGAGGAGAATCACCGACAGAATCAGGGACAATTTCAACGAGCACTACCGCTAGGCATAATAGGCCATCACACGAGCAGAATTTATCCGGGCCCATGACACAACATCCGTTTCCCGCCATAAGTTTCTCAGAATCGTCATCTATTTGAAGTTTATGCGATTGCCAGCTGCATATGAATGTGTAACCTATGCTATCGTGTGACATGAGACTAGAATGAGCAACTAAAAGGTATCCTGACAGGTGTGTTTGACCCGTTTGCATGGCTTTGGTGTCCTCGATGAAATTAACCAGGAGAGGACATTTTGAAGAACGAGAAATATTGCGCGAACACGAGCAATAGGTAAATGTTTTCAGAGATTTTAAGAGTTCTTCGAAACTTTCAAGAGTGTATGTATAACTCCATTTTTCTTTCCTGTTCGAGCATACTAGGATGAAACCAATGCAAAATCATTAGTTGATTTTATGGCCAATTTGCTCTATGGGACGGGATGCAGGGAATCATGGTAGTTGTATTCATTAAAACAAATATCCAGTACAAGATGATGAATACAACTACCATGATTCCCTGCGGTCACATCTCATGGAGAAAATTGGCCATTATCAAAATGCAAATTCTCTTACAGGTTGTTTCTGTTAAAGATAATTTCTTGCAACTTGCAGTGGTTTCTTAAGCATTATCTTTCTTTCTTTTCTCAGATGTTTATCACGACAAGTATGTTGACCAGGCTAATTTAAACAGAGCAACGCTTTGTAGCAGAGGAATGTAAGTTAGCCCATAAACCCAGTCCGAAAAAACGGCTTCCGTAAATTTTTGTCTTCCAGAGCATTGAAGGGCGATTTCAAAACAAGAAACTCATAAAACTTAGCAGAATAGTATATTATTGCATCTATTGCCAAGCGTAGCTACTATTATTTTAACTGAGAAACATGACTAGAGAACTGAAGACGATGGCGGCCATTTTGGAATAGGCCCTTGCAAGTTAAGTAGAACCGTGATAATTGTTACTTACCCTGTCTGATGATGCCCAAGTGTTTTTGTTTATTAGATCCTTTAGCTACCGTTTTTACTGAACACTCAACAGTGTGTAATATATCACGTCCTACATGTTTATCAGTAAATTATTTTCTACCATGTCATAAAAATACAGCCAATCAGAACACAGGAAGGTCGGTGTCAACTCGAGGTATTCACCGCGCATGGTAAATCAGTGGTTACGCAACGCTTTCGACTGTTATACCATGGAATATCCCACTTGCTTTTTCCTCAGTATACACACGAACCTTTATGACTAGCGTGCATATTTACTTTACCCTTCATTACTGCATGCGAATAATTTGTTTTTGGTGATATCTGTTTAGTAATTTCCTTGTCAAACTGCTCCAAGATGTTGTCGTACATAAGCGAACTTATCGTAAGAGCCTGCTCGTTTTCTCTCATTATAGGGACAAAGGACATCCAAAACAATTTACAAGACTCGAGCTTAACGGGTGTCAAGAAGACGACGAACAACAAAAACATGTTACTGATAACAAAGAACTTTTGACGAAAACGCCATCAGAAAGTGAAAAGGAAGAGGGAAATTACGAAGAGCTTATCTGCTTAGTTCGACAATTTTATGTAGAAAGACCAATCAACCCATCCGCTATTGCTCATCAAAACATTGAAACATGTTAGGAACACTGGAAAGTGTAGAACTGCCTTAAATGAGAAAACAAATAGATGCCACAAACCTGGGCCTCAACTGATGAACGCTATTTGAAACCTATTGTTATTTGTCTCAATATCTAAATACATGTGTGTCCACATCTATTTAGAGGTCGACGCCTGATTGGTTAGCTATACTGACGTCATCTAATGTTATACTTGGCAGCTTTTTCTACAAATTACCAATGAGCAAACTACAAATAGATTTCAAATATTGGGCAAGGAATGTGTTCTCTTCCTTATTCTCTCTTAGCTACTACTTTTTATAGCTGTTGCCTTGTGAACCCGTTCATTTCTGGAACGGTGAAACTTTGTTTCTCCTGAGTGACCTAAGTTTTACGTGTGTCAATGAAACCTTAGTTATTATTGTACCATTCAAATGAAAGTTATTGCTAAAAAGTTCGCTCCAACCTTAAATTCCATACATGTATGACCTTTCAAATGTAAGTTATTGAGTGGTACTTTCAAGTGGTATTCTTTATTATTGTGTACAAAGTGGCGTAAAGGGAGGTCTGTGCATAAAACCCAAGTATGCGGCCGTTTATAAATAAAAGCTATTGTGCGCAATTTCATGAGGTACAACTAAATGTTAATTGCGGTGTAATTGCTGATTCTAACAGTGATTCTGTGAATGAAAGCTTACTCAGTGTTCCATCTCGACCTCTGTGTTTACTTGAACCACAAGTGCAGTTGCACTTGAATGCAGCCTGTGTGAACAATCATGTCATTTAAGAATAGTATATAGATCAGTGACAGTTCTTTTCACTGAACCAAGATGTATCCCATGGCTTTGAAGTTTTTGTGTCCATTACCTGATGTATACGGTCCCACATTTCCACAAGTGTTATTGCCATCAGTGTATCCTCCTGTGCCAAACCCTACTTTGGAATCACAAGTGTCGCACTTTTGTTGATTGTTGGCAACAATTCCGATCCTCGCTTTAGATGCTGCTTCCACAGAACAACCACAGTTAAATCCTTCACGCGAACACGCAGTCTGTAGGGTGGCTTGGGACCCAATCAGCGACTTCCACGTGTCACGACCTAGTGAGGTAGCGCGGTATTGTCCATCAGAGATCAGCGAATACAGAGAGTTAGCCTCCTTGTCGATGCCAATGAAGTTAATCTTCTGGCCAATCCTCATACCGAGACAAATTTTGGAGAAGGGTGTGTTCCAATAGGTCGGTAGCTTGGTCTCGTTGCCGTCAAACCCATTCTCCCCGTCTAAAAGGTTGGTTACATTTTTATCACTCCAATAGGGCGAGTCAAAATGGAAGCTGTCCTGGGAAAGAATACCAATCAGTTGTCCATGAGTCACTTCTGAGTTCATTATGAACACGTAATTTTCCTTATGGTTAATTCAAGTCTAGTTAATTAAAATTTTACATTGTTTACCTATAATTTCAATGGTGCCGTGACTGTACTCAAGAGAGGATGAAGGGAGAGTTGTTCTGGCACATAGGCATTATTCCCAAGGTAATATAGTATCCAGTTCTTCCACGGATAATGCTATCACGTACGTTGCTTAGATGTTTTCCAGGAGGATGAAAATGCGTGCAAAGCCTCTTGGGCTGCTCAAGTGAGCAAAATATGCCCTCCAGGATTGCCTATTTCTAGACCCTTCCCGGATTTCTGAAGCCATGATTTCTTGAATGCTGTGGATGTCTTCCAGGATTTTTTGAATGCTAGGCCCTTTTGGGATTTCTGAAGCCGGAGTGATATTAACCGATCTTAAGAGGGACAAGGCCTCTGTGGGAGATAAACTCTGTTATCCTTCACCCTCTTGGAAGAGTTACGGAGTACAAGTGTGCTTCTATTGGATACCTTTTTACCGTCTATCTTCATGACCAGCGTCCAACCACCACCTCCGCAAGCTCCGAGATCATCGGTCATGTGACAGTATACCGGAAGAATTACCGATCCCAATTTCAGAGGGTAAGCTTTGTTACCTTCAGCCCTGAAACACAAGCGATCAAAACATTATGTCGAAAGATCTCTATACAGGGCAATCATTTTTAGCTTAACGGAGAAGTGCAGTTTTAAAGTGATTGTACTGGCTAGTTTCTCCCAAAATGAGTACGTTTCTTTTTTGCCAATTGAAGTACAGTTTACTTACAAATTATTGTTATATAGTTCCTTGCAGGTCCGAGCAACTAAGAAAGGAAAAAAGTCAGAATTATAAATTCATTTTTGTTACGTGATAAGTAATATGTGACTGATAAGAAAGCAAATAACGTTGTTAGGATTGTTGTTGCTATATGGAAAATTGCAGCGGGATTAAAGATCTCTCCAATAGAATTATTCCGTCGCAACATGATCCCGTTGGGTAGTAAGACTTGCTAAAACTTGACACGTGACTTATACGCCACACTAAAAAACACTCCTTCCCCCTTAGGTTCGTGAAACACCTTACGATTGCAAAACAGATGTGTTAAAAAAAGTTTATCATATGACCCGTACGGCCCCGCGCGCAATTTCCTTGGAAAACCATAAGAAAAAAGGTCCCGTATGAGGGCCGTACGCGTCGAAGTGATAGGGCCGGAAAAACCCGTACGGTCCTACTAGAAATGCGTACGGCCCTACTAGAAACGCGTACAGCAAAATCGATGGGAGTTAATGACAAAAAACAATTTTTTTTGCTGCAAAAGTTTGTTCTCTTCAAGATGAGTGATGAAAGTTAACATTCTGAGAGTGAATTCTACTATCCAGGCGAACTGTCCGATGCAGAACTACTCCGAAAGCTTTGAAAGAAAGTCAACACTCCTCACAAACAACTTTTTCAGAAGCCAACAACAAGCAAACCTGTAGGCGTTCAAGAAAACAACTTTTCTGGATGGATTGTCCGATAATTAACCTTTGGAATAAACAAACAGTCTTGAGGCGAAACTTCTTTCAGTGGAAAGCATCAAAGAATTCATCGTGGGTAAAAAGCAAGAAAACCAGCAACGCGAAGAAAACAAAGTACGATTTAAGCTTAAATAAGTTAAATGTTTTCTTCGAATTTCCAGAGTTTCTGGGAGTAATTGGTTGAACCAGAGAAATGTCAAACATACCTTGTGTACAGGAGGATAAATTGCTCTGCAGTTTCTACATCAGTGTTGTTTGAAGAGACAAAACTGAGTACGAACACAAGTTCATTACCGTACAGTTCATCCAGATTTTAAAACTCGCTTGTGTTTAATGGTGTAATTTCCACTACACAGCAAAGCCGGCAAAGTCAGTAATATTTGCGAGACCCAACATCGGTGTCATTAATATTCAGTTGCTGGTTCTCCCTTGTTCAAGAGAATCCAAGAGGTCGACAAATAGCTTGAAACGACGTTGACATTTTCTTGAGTCCTCAGATGAAAAAGGTTTGCGAACAATTTCAGTGAAGCGTGAAGCGAACTTTTATCCCTCGCTAAGTTTTTGATGGGTTTGACATATTGTTGACAGCTTTATGTCAACTTTCTGGTGGGTTTTTAGCATAAACTGTAATTGTGGACTTTACATGAGAAAATGAGTCGTGTTTTTCGATGAATTGTGAGTTTCTTGTTCGACACGAAGAAACAACTGACAAGTTTTTATTGTAGTTGTTCCGCGCGCGGCCGTCTGATGTTATCTAATCGCGTCCTATTTAGGTTCAAACAGAATTTTCAAAATTTTCAACACAAGTGGTCATATGATAAAATGATTATTGACTGAGTAAGGTCGGGCCGGACGGAAAAATATTTGTTGCTCGGTCAGAAAGTACGGACCTCGCTGGGCTCGGTCCGCACGTCCTGACCTCGAGCCAAATATTTTCTCGTCCGGCCCTCCCACTCAGTCAATAAGTACATATTGTTTACCCTTCGGATAAATACGTTTTACTTCGACCCATATAAATTTGGTCAACAACCAAACGAATGAAAATTGATCAGCACGGTACGCTGTTATTGTTTGATTTACCTATTTCGCATCTTTCTCCACGATAACCAGTCTGGCACATGCAAACGTATTTCTTGTCTGTTAATCCTTTCAGGACGCACGTACCATTATTAAAACATGGGTTACTGGAGCATGGGCTCTAAGAAGAACAAAGGAATTATACTGAAGTGTCAGTAACTTAACTGAATTATATTATACTCAACAAAATAAGCCGCTTCTGATTGGTCAATGACGAATCCATAGACAGGTTATACTGTAATGCAGAAGTTGCCATGGAAACAACGGGAAAGCCTTTATTTTGAATATCAAAGTGGCTGCCAATCACTTTGCTTTGTCAGACCAAACGTTTGTCGAAGAGCGTAAAGAAAATACAAAAAAGCAGAACATCCAAAAGCTACACAAACATGGTGGAATGAAACGTATTGTTGGATTGGTCGAATAAAAGAAAACGTGTTTCGCGTGCAGAGTACATTGATAGCAGCGGAAAATACCGTTTTGTTGAAAAAATTGGGAAAAAGTTCTTCTTATAATTGTTTTTTTTTAGAAAATTATAAACAAAAAGTCCAGCTGTGAAAGGCTCGTTCATCTTGTGATTTATTATAACTCGTGATGTCGTGAATTTTTCAAATTGTATTCGACTAAAGGCCCATTCAATTTTCAGAATTTCTAGATGACAAAAAATATCACGCGTACGCGTGGTTATAAATCACAAAATGCGCTCGCATTTAAACAGAAAGCAGAAGTTTAAAGAAAAAAGAATCAAACAAGTGTCTGCTGCGTTTGAATTCCTCACCTCAGTGGCTCTGTAGGTAAACCCTTCCTTAGGTTTGAGGTCTCCAGGGTGTCTCATGTGGTCGGAATTGCTCAGCTGGCACATGACATGGTTGTCTATTTGTGGACCGATGTTGAATGACGTACATTTACTTTCTATGGAACATCGCCCTATGCAAGAGCTACGCATTCCCGTATGTAAAGATATGTTTTTAATCACGTGACCCTCAAGAGCAAATCCATCGACTGGTGAGGCAAATTTAAGAGATCGGCAGGAATCTGGAAATATTTACAACAAGAACAAGAAAACGCCATCACGTTAATTTTCCTCTTCGTCGTTATTCTTAATCTCAGATTCACGAGTGTATTATATCAGTATTCTATTTGTAAAAGGGACTTCAAGCAAACCACAAAGGCAACGGGAACGGCGCTAAGCAAAAGGTTTCATAAGCAGTAAAACCTACTGTGAGCGTGCGATTTTAATCTTAATTTCTGAGTCTTTTCGTGTAAAATACCACGGTGAAATGACAAAATTCTGTATCGCCTGGCCGGAGAAGCGGTGATTTTATTCAAGGCCCCGTCCATACTACGTAGGAGAAATTTGAACACGGTATTCTCATTCTGGAAACGCGTCTATTGTTTCCCGTCCACACTACGCCGGAGAAATTTGCACACCCAATAATCACCTGTCATTTTGGGTTTGTGTTTGAGGAAAACTCAGTCAGGGAAAATCATATGATTATCTTGACTTCATCGTTTTCGAAAAGCTCCGTTTTCAAAATGTTTTCCGTCCACACTAAAGCCTGCGTTTTTAAATTCCTCCGGTTTGAAGAGAGTTTTCGAAAAGCTCCGTTTTCGCGTGACAGATTAGTGTAGATGGTAGACCGGCCTAGCCATAGGAAGTAAAGCTATGTTTTCATCTTCCACCGGCGTATTGTGGACGGAATTTGGTTTCTTCTTTACAGTTGTCAGTTTTGGTATAGCCCTGAGTGATTGACAAATTAAATGAATCTGATTGTTTAAGAATCGTGGCGTAGAATATAAATTCCTGTTTTAGATGGCGCGTTGCCCTTGGCGCTCTCGTAGTTGCATAAACTCCCCGATCACGTGGGTGCAACTTTTAAAGATGCAAACGGCCTGATCATTATTTATTACTCGCTGAAAATGACACCTTGGTTTCTTTTTCAAACATCGTCTTGTTGGTTTACCTTTTGTTCCTCACACTGATTAATAATTATAACATTGAATTAAAGAATGAGTTATGCAAGACATGTTTTATTATGCCGTTATTATGAAGTTACATTGAGGCAAGTGTTCTTTTCGTCGTCAAATATGCAACGGCGATTATTATCAAATGATGTTCAGAACTGATATGTTTCCTTTGCTATTTGTTTTCGCGTAAAGTCCTCTTTTAATGGAAAAGAGATAGTAAATCAACAGACCAATGCCTAATTCCCTCTGTGAGATGCACCTGCAGGGAATCATGGGAGTTGTATTCATCATCTTAGACTAAACGTTTGTTTTAATGAATACAACTACCATGATTCCCTGCAGGCGCGTCTCATAGAGGGAATAGGTCACTTTAAAATTCAGCTTGACAGTGAGGCCTAGAGGACACAAACAAAAGAAATGAATAAACATGGTCATTCAATTTCTTTTGTTTTGTCCTCTAAGCCTCATTGCCAAGCTGAATTTTAAACGGTCTTGTGGCTATTTCTTATGAATATCCATCCGTTTAAGGTTATTCCTCAGAATTGCATTGCGCATCTCTACTGCGTACGATTTTCGCGTCATTAGCGCGCGCTCGTAAGCGCGTGCACATACAAAATGGTAGCTTTTTCTAAACGGCTTGGGTTGCGAGAGACAGATGACGGTTTTTTGTCGGAAACGAGTACGGGGACCTAACGACATTTTTCTGCTCTCAAAAGGCGTAAAGTGAGTTGTTTAAATGTAACCGTTTCTAAAAGAAGATAATTTGAGGAATTATGGGGTTTATTGAGGGTCGTCCTGCTCCTAAACGAATACCACGACCGCCCTTTTTTATTTCAAAATTTAAGTTCTATTAATGTAAGCAGCCAACAGGCAAAATTTGAATGGAAATCTATTGTGCGTTCTTTTTCGGGGGAATGACCTTAACACAGTAAAACTTGGATGCACAATCCCAATACCTTGTAGACAGCCATAGAGTTCCACTCTCATTGATATCCAGCCATACCAAGCCACTGGACGAAACCGGATGTAACGCGCTCTGATTGGTGGATTTAGTACGTGGTAAACAACAGTATCCTGGTCTGTGTTTCCAGTAAGATCCTTAGTACAGAATGAGACGGCAAATTGTCAAAGACACCCCAGTTTAATCTTATTTCTCAAATTAACCTTCAGCTAGATCAATAATAGAAGAAAGTTCCAATTTGGAAATAAATTTAGTAGCCAAAAAGTTTGTAATTAAAACTTCACAGACAGGCAGTCATAATTTTTGAAGTGGAGAGGAAGCCACATCAGCCTTACATGATTTCCACGCGGGTCCTCTATCCTGGTCGAATTGGAATTTGAAAATGTTGGTCTTGTGGACGAAGAAGGAAAACTGGGGTATCTGGAGAAAAACCCTCGGATCTAGGCGACAACCAACAACAAACTCAACCCACATATGGCACCGGGCCGGAATCGAACCCGGGCCACATTAGTAGCAGGCGAGCGCTCTCACCACTGCGCCATCATTGCTCCTCAAATACTTTACAACCGTCTAAAAACGGACGTTTAATACCTTATCTATGTTTTGTTTTTGCTCGGTGTAATTCTGGAAATTCACTCCGTCGTTACTGTACTGTAACTTGTACTTTGTGACCAACTGTATGTAAGGGCCATTTCTTCCTTGTGTTGCTACGCGTGTCACTTTCGCTAGCTGTCTACCCAGGTCGACCTGAAGCCATTGATTGGCATCGTTTGTGGCAGCTGCCCAGCCACCTGCTATGTCTACGGTTTCTTGAAAGTGTAATCTCCCTTGGATAGCAGCATAAATGGCACTGGCTTCCGAAGAAGCGCTGATCTGTCCGTCAGAGATGATGCCAGTTTCCATCCCGAGAGCTTCTTGACATTCTAAATATAATATTAGAAGTATATCGCACAAATACAAATAGAAACACAACGTTAATATGACGTTTAAATACAGGGAAATAACAAGTGCTACATTGTCATGAGGACGTTGAAGTTAGGAAAGGCCATAGACAGCTGGCAACCGACCTTTTCTCTTAGGGTCTCTTCCGGGGGTCTCTTACACTCAAAAGGGAAGTATGGAAGAGTGGGAGGGGGGGGTTAAACATCTCGCCTCATAATCCCTGCTGAATTTCGCTAAAAAAAAAAAAAAAAAACGGAAAAAAATTAAAAAAAGAAAAAAAAAAAAAAAAAAAAAAAAAAAAAAAAAAAAAAAAAAAAAAAAAAAAAAAAAAATTAAAAA
>Ga0126339_10003618_pt1 | contig 11283 bp, 6 predicted proteins | sample OrbTmetagenome_2_FD_92532 | JGI IMG/M metagenome (GOLD analysis project Ga0126339, IMG submission 92532) | Coral microbial communities from Petempiche,Puerto Morelos, Mexico - Orbicella T R C metagenome | ecosystem: Host-associated > Invertebrates > Cnidaria > Coral | place: Petempiche,Puerto...
AATTTGCAAATTTAATTTGCAAAAAATAACCAGCCAGAAATCCAGGCAGTTGCATTTCTTTTTCCACCGCTGCTTTTTCTTATCACAATTCCATCCGAAAACTGTAGCCAATTGTTTTAAGGCATTTCAGTTACTTTAAATGACAAAGATGAATTGCCAGTGATTTGTCATTTACATATGTTTCCTCTTTTGTCCATGATCAAAAATGTACTTTTGTCCTTTGTTTGCTCAAACTTCTAAATAATGCTTGAATTTAAGCTTAGCCTTTCTCTCCTTCATTTCATAGTCCATCCAAATACAGTTTCTTTTTCTTTTTTCAAACAAGCCAAGAGGCTAGATCACAGTTCATTTCGTTTCTCTTTGTTACTGTAATTAAGTTGCCGTTTCTCTCTCAGCCAGCTCAACGGAATAACTACTCTTCTTTTGGAGCGGTTTGCCCTTGATTCGCTTCCACTTCATTCGTCTATTTTGAAACCAAACCTTTATCTGTCTCTCGGTCAAGTCCAAACTCACCGCAATCTCGTACCGCCGCAATCTTGTCAGGTAATTGTTGCGAAGAAATTCGTTTTCAAGCTCTTCGAGCTGATGTTTCGTGAAAGCTGTTCTTTCTTTCCGCTTCTTGCTGTCAGTGGATGCTCTCGTTTTTTCCTCCGAAGAAGGTGAATCTGTGCAAAAAAAACAAAGAGAACACGAAAACAGCTTAAGTCGGCGAATGCTGGGAGGCGCGACAGGGTGTCTACAAAATCAACTTCTTTTTGATCCACTCACAAGAAATTAAATCACATGTTAAAGTCATTTAAACGGAAAATCTCTGCTGTGGCTTTTTAATGGCCTTTCCAGTCTAGGTTTTTGTTTTGAGTGCTTATAACTCAAAACACAGACTCTATATGCATGCTTGAGCGCAGCATAAGTGTCTAGTATCTCTTCGCGGCGCAGATCGAAGAGGAGGATGGTTAAGTGGTCGTAGTGGTCGCACAACGAAGCAGAAAGAGTCCTCCTGATCAATGATCCCGGAGAAAAAGGAAGCCGCCGTGAAAACCGATGAAGGAAGGCGCTCTGACGAACCTGGTGACGCGGCAGAGTGTAAGTAGTGTAGAGGGTCAGCCTGAAGTTCCTAAATGAAATGGCCAGCTAGTGAGACTGAACACTGCCGAGATTTGTGTATCTATTGACGAATTTGTTTGACTACTGACTTTCAAAAGATTGCTTACTACGTTTTGAGTACGCTTAATAGTATTTTGCCATATCCTGGCCGAACGGTTTGCTCTGTACTTTGTTCTTGTGACGTACATCTAAGAATCTAAACAAGACACCAGTTTGGCACATTAACTTTTTGGGCAGCTCTGTGTATTCGCCAGTCGAGGCAGCAGCTTAGTACAGAAGCCAAACTTCAACTTCAGAACAAATTTTGAGGTCAGAATTTTACAAGGGGCATTTTCTGATATTATGCATACGGTTTGAAGGACGCCTTGCGGGTGTTGGTTGCAGGAATAAAATGCTTAATTGAAGGTTATCGACAACTGAAATTGTGCCAGGTATATATCTAGATAAAAGAAGTGAATGCAAAGCAGCACATTTCATATTCTTGGCAAAGAAGGAAAAACAGAAGTTAGCAGCTTACAAAGGAAGTTTCTTTATTTTTTTCTGAAACTTCTCTCTCCAACCTCCAGTCAACAAACGCACGTATACTGAACAAAGATTATCACTCATCTTTCAACTTTGCCTCGGGGCATTTGTCCCTCTAATCGTATTTACTCAGAGCGTTTCCATTTCTCTTATTTCTATAGTAAGTCTGTAGCAAGAAGACAAATCCTTATCAAACTGTTTTGCCCATTCAACATTCAAAGTTGCGTAAACAAATTAGGAGAAACCTGTGCTGTCTGTTGTAATTTTTGAAACCGAAATATGTAGAAACGTCATTTTGATGACTTTCAGATGGGCCTCCTTAGTTGACGTTTGTTTTAGTACGCGCTGCCGTTAAACAGTTATTTGGTGATAAAGTCTCGCCAAGTCTTTTCTGTAATCTAGCTGTTGCTGGCTAGTTTGGCTTTACTAAACTGAGGACTATTCAAAAAACTCCTCTGGTGTGCAGGAAGGTAGCTCAGCAATTGTCTGAACAGTGTGTCATGGGGTCTGACTTTGTCGGGATGAAGTTCGGTGCCTTTTGAAGCCCTCCCTTCCTAACCGCTTCTTTAGAACTCCGCTAAAATCAACATTTTTGTGGTCGAGCAGTGTTGTTTTCCGTTGATATTTGCCTCAGTGCTAAAAGGAGACAACTCCCTCTGTGGTTTTGTGTCAATGAACGTCTTTAGCGGACCTTAAAGAGGTAACTGTCCCACAGGTTTGGGAAATTGGTGTTGAAAAGCGGAGACCTTTATTGTGGTGTCGAGGGATGAATGTTCCCTGTAAGTTATTTCCAATCCTGCGATACTCCACAAAGGTCTTAAAATGAAACTGATTTAAGCTTGTGGATATCATTCTAGGATTCTTCCATTACTAGTAACAATGATTTCTTTCTTCTATTGTAAGTCTGACAATCGGATCGCTTTTGACTGTTAGAGCACTGCCAACTCTGTATTTCTTTTCGGAGACAAAATCACAGGATTTGATTTAATTGTTTTAATCTCTGTATATCTAACAAACAGCTATAGCTGAGTTGAAACCGCTTAAAAGCCAAAACCTGTAGCTTTAGTTTCCCAGACAGCCCTGTAGCAAACTACAATTTCTTGCGCGTTTAAACAACACAATGGTGTGTCAATGTGTATAGATGCCATTTTGCAGTGTTGCAATGTTTAGCTCCAAATGTGTCAAATGTGCATTCTTCATGGGAGCAGAAGTGTCAGCAACACATTCAAACAATAAGAAAGAGAAGGTTTTTACGTGCAAGGAAGCTACTTCAAATGAAAGCTTTTAAGGGTGTCAGCTCTGCGGTTCCAATGGCCCACGGTTCCTCATTGACAGAAATTTTCAATGCTGTAAATAAGGTCTTTATCCCACGACACCGAAAGGAAAGTTACGTTGACAAGAAATTTGAAGAAACTGCTTTGTTAATTTGAAAAATTTGCTTCCTTTTCGAACACATATTTTCTAAGTATAATGCATCTGCTAGTTTGAATACACGAGGCAAATATTCGACCCAAGTTTCTGGAGAATAGCTAAGTTTATAAATATATCCAAATATTTTGCCTTTATCAACGTAGCAATGTTTATCCCACAAAACAGTAACTTTTATTCTGTTTTTGAACCTTGAAACGTTTCAAATCTGTTGTTGCTCTTTCAATTACTAATTTGTAAACAGACATCAGCCCTGTAGGAGCGTTGTCAACGAAGACCTTCGTGACTTCTTTAAATTGGAGTGTATTTATTTTTGTCTGCTTCTTTTTTTTTTTTTTTAAGAAATCGCGAAGTTTGTTTGTGGTGAAACATATTCTCAAGTATTCTTTGTATTTTAGTGATCACTTGTCTAGAACTGGTTCAGACCAAGTGATAATTTCAAAGAGTGCTCAGTAGCCACCAAAGAATTGCACAACCAAGTAAGATCCTAATTGTTTAATTTAAGCCTCTTGAAGCTATCATCAACTGAACACGAGTATTTATTCTCTTGAGACGGTTAGCTATTCCGGTAGCTGATTTCTAATTTCAGCAGAGCATTAAAAAAAGGCAGCGTTTGGTAATTGCCAAAACCACAGAATTGGATATGTTACGAGAGAACTGGAATGGATGTGATCAGTCCATGGTGATGAACGGGAGTTTGGCAGTTCCGTTCTTTTGGCCGACTAATTTAATGTACTGTGTCTGAAGCCTTGATAATGGCGCTTTCATTTGAAGAAAGATCGATGCTTTAACAATGAAAGATAGTTAAAATGTGTAGCATTTCTGTCTATACTGTCGGTCATGTTCAGGTTTATGATTCTAACGAAAAGCTCCTATGAATAGTAAGAACAGGTTAGATAACTCAACATTTTGTTATTCATTCTGTTCATTTCCTTCACACCACACCACTGATAACCCTAACATACTATTAAGCATTACTTATAGTATTCCAAAGCGTTGCATTTTCAAGATTAAAATGCACACTGCATTTGTGTTTTAGCAATTGGAAAGTTTTTACAGTACCTAAGACATCTAAATGTCAGCATTTAGATGCATTGAACAATGGACTTCCACTGCACTGTCTGAGTTCTGATTGTGTTCTTATCCCCGATCGAGAAGTGTCCACCCAAATAAAATAATACCTAATAAGAGCCAGTTTCTTTTCCAGCAGTTGGGCTGTTAGAAAGGAAAGCATTCTTTCAAGATAAGCTCCAAACCACACAATCTTTGGCCATTAGATCTGTCGAGGTGATCAATTGGAACTGTCAAACATTTTGATGAGCTGCAAACCAATTCTAGTCTATTTTCCTAATTTGATTATCGATTACTGAAAAGCAATCACTACAGAATAAATAAAAAGTGTTAATTAGGCGATTTCGCTAACGTAAATTAGCTTGCGAACAAATTAATTGTGATACATAAATGGTGACAGTTCAGAAGCACGAGGTAGACTAGGAAATGTCGTGCAAACAAGGACCGTGGTAAATTTTTGTCTTTTAACAACCTGGTATAATCTTTTAAAATCAAATAATTTTTTATCACTTCTAAACTTGTGACTGACTACACTACGAGCATTCTGTTCGCTGTGATGTAAGGCAGAAGTAATTTTCCAGTTTCATGTAGTCTCCTCTGCAAGCGCACGCAACCTCTTTGTTCCTGCTAGAGCTAGTTTGAAAATAACATTAACTTACTAGCGCTGTTGTCGAGGGAAGCCCAACAACGCAGTCAAGAATTTCTGTTGTGATTTTTACGAGATTATTCCGTTTAAAACATGGCGATGAGTCGAGCATTTTGCGTGAAAACCAAATCAATCGCGGCAGTTACCTGTGACACCGTCCTCGACCGATTCTGCGTCGTTTTCCTGCTCGTACTGCTCACGATCACTTCTAGAACAGCTCAAGTTTGGTCTCCAAATTTCTTGAAGCATGCACGAAGGACGATCTTCTGTCTGACTGCGGTGATGTCCGCTCTGTTGATCGGTTGGGTGCGATAGCCGAGGCGGAGGATACTGCGCTCTTGGCTGCTGAGCCTGTGGCTGTAGAAGTGAGCTGTAGTTAGTGCATCGCGGTTGGGAATAGCCGTAAGCATAGTGCAGTGCTCCTGGAAAATTCTGTGGAGCGTAAGAATACGAGTTAGGCTGAACAAACTCGTAAGTTCTTGGGTACATTTCCGAGGATTAAAAGATAGAAAACGGTAGGGTTTCACGTCGCGGCACAGGTTTGTCGTATCACAAGTAATTAGCAGGACTTTCTCTCGCTGAGATTAGGCCGATCGGAGAATGCGCACAGAAATCGATACTGTCCACAAACAGACCGCGCCGATTGTGACTGTCAAACGGTCAACACGACAGCGTTACATTTCAACAATGCCGTCGTTTTTCGTGCCTTGAACTTCAACAAAGCTCTCAATGAGGTACATGGATTGCGCAGCGCAGATCTCATGGAAAAAATGAGCGCGGGAATTAGCAAAACGTCACGAGCTGTAGTGCAGCTATAACAGTTAACTTGCGGTTGAGCTATACTGACGAGTGCAGAAAATTTGTTGATTGGATGTTCCGCTTTGGGTCTTTGTTATCTGACGGAGACTTGTATCCCACATTGAAACGATCTACAGCGAACGTTACTGCTATTAGAACTTGTTTTTGCGCGTGTTGTCAATGATATTTTTGAAGTCGTTGCATTTTTGCAGAATTGGCCGGATTTCGCTAAATTTCCCACCCTTTTGCAGCGAACCTCGAGTAGCGGAATCTTTTTTGTTGTAAATTATCACGGTTTAAGGGAACTGTCGGAGTGATTAAGAAACCACAGGTAGTATGGTTACCAGCCGGGTTTCTAAACAAAGAAAGTACCGACATATCACCTCCAAGTTCTCATAAAAATATCGTGAAATGTGCACCAGATGTCAGGACATTGTGTTCGATTTAAGGGCAGAACATGCGCAATACCACCTCACTCCAGGAGCGGCATTTTTCGTTTGGAAATAACTTTGCGGTCACAATTCCCCCAATGATTCGTTCCACTCGTAATTTCTTACTTTTAAGCTCGGTTGAAATGGTTTCCTTGCAGTTTTTCTGTCTGTTTTGTATGGTGTCTTATATAAAGCGCCTTCTTGGTATCTCGACGTTTGTTTGTTATGGGATTATAAGTCAGAAAGCCTACACCCTTTACTTAATGCCTCGAAACTCGAATGCTGTGCGATGTAATTCGGCTTTAAAACGTCGCACTCTTGGACGGAATGCTTGGCTCTTTATGTAGAGACAGTCTATTTGTGCAGGGTGAAAAAGGTACTGGTTGATCAGTTCGTTGAGCACTTAACTTTCATGGAGTTCCCTTGACAGACTTGACAGATATTGTCTAGTTATGATAATCCCTTTATAAGAATATTGTTCTTCCGGCCCAGGCTGTTTATTATTAGTTTTCTGTCGATTTTAGGCGAAAAATATTCTTGTGAATATTCTTAGATTATAGCGTACGAAATTTTCGTTTACGAATGTACTGGGGTAGCCGTGTTTGGTGACTAGATGGCGTTCAAGTCATTTTGGAACCAGCTGCAGACTGCAGGCCTGAAATCACACATAACTCCTTGTAAATATGTTATTAGCATCAAATATACGTCTAGGGACTAGTACTGTTTTTGTTGTTTCTTGGCTATTTTTGCTGTTTAGAGAAAGGACGAATTTTATACGGTTGAGTTAAAAACATAATTGTAATGTGCATGTTTACAAAGTTTCAACACACAAAATTATATTCTTTTCAAAATCTCAGCCTCGGGTTTATTCTTAAAATATTCTTAGAATTTCGCAAATCTCAGCCTTGATATTCTTATGAAATATATTCTTATAAAAAAGAGTGTATTTTAGTTAGTCTCTCTGTAATTACTTACTTTACTCTCTGGTTTATTTTTGTGCAATGCGACGAAGCATTTACTGCTGGTGACGTTCAGTATCTATCAGTTTATTCCCGATGAAAACTGGTTTCTTTCTTACCCTTCTCAATATTACTTGGCAGAATTTCATACTGGAGAAAAATTATCTTTAGTGTATGAGCTTCCGTCCTCGTTACTGAATCAAGCGTAAGTTCCTTTGGTCTTTAGGAACACCTTGTAAAATTATGGTAATTCTCCAAATATTATTTTTGTGGTGTAGCTATTTTCTTTTCAGTGGTTTAACTGATATAAAAGGTCAGCCATGTTTTAAAACCAGCCATTTTCCGGCAAAAAAGCGCAAATGACCTTTCAGTTCAGTTACTTACTGCATGACACTGACTGCGACATAGTTTCTACACGGCAACTCAGACTTTGGTCCATTTCGAAAATATCTACTCGCCGCCGGCCGGCAATGGCTGGTCCGGTACAAGGTTCTTATTTGTTGTCTGAAACAGCGGCGGAGCGGAATATATTTTACATTCTTTCTATAATCTGGAATTGATCCAGTCAAATTGTCACATTGTTCACAAATGAAGATTAATTTAGGTACGGCCAGTCACCGCGCCTCCGACCCGGCACTGATTTCAGGTCATTCACTGACTACATCCGGATAGCTCAATCTGGAGACCCCTATAAGTTAACGATCTATAGTAAACAGATATTTCAAAGATCGCAGAGATCTCAAAACATTGTATAACTATAGTCACAAAGAAAATATTTGCTTTTGTTTTCAGGCGCTTTCACGGGTTTAAATCTAAGTGTTTATCTCTAAACGTCCATCGTTGCTGTTCCAAAGGAGTATTTTGGCATTCTTTCACCTTGTTATCGTCCCTTTTATTCCTTTTCTAAAATAAAATCATCCGTCTTATTTATAGTCGTCAATCTTTGTAAGAAGAAAACTGAAAGGCGACAAAACAGTTGTAATTTTTCTTCTCTGGGAAGACCCACTCGAGTCTATAAACTATAGTCAGATTACGTTTTCAAATTTTCAAAAAAAACAAAAAAGAAAAGAAAAAGAAGAAGAAGAAGAAAGCATTTCAGTGATGTTCTCCAATACCTCCCCATTAACTCAAAATTGTAAATACGGATAACTAGGCGAGAAAACCATTTAGTCTGAGTTGTTAACGGTTTGTTGAGAGTCCCGGAAAACATCCTTGAAAGTTAATTGACCTTTATACGCAGTGTCACGATATCCTGCTACATTCACGCAATGAACTGTAACTACTTGACGGTACAAGATGTTGCTTACACCGACATATGCAAGGTATGTTCTTAACGTCTTGTCACTCATCCACAGTTTGATATCTATAGAAAACAATCAAATCTTTGCCCCCTCAAACTCGCAGTATTGATAAATTGGTCCCTTGCTGAGGTGAAGAAATTCCGGTCCGCGCGGCTTGAAGATTTACAATCGCTGAGCGGTGCCTGCAGGTGTCCGCTGTTCCAACTGGGTATCTTTCAGTTCGACTTCATTAGCGCGCTCTTGCCCCCTCAAACATTCAAGAATAGATTAAGTAGTCCATCAGTAAGGTATTCTGCTCACTCGATGGTTTCCATGGTAATTATCTGCTCCACTCGCCATGAAACAGGCTTCAAACAAGGTCGCTCCAGTGTTATAGTCCGCTATACAGTTTCACCTTGTTTCATATAGTGCTCGTGTCATTTGGAACCAGTCATTGCCAAATCTTATTACTCTTTCCAGCTTCTCAGTGGTACGGAATCATAAATCCTTGATTCTGATTGGCTAATCGCGAGAGATTCAGCCGATTGTTTTTGGAAACCACAGGACATATTTTCGGAAATACTCTTACTTCCCATAAGGAACAAAAGTGGTTGAGACGCTAGTATGAAACTTCTCTGATGTTGTGTAGGTGCTGTGGTCTGCGCAGAAACCAACCAGAAGTGGGGAAAGGGGAGGGGGTGGGATGGTTTCACTTTTGTCACCCATTATAGCTACAAGTTATCTTCTGTAACGGGTAACATGTTACCCAGTTTCGCATCAATTAGCTTTCCCAGTACTATAGGTATCGTAGCATTTTTAAGAAGGTTCCAGAGAGTTGATGGGACACGAATACGCAATGATTTTACTCAGACGCAAATCCAAGATGCCCTTTTAATAGTCGAAGATTTTACTGAGCTTTACGATTTCTGATCATATCTTTAAAGTTACACAATACTGTCGCGGGTGCCCTTCAGAAAAAGATTCGTACCAGCGATTTTACGTTCAATTCATTTTCTGGGAAAAGTTAGATTTTATAGCGACCGTTTTGTTTTGCTTAGAAAGAAAAAGTTCGACTAAAGTAGCACCTCGGGGAGGGGGGGGGGGAGATTGGTTACTCCTTGAAATATCGGGTGGGGTGTGCGGCTCGCTTCCCAAAATCCTTACCCTATTTATGACCAAAATCTACGATATTCCTTACCCTATTTATGACCTGACCAAAAATTCGAAACCCTACTTATGACCTAACCCTTAAATTAAAACCCTGTTTCAGACCTGCGTTAGTTCCCTAGTTCAGACCAATGTTAAATTACCGTAAACATAATCTGTGAAGGGCTTTTGTTGGTTTTGTTTTCGATAATGATGATAAAGTGGCTTCTTCTTAAAAACAGATCCATATCAAGGCTATATAGCCCATATAAGGGAGTACCCCCCCCCCCCCGGGAGTAGCACTCTCAAGGTATCGTGTATCATCAAGTTTTGCTTTGACGGTTCCTTTCTAAATTGGTTTGTCGCGCCGACATCACAAATCGCTCAACGGTTCCGTCTAGTTTAACCGCAAAAATATCGGCCAATAAGAGCGGGCGGACCATCTCTAGTCAGTTGATAAAAATATCAACAAGCAACTGACAAAAGGAAAGTTTCTTGCAATTTATTTAAGTAAGTTCTCATTCTAGCCATTCTAATCATTCTTCGGCGTTCAAGATTGAGATCATGCGATTATTTTGAGATTTTTTTTCAGTCCACGCGCGCTTTGTTGTCACATTGAAGACGTAATTAAGAAAAATTATTTTGTTTCAATCCCGTAAGATTTTAGTGGGATCCTGACGAAGTTCCAATTTGAGAAATCTACAAAGCAAAGAAAAAATCAGCTTTGAGGATCGCGCCCATTTTTCTACGCCACTGTGAACAGGGGTTGCAATCGCAAGAACTTAGATCATACAAAACTGAAATGTTTCATAGGACATCTCGTGGCTTAAATTTGGAAAAAAAAAAAAAACAATAGAGTCAGCATACATTAGGAAACATGTTACGTTGCGGGTCTTGCGGTGGCGTGTAGCGGGTACAAGCCCCTTCGTGTGAAAGCATAGGACGCATGTTGCAGGAACAGTACACAAGCTGGGCTCTTTCCTTTGTTGTAGCGGGGACAGTTTGCAAGAGCAGTACTGACATTGCGACACAGACGTTATTTTGAGCCTGCTTCATGACGCACAATCAAATCAACTGAATTTCTTGCATCATGTCACGAGGACAAAATTTTGTCCCCGCGACAGAACGATCTTTGCAAAAACGTGCGTGTCATGCACGAGGAACTGATTGTCGCTATAGCATGTCCCCGATTAATGTCACTGCAACGTGTAAGTCAGTACCCTAGTGTGTGTCGTTTGGTGATAGGAATTCTGCTTATCGTGGAAGTGGATCGTTTACCAGGGCATTCAAAACATCATATCAATGCAGGCGAAGTTCTATTGTCGTGATTGCCCAGGCTGGTGATGTCACACAGTAAATAGCTGTGACCAGCTGACACAAAAACGGGACGACAGCTTAATATTAGTCTATAATGTTCTAAAAATACCAAGAATTAAAAAAAGAAAAAGGTTCAGTAATTAGCCGTTTTCATGTGACCACCGCGATGAATGAAGATCCCCAGCTGCACAGACTGGGTCAGTTTTTACGGTCCTCAGTAAGAGGTTTGTCACTAAGCACTGCGCTCGGGCAGTCTTCAGGGACCGTAACAGGCAAACCACGACGGCAACGGCAACGAAAACGTCACCAAACACTGAAAAGGTTTACTGAGAAGAACAATGGCTGTACACGTGCGTTATAAATCTTTGTAGATTTCTTAGCCGTCCTCTGCAAACAACAACGTGAAATAACCAAGTTCTGGGTATTTTGAATAACGACGGCAAATTTTTTGTGTACCTTTTTGGAATTGATCGTTGGCATAACAAATTTAGTTTCGAGCAGGTTTTTAGACTGATTGGCGTACTGAGAATATTCAGATAGTTACGAAATTCGATGGTAAAAATTAATGTAAACCCATTTTC
>Ga0126339_10003620_pt1 | contig 11282 bp, 8 predicted proteins | sample OrbTmetagenome_2_FD_92532 | JGI IMG/M metagenome (GOLD analysis project Ga0126339, IMG submission 92532) | Coral microbial communities from Petempiche,Puerto Morelos, Mexico - Orbicella T R C metagenome | ecosystem: Host-associated > Invertebrates > Cnidaria > Coral | place: Petempiche,Puerto...
AGTCGGGTCAGGGAAGGGTTTTTTCGGGATATTTTTTAGGGGGTTGGGTGTGGGTGTATTAACCAAGTAGGGGACTTATGTCCTATTGTTAAGCACCTGTACTTGTACGAATCCTAAAATAAAATGAAATAATAATAAAATAAGCTGCCACATTATGCTACACTATAGAAGTTTAACCAGTCAAAATCTTAGTACAATCTTGTTTTAAGGTAATTGCTTTGCTGCGAGAAAAAAGATTCCCTTTCTTTTGGCTTTTTTAGTTGTAGAGAGAAGAGAACTTCAGAGTGTTTTCTAGCATGTTTCTTCAGTCAGAATGTTTCTTTTTGTCTTTTCACCCTTTTCTCCCCTGTAGATGGAAGCAACTGTGCTCAAAATGGTTACATTCCAAATGCAAACCACATTCCAGTGAAGGTTGAAATCCAGGCAGGTCCAACAGCAAATAGCCTAGCCAGAAACATGCCTGCTGTATTGACAATTCTAAATGGAGATGTACCACATGTAAGGCCAAGGATACCAGGAGGGTTTCCCGTCAGGGACAGCACTATTAGCATTACCCCGAGTGATGGATATTACAGTGCAGGGGGACTGCAATCAACGCAGAAGGGGAAATATGGCAACAGGGACATGAAAGCAGAGTTAAAAGACTTAGAGGTGGAAATGGATAGGATCACTTTAGGGGATCTGCTTGAAGAAGGTGAGGGAAGACCTCTTTTAGAGCTGCTTTCAAACAATAGGAAATTATTTCTCTTCCCTGGTGAGATTCTGAATGCTTAGGAGTAAGTTCTGTTAGCTTATAACATCCACTAAACAACTCATATCTCAAGTTAACAGGAGTTTGAGTTAGCAAATATGTATAGGTAATCATATGAATGCAAGTGCAATCTACACCACAAGTGATATTTGAAAATTCTCTCATTGCAAATTAAAAATAAACGATAAATTGGCCTGCCCTCAACCAATCACAATTGAAAGTAATTTTCTCAGTTATAATAATAAGGCCTTTAATAAATTTTGGTCTTAACTCAAACTGAAGCTTGTTTGAATGTTGTGGCTTTCAAGACTTATCCTAAGCTACAACATTAAGCTTTTCTGTTCTTGTTAATTTAAAGGAAATTGTGACTTTACAGAAGTTAGAGAGAGGATGTTGAGTTATAAGGTACTATTAAGTTTTGGAAGCTGGCGAAATTGTTGACTTACCATAAACGAGAACTGTGAAACGCAATCTGGCAGAATCCTTCTCGAAAGTTTGCCTTCGCCATGGAAATTCCAGGAAAGCTTGGCCTCTGATCTGTGCGTCTCCAAACTGCCACTTCAGTTAACATGGAGTATACCCAGGCTGTTGTTTATGTTCAGTTGAAATAGCAAAAAGCTCATATGATGCGTGATACTAGCGATAAACGAAATATGAGGCTGAAAAGGCTCTTGAAAGTATCAAATAGTAGCTGGTTTAAATACTGCATTCTTTCTCGCGCTCGCCTCAACGCTGCCTCGAACTTGCGCCAAGTCCCCTTTTTCGACAGGCCCACAACTCTACGCGCTTCTAGCTCCAACGAAAGAGAGGAGCCTGGAGAATCGTAAGCCCACTATGGCCACACATTGAATCATTTGACAAAGACATTAAACTAGCAAAAGTCGTCTCTTTCGTATAGCTTTGTATCACAGTGCTCTCTCTGTTTCTTTTCTTGGTCACAGGGACTTTCGCTCGTATTTATAATGGTGTTTTAACTGGACCCGGAGAAGGTCAACAACAACAAAGCGTTTTGGTGAAAACTGTCTCTGGAATGGCATCGGCGGACCAAGTGAACCTGTTACTGATAGAAAGTTCCATGTTAAAGGACTTAACTCACAGAAATCTTCTGCCTGTTATGGCAGTATGCTTGGAAGATGAGAAACAACCGTTAGTTATGTTTCCATTCATGAACAGAGGCAATCTAAAATTGTTTATTAAGAAATCCAGATCTCCGGAAGGTGGTTCCAAGGTAAGGCTCATTTTTGTAAGATTACATTGGCGCTTCTCAAGCTTAGGAGATGTTACTTGGCTGATCACTTCAAAATTCCTTTCCTCCATGGGGATTGGAAACTACATCCTACTTCATGTCACTGTGACCCATGCCACCGCGGTTGTCCCTGCCCTTGTTGAAAGAAACACCACGTGATGAGACGGTCTTATAGCGCGCTCTCGAACTTGCGGGCACCTAAAACTCCTCATATTCCGGATCGAGAATCATTTTCCGCGAGAGGGAATGGTATGGATTATCGTCGCCCGCCCGCTTTTTTCGATCGTTCCCACTGACTGAAAGCCTGCAACAGGCTAGAAATAGGCATATATAGTTAGTTATTTGCTTTAATTGTATCATTTAATTAATCAATAGCGTCAGAATATTTCTTTGTACCCGTGTTTTGTTGTTACATAATATTGAAGCGCGATTTCGTGGTTTTCCTGTTAGAACGTTTTGGATCTCGGAAGTTGGACACCTAATCAGTTCACGCGTTAAGGTGTTCATGAACTTTCTCAGACTTCCGACCTTTGAGTTTGTCGTTGATGGGATTAATACTCCACTAAGCCTAACTGCTACACTTATCTCGTTTGTTTAGTCACTTACGACAGCAGATCTTGTTCATGTTGGTATTCAAATCGCCAAAGGACTTCAATACTTAGCAAGACGAAGAATTGTGCACAAGGATATAGCTGCAAGGAATTGTGTGTAAGTAGGGCAACAGACAAGTCATAGCTGCTTGGTTTAGCTTTCGTTACTTTATTTGTCCTCATGCGAATTGGCAATCTCGTCCCAAGACCCCGCGCGTTTTGGGTCAGCGGTGACCGAACGCGCGACGCTCTAGACGAAATAAAAAACATGAACCAGAAAATCCTGGTTCCTTTTGATTATGCGCACGCATTCAAGTTCAATAACGGTTTCTGAACGTGCGCAGAGAGAGTAACCGCCGTAACTAATGCTGGCTTACCTTCCGATTTCTCCCAGAGGTCTCGATTCCTTGCAATTGGTTTTAACCAAAAGGATCGCGACCTCGGGGAAAAAAGATTAGCGAAGTAGAATTTTTAGTGTGTTATTTATGCCTAAACAAGAGATATAAGGGTTGGGCTTCTTCGTGGGATTTGGTTAGGTAGCGTTATAGGATTAGCGTTTGATTTAGGCATTTTGTTACACCGTAGCAGAGAAGCTATCTTCCAGGCCAGGCAACAGAATTAGATGCTAAATCTGTTTCCTACGTTTGAGCAAATGTTCTATTACCAGTCAAACATGATCGAAAATATTGTGAGAAATGCATGGTATGATTTTTATGTCGTAGCATTGATGACGACTTGAATGTGAAAGTAACAGACTGCGCATTATCAAGAGACTTATTCCCTCAAGATTACTGTTGCCTTGGTGACAATGAAAACAGACCAGTCAAATGGATGGCGGTGGAAAGCTTGGAGCAAGGCAGATACACTGTGGCGAGTGACGTGGTGAGTGTGGAGAGCCTGGGTACCACGTGAATATTTTAAATCAGTCTCTTTACTTAGTACACCGAAACTAAGGTCCCGTTCACACTACGCCGGAGAAATTTGAAGACGGTGTTTGTACTCTGAAAATGCATCAATTTTTTTCCGTCCACACTACGTCGGAGGAATTTAAAACGCAGCAATCACCCGGCGCTCGTTTTAGATTTGTGTCTGAGGAAAACCTGGACAAGATAATCACACGATTATCGTGACGTTATCGTTGTAGAAAAGCTCCGTTTTCAAAATGTTTTTCCGTCCACACTAAAACTCAAAGCCGGCGTTTTCAAATTCCTCCAGCTTGAAAAGCTTTTTCGAAAAGCTCCGTTTTCTTGACGGATTAGTGTAGATGGTAGGCGTAACCATTGAAATAAAGCTGCGTTTTCAAATTTCTCCGGCGTAGTGTGGATGGGGCCTAAAAGATTGATCGTTAAAGTCACGCAAAGTAAAGTACTCCAGAAAGATTTGTTCATAACAGTATTTAGATATAAATTATACCATTGTGCTTATTTCGTTCGTCTTTCTTCTTCTGATAAGTAAAAGCAACCGCATCTCAAGTTTGTCTAAGAAATGAACAGGAGAGCTGACCTGTGGAACCACGGTCTTTTGCAGGCGAAACCAACAAAAAGCGCTGAGTAGAGAAAAATAAAACTGGCTGCGTAAAAGCTGTGATCGAGATGCGCGCGATCACTTCAGTTTTTGTGCTTGTGCACCCGTATTCTCCTTTCCATTTTACTGAGATTATTGCTCGTCACTCTTAGAGAATAGAGAGGTTTTTTTTGTAGTGTAATAGTTGTATCTCGTTTCTGGGGGGGGGGAGGGGGGGAGAAGCAGTGCTAAAGATTGAGGGAGAGGGTATGTATTGCCTTAAGCTGTTTTCTCTTTGAGGCTAGCAATTAATAGTTTTTCTTTTTCTTTTCCTCTTTTTCCCTGTCTGTTTATGCGCTCTTCCTTCAAAGTGGGCCTATGGTGTCACTCTGTGGGAGCTGATGACTCTGGGACAACAGCCTTATGGAAACATCGACGCTTTCGAGATGCTGAACTTCCTCAAACAAGGACACAGAATTTCCCAGCCCGTCAACTGTCCTGATGAACTCTTCACTGTCATTGCCTGTTGCTGGGCTCTGTCTGAAGACGAGCGGCCAGGTTTTGGGCAGATGATCGTGTGTTTGACGGACTTTCTTAATGCTCTGAGCAATTTTATCTGAAAGAAAAATATCCGGTAAATATCGGAAGAGGAGAAGGCGTCATTGTTTGTATGGTGTGTCGATGTCAGTGTCCTGTCTTCTAAAGGCAAGCTACAGGCCGGGGTCGCCTCTCTTTTACAAGTTCGCAGCAACAAATAGTTGACAGTCTGTAAAGGAATTTACTCCAACTGTTCATTTATCAGTTCCATATAGGATGTGTGGCACTACTCTGCACTCGGTTGAAATTGTTGCTCGAGCTGACCTAAATTCAGTGTAAATGGACCTCAAAGGAAAACATGGAACGTTATTGAAAAACTTCTTGCTGAAGCATCTATCACTGGCTGAGGAAAGTCATATCTCAGTTACTTGTGTTTGTAACCAGCTCATGAGAAGCGCAATGATCGTGTCTTACTTCCTTCATGTGACTTGTCCAGCGGTTTACACTATGGAAGCAAAAATTCCTTGACTTCATGCATCACAGCCGGAACAAATCTTTCCCAGAGAGAGAGGAAATTAAGGGTAGCCCTATAGCAGAGACTAGCTAATATTTTGCCCAAGAATATGCGTGAAGAAGTAATGAAATAGATTGCTAAGTATAGTGCATTTGAGCTATGTTCACTGAGTGGTAAAATAAGTTTGAAGCTCCTGTGGTCTAGCTTTAGTCCAACGTGCTTCTCTCACCCAACCGAACTTTCCAAGCTGATGACGTCACCCCGTTTCACCCTCTGCCATTTGAAAGTTTGTAAAACGGTTCTAGGCCAAAAGAATTTCGTTTAGTCATATCGACTCGTAATATAAATACATTTTCGTGGAGTTATGTTTCTGCAATCAAATTCAACTGGATCCCAGTTACAAGTGACGGAGCGGGCACAAAAACCGCGGGTTCACAGGTCATTGACAGAGAATCAGTGGGTAAATTCGATTCTCAGAGGTAATATATTTCACTTGTGTACGATAGATTTTGCGTTGTGGTAACTGAAATATTCCTCGAAAGATTATTTTTTAATAAATGACTTTGAAGTATAAACTGGCTTTGGTTGGGGTTTGGTTACTTTCTCGTCCTTTTAGGCCGCGATCCTTTTGGTCAGCAGTGAATACGCGACCTCTTGTCCGATCTGAATGTTTGTGCATGCGTAGAGTACTCGTTTTGTAATCTAAGCCCAATCTCGTACTTCGAGTCTTCGTTGCTTACTGCGCATGCTGTTCGAATTCCCGACCGCTGGTCAAAGGGAACGAAGACGCTGGGTACGAGGGTGATCTCAGCCAATCAAATTTAAAGGGAAGTCCGAGAATCAAGAACTTCGGGAGGAGAATGCTTTGGTTATTACCCTGTAACAAAATTATCGTCAAACCTGATAATACCCACCCTAACCCCATGAAAATAATCCCCAAAACCCGCCAACATAGATTCATTCTGAGTGTAAGCGTCATCCCCCTTCTCCACGAATTTAAACACACGCTTATTTCAAAACTTTTCTCACAGAAAAGAGCTAGCTATTGTACTCTCGTTCCGATTTCAAGCTTGTTTGGCACCTTATTTCGTTGCAGTGAGCTCGGAGATCGAAGTATGATTTTATCTTTCGTCTTTGATATCATTATTATCAGCTACTTCTACAGGTTTACCATGTGATACAACCTACAACCCAAAGTTTTTTTGTAGGAAAATCCCTTTCAACAAGTAATTTCAAACAGTTATGAAACTCGACTTTCCTCACGTACAATATAGTTCCTCACCACGACCGAAAATGAGTCGGCCAAAATAAAAACACCCTCGAGTATATATGTTAATGTGTGCGGGGTTGAACGAAAAAACCACCATGAGGGGATATGATTTGAAAAGATTTAACGCAAGCCTTTTCACTAAAAAACTAAAATCGATTATAGTAACGTCGGCCCAAATCTGAGATTTTGTTATGGCAGTATAGTTTTGGGATGATAAGAACTGGCATCCATAACTTTCATTTGAATGACGTCTGTTTCCTCGGACTTTCTTCCCATTTCCATTTCTAAATTAGGAAGAAAACTCCATCCGTCTAGTGACAAATGAGTATAAAGGTTTAATTACTTGTTCTAATAGTTGCGAGGAAGAAGACCGTGTGATAGAAGGTGAAAAAAACAAGAAGTTATTTACGAGGTGTGTAAAAGGCATATTAATCTTTTGTACAAAACAAACAAAAAGATGACGGATAGCTGTGGAAATCGGAAGATTAGGAAATATTAAATATTATTATCTTGTCCTGGGGAAAAGCTTACGAGTTTCGCTCATCCTTTTATCCGATCGTAATTCTCCTAAAAAGCATGTTCGATGACAATCTCTTTTTCAACACTAATTTCAAACTCGATCCCAGAACGAGATTGACTCCATTTCCTAGATGCTCTATCTTCTTTTTTTCTTGTTTTGTTTTGTTTTGTTTTACTCTTCTTTTTCTGTCACTTTCGGAGAGCACATTATAAATGTAAATCAGGGCTTGTTTCCGTCCCTCCCATGTAGTTATAGGTTTACAAGCAAGTCGAGCACATGTTCTGGATTTTATTTTGTAATACTTGCACTGCTCAATTTATTTGAATGGTACACCAGCGTTTCCCTCACGGACTCTCTTAGTACTATGTTATTAGAATCAAGATTAACTCTGGAAGGGAAAAGATCGACCTAACATGCCATTCACACCGCTTGCGTGATTCCTTTGAGAAAAACATGTACATCAATAAACTGAAACCAGCTTAAGACTGAGGCCCCGTCCACATTCGCCAGGAATTCGTTTTACTCTGCCAGCTGACGCATCACCGAAATGTTTTCCGTCCACACCACCGGCCGGAGGAATTTAAAAACGCGAGATTCACGGTTCATTTTAGATTCGTGAGTATGAGGAAAACTCGGTCAGGGAATTTACATTATTATCGTGACACCATCATTTCGGAAAAGGTCCGCTTTCAATATGTTTTCTGTCCACACACGAAAACGAAAAGCCGGCGTTTTGACGATTCCTCCGGTTTGAAGAGCGTTTTCGAATTTAAAGCTCCGTTTTCGAGACGGATTAATGTAGACAGTACGCTTAACCGTAGAAACAAAGCTGCGTTTTCAAATTCCTCCGGCCTGCTGTGCCGGGACGGGGCCTGAAACAGAGCGATCAGCGTCTTTTGATCATTGAAAGTTTACAATAGGTAAACCTTTGAAAAATTGCCATTTAAATTTATTATGTCTATTGACACGTTTTTTTTTGTTGTTGTTAACTTCTTTTGGGCATCTTTATTATTTGATCAATCGACATGCGAAAAGCCAAAAAAAAAAGAAATAATAATAATAATAATTAACAGGCTGAATATTGAGGTCCTTGGCCCGACAAATTAACAATTTATTACTTTCTAGAAGTCGTGGGCTTATTCACAGGCAATGAGGTGCATAATTGTTCAAGTCAAATGCAAAACAGGAAATCTTCAACGTAGAGGGACAGGGAGCCGGGATGGCGGAGTGGTGAGAGTGCTTGCCTCTCACCAATGTGGCCCGTGTTCGACTCCCGCCCGGTGCCATATGTGGGTTCAGTTAATTTGTTGTTTTGTTGTTCGTTCTCGCCTTGCTCCGAGCGTTTTTCTCCGGGGTTTCCTGTTTCCTTCCCTCACAAAGTGAACCAACGTCTCCAAATTCCAATTCGACCAGGACAGAGGACTCGCATGAAAGCCAGCTGCTAAGGCTGCAGTGGCTTCCTCTCGAAATACAGTAATTTATTTATTTTTATTTTTTTTTAGACTGGAAACAATACACTGATTACTAATCGGGCATTTGCCACAATGGAGAACTTCCTTTTGAAAACAATTCGCAAATACTTCTATGTTTCTTATTTGCTCAAAAATCTCAAGTCTGCCAAAAGGGCTCTCTCTTCTGATTTCACAAGTGAGCACGTAGGTGCTTTAGCTCATTTCAGCTACTAAAAGAGTATTTACCTACATAATCCGTACCTGGGCCCGCGTGCGATTCCATGCCAGGCAAGTTAACTACGAGCACGATATTTCCCACAAGTCCTTTCAGTCTAGACATTGGCGTAAATTCGCGTGATCTCATAGGAACGTGACGACTTAAAGAAACCTTTTAAATGTAACTGTCAAGATTAAAAAGAATGCGCTAAAAGCTTTGGAAACGTCGATCTTAATGCATAAAGTCGGACAACTAAGAGAGTATCTCGTAAAGAAAACGCAGAGCACACGTAGCGAGTCATGCAACGTAAGCCGCCTTGAAGCAAAAACGTGCCAATATATAATTTGTATTTCTTTTTAATGGCGAGGTACTTCAAATGAAAAGCGGTTATTTCAAGATCGTCCAGACACTTCAGACAAGTTTTATTTTAATTTTTGTCAGTCTCTATCCGCTGTCTGGCTTGAGTCAAAGAGAAAAAAGGTACACGGAAGACAGACGTGTTTAGTGGCGGATCCAGCTTCTTCACTTCAATTAACAACAGATTGTTTCATTTAGAACGCAGTACAAACAACGCAAATTGGAGATTCATTTCGCGTAATGAATAAACAAAGCGCTGGCGGCCAATAACGATGACAAAGAAACATAAAAGACAGATTAATGTCGAGATTATCGCCGCAGAGTTAGTTTTGTACCTCTCGGAAGTCAAAATAACCTGTCATTTGTTATTGTGCATTTTCCGGTTTAATCAATTTTGAAATATTTACATTGTTTGAGGAGGTTTCTCTTTTACAAAAATTACCTCTTTTTGAGCAAATAAGATGATATTAAAGGATAAAGCACGCCTATCCTTTCTCTGGTCTACAAATCTGTTTTCATAATGCTCTTTTGACATTTTCCCTAACAATTTATTATTATTTTTTCTTTTTCTTGGAATTCCCCTCAGCATTTTCTTCGGCGTTTCCTGAAAACCACGCCCCGCGATTTGCTCAAGTTTCAAGGTCAAAAATTTTTAAATCTCTCTACTAATATACCACGCATTTCCTTTAATAGCTGTTCTGGGAATTTCGAGGGACGTGAAAACATGCAACCCACAGGATGATTTCTCATTTTCTCATCACCTATCTCCTTGACAACGTATTGCTGTTGCAGGGAGGAAATAGGTGTAGACCGTCACTTCGAGGAATCGAATTGAGGGGCAGTTAATTTCTATCAGTGAGGTTTATTGATCCGATTTATCGCTCCGACTTATCGCCAACAACACAGGGTAAACTCATCGAAACAAGAGTAATATGAAAGCATTACGATTTGTCTTGAGAAATAATTGCATTACGTATGTCGCTTGAGATTGTTTGAGGACATAACACGTTGCTGGGATATGACCCAATTTAAGCTCTTTAACATGGCAAACAGAGGACGCAAGGTTTGTTATCAACCCCTGTTAAACGAAAACTTGACCGGAAATTTGCCTCATTTATTCGTTTGACTGTCACTTTGTCAGGAAAAGAGCAAACACAATTTAAACGGACTAGTTTCAGCTGCCCTTTACACTGAACACAAGTAGGAGTTGCGCTCACAAGATAACACTTCTCCTGCTTGCGAACAAGTCAATCCACGGTCATGGAAGTTTATAGGAGTCTACGGGTTTTGCTTGCAGTTGTCCTCTTTACAGGTACAATGGAGTCATTTTTATAGCTTAAAGGTTAATCACAATGATCTTTTTTAGTTGCACTTGACACCAGTAATTCAGTATACGCTTTTTTTTTTCGATTTCTCATCCACTTAAAACTAAACTAGGTGCATTGTCAACGAAACCGCCACCAATCAGTGCAAAATTGAAACGAGAAATCAAATTCGGCGTGTCGAGTAGGGGTTAAGACCTCCTTTGCTCCATTACTGAAGGAACCACAATTCCAAAAAGGTATTTCAAGCTGAAATAGTTTTTTTTTTTTTGCCGGAAGAAACCGTCGCTGAATTTAACACACTTCTCATGTCCAGTGCATTGGTAACTCGGTGTGAGTTTCTAACTTTAAATTAAAGCAAATGTGTCAGGCGAAAAACAAGATGCTGTTAATTTTTGTACGCGTAATATAAATAGCATAAAAGGATTTCTGCCAAGACAGAACTGTCCATTTCAACGCAGTTTCCGTGGATTTTGAAGCTTTTTGTGCCATCTGAACAAATTTCGCTGACATGCAATGCCAAGTAAATTTCCTATAGATGAAAGAAAAAAATAATAATTGAGCTAAAATCGTAATTGTGGTGACAGTTTATCTAAGAAGCACCTGATGCTGGGTTATTCCATATTATTGTTTAAAGTTGGATTAACAAAGGGTGGAAAATAACCGTGATGTCAGCAGTATGCAGCTAAATAAACGACATTGTGTTATAAACCCCATATCAGCTATTCTACACTATTTATCGTCCGTATTCTAGAAATTGGGAAGCCATTTGTGAGAAAAATCCATAAAAGGTTTTTCGTTTATTTCAGATCCACTTCCCACACCGTGTTTCGTCAATTACCAAATTTATTAATTTCCCCCCCCCCCCCCGGGGGGGGGGCCCCCCAACTTTTTTTTTTTTTTTTTTTTTTTTTTTGGGGGGGGGGGGGGGGGGAGCGTAAACTGGCACGTATTCTTTTTTTAAAAAACTTTTTTTATTTTTTTATTCTCTTTTGCTACCTTGC
>Ga0126339_10003621_pt1 | contig 11282 bp, 6 predicted proteins | sample OrbTmetagenome_2_FD_92532 | JGI IMG/M metagenome (GOLD analysis project Ga0126339, IMG submission 92532) | Coral microbial communities from Petempiche,Puerto Morelos, Mexico - Orbicella T R C metagenome | ecosystem: Host-associated > Invertebrates > Cnidaria > Coral | place: Petempiche,Puerto...
CATCGGAACGATTAGTTTTGTGTTCCATTTTCTCGAGCAAATACAGAGAGTTGACTGAGGCGCTATTGTGTTTGGTTCCTGGGTAGACGTCATCAGGTACCGCCGCCCCAGACTCCCTAAAACACTTCAAGCGCGACTTTAAAAGGGTGTAGAAAATCGAGGATTCAACCAAATTCAAAAATTTCTTCACCCAAATGCTTCAAATAAAGCCTAGATTCGTTTTAGCGGAAAAAAAAATTTGGGGTTAGGTGCACTTTAATATCGCTGCTTTTTATTCTTAATTAATTAATTAGTTGATTAATTAATTCCGTCAATGTATTTGCTGACGTCAGCAATCATTAAACTGCATTAAACTGCATAGTCCTTTTTTCGTTCATGAGCTGGTATAAAATATTGTTTGTCTTACGTCTTCGGGTCTGATGGTTCTTCGTAGTTTCCCTTCTTCGTGATAAACAAGGCTGGCTGTGTTGAGGACGTAATCACTGAGCAATATGTAAACCATCTTGTTAGTCTCAGCAAAGAAAGGGAGTGTTTGAGGAGACGACAAACCTGTAGGATGAGGGTTTTTACGAGACCTAAATTCACCCTGAAAATGAACGAAAAAAGTAACATTTGCTAAAACATTGAATCTTAAGATTGCTCACAGAGGTCTCCAGAATTTTTCATCTTTTGTTCTTGCTTTTCCGTCACGTTTCTTCGGTTAGATCTTGACATGTTGAATACAATTCGGTAATAAAAAAATGGGGTCTCCTTGCTCGCTCTGAAGTTAAAAGCTCTTAAAGCTAAAAGGTCATTCCGTAACAATGGTAACGTATACTGTCAAGAAAATGATAATATCTTGTTCATGTGGTACCATCATTGTAGCATTAACTAAAAAATAATGGCAGTATGGATTCATTCAAGTAGACGTGTCGAAAAAATACTGGAAACTATTGCGAGCCACCACATGTCTTCACTGAGGCGTAATAATGAAAAGCCAGTTTTCCATTCCATGAGAAACGAAACGATAGGGTAAACATTTTGTAAAGGGAGCGTGCTTACGGCGTCTGACATTTGCAGACCGCAGACTGCAGACTGCTGACTGCCGACTGCTTACTGCAGACTGCAGACTGTATGATTACTAGCCGTTTAGCCTACAGAAGCATCTTTTTCACACGACGAAAAAGGAAATGAACATAATAATGGAAGACGCGCGTTCACTTAGATATAGATGCCCGGTACATTATTACTGTCTGTGGTGTATCAGCATTCGCCGTGGATAGTAATCTTGAGAGTTACAATATCAACACATACCCATATCGTTCAATACGTGGCCAAAGAGTCATAATTTCAATACGACAAGGATTTGTGTCCGATGAAGCTCTATTGTCTTCAAGATTTGCGGCCAACGGTCCTCAGTCAACATCTTGTAATCTACGGTCTGAAGTCCACTCTGTAATTTGTAGTCTGCAGTCTGCGGTGTGCAGTCTGCAGTCTGCAGTCTGTAGTCTGCAAATGTCAGACACCAGGGTGCTTAAAACGGTAGGGTTCATTTCAAAATTCACACGTAAGTTGTGCTTTCCTGACTCGAGAAATGAAGAAAAATGCCTTTCGTTAGACCACTGAGTCAAAACTATCAAAAGTCTGAGCTGGTCAGTGCAGATGTTCTGATATGAAGTATCTTGTGAGGATGGATCGGATGTTTGTTTTTTATCTGTTTACTCTGGTACAAGCGTATGAGTTATCCTGGAGAAATCACTGCCTACCTTGAGAGGTACATCCATGTATTTCGAGGTAAACGTGGGATTCGCGACAAGAGAATAATCAATCTGGGCCACTTTACTGACATTACCAAGAACTACCGAACGAAAAACGAAGAAAGGTCAGCTATGGAATCTACATCTGAAGTGCCATGCGGTCATTATGGTATTTTGCGACTCTAACCCTACTTTCTTACCGAATAGGGAAAGAAGTGCCCAACGATTACGTCTGTTTACTTTGGCGAACACAAAAGGCAAATGTTGATAGAGCAGTTTTCAACTGAATATAGTAAAACCCAAACCAAAGCCATCACATGACCACTCCCAAGGGACACAGGCAATCCAGTGAAATAATCAAAGCTCGAAGAAAACACGTATAGCTGATGCAAAGAACGAGAAAACGTGTGCGAGCAAATCACGATTGGTTTGGTTTTACTCACGTCTGGTTAAGAAAGTAGCGCGAATTTTTTAAACCAAACACCAAGCGTAGAAATGCAAAGCCAACGCAAACGCGAATAACTTCCTCTTCCGACGCTCAACAGTAAACCTCTCTACGTTCGTTACATCCTCGGTGACCCAGGGAAGAGGATGTGAATATTCTGACAATGGGATTTGTCACTTACCGGGAAAAGTTGTCAGGTAGTCTGCCCCATCTCCGTTTACTGCTTCCATGGCTTTCTTGCAGATCTCATGAAAATAAATATTCAGCATGTAAACGAATCAGAGAATAAACGAAGTCATTAAGCAGTGAATCAACGCTGTATTTGTGTCGTATTTTCTTAAATTATCCTTCAAAGCATTTATTTGAGTAAAATCATCTAGCGTGCAAATATATACAGCCGCTTCTCACTGCTCTCAGCTGGGAGCGGTGACAGGCGTCTCTACAGTATTTGCTGGCTAACCATTATTTTTTCTAAGCAGATGCCTTGTCAGAAATTAAAGGGAAGTTAATGTAGACATGAAATAGAAAGCATAATAATTTTTTTTTGACTAGAACAGGTTTGCCTCTGTAAAAAGATGACAGTTAACTTAGTATTTGGCTCTCGATTACAGAGATACAACGTTATGTCAGAGTTCCTATTGTTTTGGTCTGACTGAACTAAGAATAGCAGTTAATGTGCTTTTTAGAATCCCTTCTGTTTCTATCCATTTCAGTCAGAAGAATTTCAGCGTACGGGGGGAGGAGGAAACGGAGGGGAGGGGGAATTCGCGTTTCCTTTTTATGTCATGCTTTGTGCTTACAGGACTTATCTACTTTTTTCTGGGGTTCTTTTTATCCAGGCGAATCTTTATCACGCCGTGTCATTGTTGAGCTAAACTGACGTTTACAAATTCTAATTACTGATTGGCCAACTCCAAAAATACCCACTGGTTCCTGGGAAGATATAAAAGCCTTTTTGATATTTGTTTTTATGGCGTATGCCACTGTCTGAAGAATCTTAATGAGCTTCTGTGAACCTCTGTCTTTCATACACTGACTTTTAAAAGAAAGCCGGTCGACTGCCATTCCATGGAGTACACGTTGCCACAGACGATACTTAACGACATCCTATGATAGAGTTTACCTTGGCAAGAGCCAGATGAAAGCGGAATGTATCATTGATATCAAATTCTAGTACAACATTAAAAAAAGTTCAGGATTTGTGCCATCTGCCAGTAATTGAAAAAACAAAACAAAAACAAAAACAAAACAAAAAACAAACAAAAAAAACATCAAGCTTTACGTGCTGTACCATAATCACACAGAGTGCGACTTTGTGCGACTGACCTGTCAAAATGCTCAAACATGAGTAACCTTAAAGAGAGCTCAGTTCACAACCTTGCCCTTGCTTGCTCACTAAACGAACCAAAAGCCTCGCGAGTTTTCCTCTGTTCACTAACCAATCAAGTTGTTTCGTTCCAGTTCGTTTGTTATTTTGTTAACGCTATCTTACCGTTTCTTTGAGATCATCCTTGACTTTGTCCTCTATTACGCCACTGAAGGCATTATACAGCATACTAAACAAAAACAGAGAATTCCGAACGAATGAGAAAGTGGAACATCAGCCAGTCGATGAAACATAAGGGTAAGCATGCCGTGTGTCAAAACCGGCTCGATCGTCAAGTGGAACAGTAAAGGCATTAATAATAGTTACCTCATTCGACTACCACTGAAATGCACGCCAACCGAATCCACTTCTGAAGAACAGTCCTGTTCAGTAGTGGAGATGGTGGGACGGCCAGCTGAATCCGCGCCTGAGTAGAATTAATGAGTTTAAGGTGGTTTAGTTTGACTCTGCATGCAGCCCAAAAAAATGTCATCACGTGTAGAATATTGTGAGGGACACAAACAACAGCTTTAAACAACACTACATCACAGTTGTCCAGCTATATGACAAAGAACACATCGAAAATGCACACAGCGTGCAGTAAAGACAAGTAACGGATGGTCTTGGTTTTGCTCGCGACTAGTTACAAAAAAATAACTTGCTTGCTCTGTGTAGTCCGAACTTTTTGAACAAATTTTAGAGACAAAAAATGCAATACGAAGAGAAGCACATGAACACTTTCGATAATTGTTTAAAAGTTTGCTTTTGGCCTTCAACTTGACGTTTTTGACATAAAGTGATCACTACTGTTAGTGTGCCGCATGCAGGACGCTTATCTCATAACTGACCTAGCGGCCTCCAATCTCTCAGCATCATGGTGATCGATCAGTGTGTGGAGGGTCAAGGCTTACGAGTAAACACCAAATGTTAAAAACATTTGTGGTGAACATTTTACTTCGGGAATTGACCTGCGACAGTTTCCACGACCCGCGACACTTTTTCGTGACCCGCCATTTGCCTGCGACACGCAGCCAACTGTGATCCACCACACGCGAGGATTAAACACTCTCGTGTGTGCAAAGTCATCGGTTTGACTTCCGGACAGTTTGTTGTCCCGCGCCCCTCCGTACCCTCCTTGTATGGGTCAAGTGATCGCGATGCCATGTGCTTTTCGCAGTTTATGTGTTGCGAAGAAAGAAAGTTTGTTCTGTTTGTCGGTCATTTTTTTCCTCTCGATGTTTAACATGGGGTCTGAAGATGCCCAGCAGATAAGCATTCAAGATTTCTGAATGCTTATTTTCTTCTCTAATTTGGTGCTTCTTTAGTTTGAATTGAAAGCTTTGTATATAGTTTGTAATTTCAGCTGTACCGGTGATTGGACAGTCGAAGTAACAGATTAAAACACCTTCAGTGCCCATTTTTTGTTTTGTGGTTTTATATGACACCCGTAATTTACTGATCGAGAAGAACAAGACATATAATGTTCAACGACTTAAGGTGGCTCCCTATAGTTTTACGATCGCGCGTGCGCTGAGGAAGTAATCTGCGCGCGCTCAAAGGTAAACGTCAGTGTTTTCCGATATTTTATTACGTCAACATGAGCACAAAAGCAAAACTGACTGTGAATTTTCTCGCGTTTCCTTCGGTGAAATTCCGTAAAATTTGGCAGATTGGTAGTAAATATTTTACTTCAGTCGGAGCTCGTTTTTCAAGGAAATCTATAAGGCCAGATCTTTTGTAGCTGTAAGAGACATAAATTTGTAAATATCGAAAAAACTGCCTTTACAAACCCTACTTTTTTCGTGTTTAAAATTCGTATCCCACTGGAAGCGATGTGATGTAAAAATTTTGGAAGATTTCACCGAAGGAAATTCATGAAAATGACAAATAAAGCCATAAAAAACATTAAAAAACGCATTTGTTTGGGCATTTATAATTTAGGACTAAATCCCAAAATTTTAACAGAGATGATAGCAAAACGCCATTTAATCTTTGCTTATTACATGTAATAAGTTTGAGAGGACTAGGTGTGAAAGCGAATGCAAAAACAGCATTCAAAACATAACACTTGCGCGCACAACGCCATAAATGATTACCTTATGGAGCCACCTTAACATAATTTCTACTGAACGGTAGCTCGATCTGTTACGGTCGTCCGAGTTGGCTAGACTGACGCCATTTATGCTCAAGCCTGCAATGGCAATATCGTCATTGTACCACAAAGTAAAGTTATAATAATTATTGTAGGTAGGTATGTATGGGTGTATAAACAGGAAGTTAAGAATTGTTAGTGTAAGGCTTACCAATTCGTGTCTTCAGCTTGAATCCGATTCCGTGTGCTTTTAACGTAACGTCAACAGTGTCGCTGATATCAAAAAACCTGTAACAAACAGAACAGTTTAATTCTGCATACTAGTTAAGAATCAAAATACACCTTCAAAGGGCAACAGAACCCTATATGACTACCACGAAAGACATCAGTCTAAATCATCTTACTGAGGCTGAGTATTAAGACGTACGTATTTTATCAACAAACACTTGTACTGGTTCAGCCTGAGAGTAAAACATAAAATTGTCACAGATAACTGTCCCGGACTTTGAAGGTGCTCACGGAATTAACTACCTTAGCAAATCGAAAAGCTGATGTTTTAGCACTACCGCCTTTGCCAGGACATGATCATAAAGGGATAGAGCCACCTGTCAAATTTTATCACATTCGAAAAATAACTCTTACCATTGTATTACTAATTGCGTTCACGTAGTGTAACGCAATCATAATCCATTTTTCAGTTCGGACTGAATTGTTTGCTGATTTGGCTCCCCCACAGCAGGGGCAAATAACATCATGAGCGCATGCACGCAGTCAGGTATTCGCATAGCTTCGAACTGCTGCAAAGGTGTATTTCGACCGGCTCGCCTTCGACAACAAGAAACTAAAGCCTGTGTCATTAGGAAAGAATGTTTTGTAGCTCGGCGACGGAAAATCGCCATGAGTTGTGGTAAGAAATTAAATCTTCCGTGTAGCTCGGCAAATGACCATGATGACCCTCAAATCTGTGGTCAGAAAAGAAATTTTTTGATTTGTAGTTCAGCAAATCCGTTGTGGCCACAATTGGCTGTCAGAAAACAAACTTTCCGTGTTATGTGACTCGTCAAAAAGCCTTGTTTTGTGATCAGAATGGTTAATTCACCTTTTTCATTTGTGAAAACAAGATGTAAATTTGAGCAATGTAAACAAATACAAACAAAATTTAAAAACATTTGGCGACGGGCTGTCTTGCAGGGTCGCTGGTCAAAACTTTATTTTCTCAAGAAATATTTGTTGCAAGTGTTGGCAATCTGAAATTAAATTCTAACGCTCGCCAACAGGCCAACAGTCACCAAAATATGCCTTTCCTGGAAAATACTTTGTCCAGTACAAGTTACAGTAATACTTAATTAATTAAAAACACTTTTACCGCAGGCTATAATCTATTCGTCGCTAGTTCAACCTCACGTGCAGATCGTTATCTGTCATTTGAGCAAACTTAGTTTTCTATCGAGCCATTCGAACACCACCAAAGTAGACCAAACATGCTAAGTACGCTCGTGAACGCACTGCTCTAATCTTTGATTACTACTAGTAATAAACTATCTGCTCTTCTTGGTCTTCTACAAGCGAATCTGCTGTCGCGGCGTAATAATCGACTTAAGTATAATTTCAGAGCTGAACACAGAGTTTCCAGCAATCTGATTGGTTGGGCGATTCCTTATACAACATTTTTCGAGGCCTGGCTACTAAGCTCGCTTGGCAAGTAAACATGGCGGACAGTTGCTGTATGAATTTTTCATTTATTCGGAAGACATGACTCCAAGTAGGATGGAGAATGTTCAAAATGACTGCTGTCGCCCTTGGACCAAAAATCATTTCAAGAACTTGTAAACGCAGATCAGATCGATTGACCGAAATTTATTTTTACTCAAACTAAGGCTGCTCATTTTCAGACCGTCGGCGATGATGACAACTGCGAATGAAGTCAACGACGATAACACAAAGGCACCAAATGGATCTATTTTTTCGTAGTGTTTCACCTGCTTGTTTTACTGCCGAAATCGATGAGTAAATTGATTTACAATCGATGTACATGCTAGCTTATTAATAAACCTACGGCTGCATACGTGTATGTAAACGAACACTTGCGTCTGTGTTTTTATGTTTTAGTCCGTGAATCTGTAGAGCTTGATATTCACCTCTGAAAATGATACTAAAACAATTGTTCGCCTCAGGCTCAGTGAACATTGGTGAATATTTACCTTAACTTCGTCTCCGCGAATATTCACTAATGTTCACTGAGCCTGAGGCGAATAATTGTTAAATATACAGAGTACTTATGGTTGCTTGCAGACACCTCTCTAACCAAATTTCCCATGTTCTCTGTAACTCAATTCCCTATAAAGCGAACACTTCTCTTAACCGGACAGCGGTTTTTGGCAAACCTCGCATGAAAACTACCGGTCGTCAGGGACACTAGATGGGTATTCTATGTACAATCAATGAATTATGGACCGGATATTTTTCCAAATTGACCAGCGACGAAAATCTGGTTGCGAAAGTGATACAAATCTACCAGGCGTCGCCAAGGCATCAGTCAAGCTTTCCCAACCAAGGAAATCAAATATAACAGATTTGCTCTCGGCTTAACTCTTCACTTTGCACTGTGATTCAAAGGTTGCAGTTTTGCAGATCAGCTTCTAAGATCGCAATAGGAGAAGAGTTACGTAACGACCCTAATAACGGCTGCGCAGGAGACTGAAAATGTGCAGCTGGAACTGAAATTGTCTTAATTTAGATCTCGCTTTAGTTCTAACGTCATGGGTTTCCATGGGGCTAAGTTATATCAGCTCAGTTCCATAACGCGGACAGCTTGAGTTAGTCCCGAGGATGTTCGCGTTACTGAAAAGCTTTACTGAGAATGTTTTCTCAATCTGTTTTGAATGCCTATAACACATACCAAAGTTTCTTGTTATAATGTACTTCTCCAATGTAGTCAAGGTAAACTCCTTGGGCTTGGAGAATGAGACCTTCCCCAGGTACAGTTGAAAGAGATAATGAATCGATCTCAGCACGTTCATTCTTAATGCTGAAAAAAAGATGTTTTAAGCACTGAGTCAGCGTCAGATCTAGTAGTAAAGATCAAGATGCTATAACAAAAAGTTTAGTAACTTAACTCGGTTTAAAACGTAAATCTTGATTTCTACTTTCCATAATTGCTGCACAATTTACCAGCCCCAAAAAGAAGGTATTTAAGAGCTAGGTGTGGAGGCATGGCAAATGTTTCACAATCGCATGCGGTATTGTAACTCTCTTAAAACGGAATCATTCAACATTATGCCGGGCAATATCTTCACATTTTCATTGACCGTATTTGTTTCCTCGCATTATGTATCAGCTGACCCCATAGGCTTTCACAATGTTGCATATCCCACAAATATCGCTCGAGAAGAAAATATTCAGCAAGGAATGAATAATCACTTACTTATATGCCTTGTATGTGAGCTTTCCACTTGAACCGCTTATGTCTTTTATCCCATCATTCCTGAGTTTTCCGAGCAATGTCTCTTTTCCAACATTAGCAACTAAAACCAAATTTGCAGATAATAATCAACATGCCATCGAGGTTTCGTATCATGAGCTGATGGTCGGAGGGTGAAGCCCCCAGAATAAAAGTTCCAGCCGATAGAGACCGAGAGCGAGAGAACACAACCCAGGGAGGAGGTCTGTATAGGAAAATCACTGCATCACTGCGTTCGGTCTGTACATACGACCGAGGTCAAAATTCTCCCATACAGACCGGCTAAGCTCGGTTAATGAGATGTTTATTATATGGCAAACAAAAACAGTTTAACTTATTATTCTAGCAATATAAAAATGTTTGGGGTTAGGTACACTTTCAATGTAACTGATTTGTACTAGCTGACACTGATTTTGCTTGCGAACGGCGATGAGCTGAACTTAGTTCTGCCAAAGTTTGCTCGTCCTCTTTACTTTTTTCCTCACAAGGCTTTTTGGCACTTCCATACAGTAAATATTGTAAGAAGAAAATAGTCAATATTTTTGAATTTTAGTTTGCAACTTTTTCACCGCAAAACAATGTCTCAAAACCCGAGCGCGTGCTCAGAGGGAATGTTGGTGTCTGAGTTGCCAAGAAACCATTTCAGACCAGACATGTCATACTACTGAAATACTATTAAGAATTCTCTCAAAGGGAATTTGGGAGAGTTAAACAAGTTTACGTTAATTGTTGAAGAAAATCATCTAAGTATTTAGTGTCTAAATGTCGACATGTTGTCTGCGTACATCCTTCAACCCTCTTCTCAAAAATAAATAAATAAATAAATAAATAAAAAACTAAAGACGGGGAAGAAGGATGGCGTGCGTTTCCCGATTATTTTTGGAGGGGACGGGAGCGGACAATTATACTTAAGCGAAGTGTTTCGACCACTTGAAAAGAAAATACGACAAAAAATTCAATCAATCCCAAATATTTTAAATAATCCCAAGACGAAAACGTCTGACGATAGGTCAGAGAGTGAATGGCAATTTTGTTATAAAACATTGTCATTACGACACTGCCCTGCGTCACAGACAGTCTACACATATCGAGGATTTTGTGACACGTCCGGCTGCACCTCCTGCCTATAAAGCTTAAGGGAGTACTCCCCCACTCCCCAAGACCGCATGGCGTAAGCTAGTTGACACATGCGATATGATTTACAAAGAGGCTGGCATCGCATCTGTTTCTCGTTCTCCTAAACAACCGACGAAGGGGAGCTTTAAGTCCTTGAGTTATGTTGTAACTCCTTAAACAATCTACTATTATTTTAGAGGATTTCCAGCGCTGTGTTTCCGGTGATTACCTTTGGTGTATGACCAAACGAATTTTCTTTCAGCGCCCACAGTTGTTTATATGCAGCAGTTAAAGACCAGTTCTTATCGCTCTTTAAAAGATTTTTTTTCTTGCTTCTCTTCAAAACTATGATACTTGTAGGACCAAAAGGATTAAAAAATTTTCTTCCAGGTTCAATCTTTCATCAAGCTGCATTGACTTAATCGGCTTACATATTTAAGGATACCAGGTGAGGTCGACAGCTGCGACAGAAAAGTCATGAAAAGTATTTTTTTCATTTATAGTGCCGTGTAAACGTATTGATTTCACATGATTATCATCTCATTTTTTTTGCCGGAACATCAGTAGATTGTGAGATGTGAAGTGTATGAAGACCTTAATGAAGGAACTGGCTGCAAGCCTTCTTCTAAACTTGTCCCGCATACATGTCCAATCACACCTGGATGAGTTCCATGCAGCTAGACAGAGCTAGAGCATTGTAACACAATTAAAGATTATCCATAATTAACCAATTTTCATATTCATTTTAAGCGTTTTATGCTAATTAAGAAAAGAATAAAAGAGTACAAGGTTAAAAGTGCCGAAGCTGGTTACGAGACTGAACAATGTTATGTGGTGAGAGTGAAATATATATGCATACGTAACCGAAGTTACATTCGTTTCCGCAGTCGCCCTATGTTTTATTAATTAGCGTTATGCGAAAAAACTCTCAATCCCGGCTTTCTTGCCTTTTGCGCAGAACTATCCAGAACATAATTTGTAACATTAATAAGAGTGTACAAATTTAATGACCTTTTAATCCTCACTGTTTTCGATACCTGAACATTACATCCCCCAAATCAATGTAA
>Ga0126339_10003622_pt1 | contig 11281 bp, 7 predicted proteins | sample OrbTmetagenome_2_FD_92532 | JGI IMG/M metagenome (GOLD analysis project Ga0126339, IMG submission 92532) | Coral microbial communities from Petempiche,Puerto Morelos, Mexico - Orbicella T R C metagenome | ecosystem: Host-associated > Invertebrates > Cnidaria > Coral | place: Petempiche,Puerto...
AAAATCGAGGCCAGCAAAGTAATTAAGAAGTAAAGTAAAGTAAATTGACATTTTATTTCATCAGTGTTTTTACTCAGTTCAACATTTGACAAATACAAGCTGCTACGACTCTCCTCCCTCTCCACTAGGTTGACTAAATTCGCCGGGATTGTATGCCCCTTGTATGCTTCTCCTTGCACCTGTGACTATTGTACGAGTCCGCAACCTACGTATGCCTACGCAATACATCGTTTTTTGTATTTCCGCTACTTGTCGATTGAAATCGATCAAAATCAATCATAATCGAACAAAGTCGATAATCACAATAAATTGTGTAATCGACTTTTATCGATTTCCGATTTGTCGATTGATTAGTATCGACAACGATCGACAACGATCGATTTTTATCGACTATCGAAATAATCGACATGTTACGTCCTGTAAAAATGCCCGACTTTGGTAAAATAAAAAATTTATGCTTTTATGTAAAGAGTCTACAGTTTGGGTTTGTCCAAAGTTAAACTGCTTAATGATTAATCACAATAAAACTTGAATTTTTCGGGCAATCAGTCCTTTCTTAACACCAAGGAAAATTGTTAAACAGCTGCTGAAATTTGTATCGATTCACAAAAGCAAGGGAACTGAAACCCATTTAAAAAATAGTAATTCTAACACCTTTGGTATGCCTTATGAAAGCAAGAAAAGTATTGTTGTTTGGTTAAGCTGTAGACCAACAATAAGCTTTTCTAATTCCTTACTACAGAGTTATTTAGTTGCTATTATTTTCTGTACTTTTGGAATGCTTTATTAAAAAATAAACCTGCACCCAGAAAATTGCTTCAAAACTGTTGTAAATATTTTATTATCAAGTTTCTTAGGGAGTTTTTTTTCATGAGTGGTTTTCACCCAGGATTTTCTCAGGAGGTTCTTAACAATGCAATGTAAATTGAAAATTCCACTTACTGAAGTTGCAATTATTATTTTACTAGATTCTTCAGTTACCTCCTAAAAGGAATATAAGCTAAGTGAAATAGGTAACGCCCTTGGCCTTCATCTTAATTGTGACACCATGCAGTGTAGTTTCATTTATGTACCAATTTTTTTTGCTGAGTTTCTCTTACTATCTATTTCCTGTTTGTCCTTTGAACTGCTATTCATTCTATTTTAATTTGGACAGTCAAATATGAATGATGATTAGTCTGCAAGCAGGTGTTTTGAAATGGCTTTTTTATTTTGCTCCCAGAAAAGAAGTGAAAATAGTGTTTTTGTCATAAATTAATTGCCTTCCTGTGCTTGAAGTTTTCTATACTATACATGTTTTTCCTGCCTTTCCATTTCCTGCCAGACGTGAATGCAAAGGTTACAATAAGAAGCATGGTCTCCATGTTGCTGTGAATATGATGTCGGTGAAATCAGTCGCAAACATTGCCAACCTAATTTCTTGCAGTTTTAGAACATCCAGATGTAAGGCTAACACAAAGTGTTGATGTAGGTGGCTCAACATCAACGTTTTCAGCAGGAGGGGAATTGGTCTTCACAGGCGGGCAAAACTTTTTGAAATGAAATTCTTTCTAAGAAAAACTTTCCTCTAGATGGTCAAACCAGGTGGGCAATTAATCGTCCTCACGTGCCAAGCCCTGAATGAAGCTGCTGCAATAGTTGGCCTAGGTGGCTTATTTTACCATTTTTTAGCCACCTGAACTCACAAAGTAGACAGTGACTGACTGTCTCACATTCAAACTTATGCGAAGTTCATTGTCCCTACAATCCGAATGAGGTGGTTTGCTTCTTTCATTTTTCCAGGTTGAATATTTGGGTGATCCTTTTTTTTAAAAAGGAGGGCGTCCCAGGGGTTTTGGGAGACAAGAGAACATGATCATTTTTTAAAGGGAACAAAGTTCATTTTTGGGATGAATTTGATAGAATAAGGGATATCTCTACTACTGAAGGGAAGCTTGGCAATTAATTTCCAAGGGATCAAGGGAGTATGTTACCTCCCTTGGGAGGCCTTCAAAAAGATAACTATGGTCACATTCCTATCGACTGGGTGAGGTTGGGGTTGATAGAAAAATATTAGGCCCAAGGTCAGGACCCACAGATTTTGTTTTTATCGGTCCATAAGTCCTGACCTTGAGCCAGATATTTCCAGTCTGGCCCTCCCAACCAGTTAATAAGTAGAGAGACACCTTTAGTTAAAAGTAAAAATCCAAAAGTAAAAATTTCAGGGTAGTCCCTTCAGGGAGCTTACGAAGCATCTCTATCTATTTTAAAAACAGGTCTTCTATTGATAGCAGAGATACTTTGTAAGCTCCCTGGAACCATGAATTGTTTACAAACTGAAGTGCACGTGCTTGATGTGACTTGGTGTGACGTTGCAAAATTAATAACGTGCACAGTAAGGACAGGCAGTAACAATGGGCCTGAAGGTCCTAAGGAATAATATCTAGAGCAGCTGTAAAGAAATAGAGAATGACCGTAAAGAAATTGCATGCACATATTTTTTTTCTAACCTTTTATTAACGTGGTGGTGCTGCTTCTGAGCTGAGATGTTAAGAGCTGGATATGAGCTGGAGGCCACGGGAAGGAAAAGACTGAAGACTGACCTGTTGTTAACTTTTGATAAAGTTGTGATTTCTTCTTTTGTGAGAAGTGTCTAGACATACATGTAGTTTCTTTCTGTGTTTTCGGAGTAAGATGGCAACTGAAGTGTTTTCTGAAAACAAAATTTTGCAACAAAAAAATTGTTTCAGGGCCATACATGTTTTTCTGGCCCTATCACTTTGACACATATGGCCCTCATACAGGACCTTTTTCCTTGTGGTTTTTCAAAGAAAAAACAAAAAACACACACACACCGGGCCCTAGAGATCATATGATAAAGTTGATCAATTAAACCACATTTTAGAGCAGTTTCAATCTCCAGTTGTGTTTTCTCTATTTCTCATGCTGACATTACAGGGTATATGTTTTGTATTGAACAAATTTTGGTTCTCAGTTTCCTCCAGATCCTGAAGCCTCTCCTGCAGATGTGTCTTTTACAGGTGATTTCTCTGTATTGCATTGCAGATCCTTACTGCACAGAATATCGTGCACAATTTCTTTGCATGTGCACATAAACAAAATGGTTGTTTTTTTTTTCTAAACGGTTTAGCTTGTGAGAGAGACAAATTATTATTATTTTTTTTTTTTGAAACAAGTACCGGGACCTATTGAGTTTCTCATTTAGTTTGAATGCAGCGATCACCTTCTATATGTTATCTTCTATATCATCTGTATGTTATTTGCCGGCTGGAAGGTCCATATAGTGAAAATATGTCACTGAGGTCTTAGTTTTTCACTATACAGACCAACCCTAAACCGGTAAATAACATGTTTTTTTTTTCATGTAGTAAATTGATTTTAATTACAAATGGGTTTATCTATGTAACTTTGTCATTGAATCGGCTTGCGCACCGTCTGCTAACAATTTGTCATCGCAACGAGCGAGTAACCCGGATTCTAGACAAAGAAAGATGTATTAAAGAACAGGTTTATTCCGGACCGCTGAGAAGCTGGAGAAAAAATAAAGAGATATATTTCTATTGCAGAGTAAAAAATTATCACTAAAAATGAGAGCACAGCTAACACTCGTAAATAATATAATATATGGCCTCAAGAAAGCTGCGTACTTGGAACATACTGAATCCCTGTTGACTAAATATGGACGCCTCTATCATGAAACGTACATCAAATTTCTCCTACATTTCTGTCGTCATTTCCTTGTATGCTTTACAATGGAACAAACATGGCCAAACCTTTTTATGTCAAACAGACACCTCCTTAATATGGACACTCAGCTCTATACTTTTTTCTGCATTGGCTTGATGACATTTCTTCCATTAACCCATTGACGTCTGTGCTGGCCATAACCGGCTGTGACGAACGTTGGCCTTTGTTCCACTTCTGAGGTCATCACCTTTCACCAAGACTGGCATCACTTATACTCAAGTTCTGCAGGAGGAAAAGATCTTTCTATTGATAGCCAGATCAGAGTGATTGGGTCAATTTAGCATGAAATATGCATGGAAGTCTTTGAAAATTTGAGTGAACTCAACTCTCAACCACACTTAATTACTTTGTGCAAAGAATTTCCCGTCTCAACGATGCTTTCTCAGCAAATCTTACACTGGAAGTAAGCCCAGTAGAAGGTCTGAACAACTGCAGCAAAAAGATAAGAAGGGGAGAAAAAGGAAAGGTGAAAAAAAAAAAAAAAATAATAATAATAATAGTGAAACGCCTAAAAGCGCATGTCGCAAACTCAAAATTTTGATTTGTGCCCATGCCCGAGCAAAAATGTCCTAAAACGTGGTGTTAGATGAAAGAAAGGCATGCTTTTATGTTGGAAATGCATTTTTGAGTAGATTGGAGCTGCTTCTGCTCATATCCAGACTGAAATTGCCTAAAAGTGTCCCAAAACAAGATATTTTTGACAAAAAGCTCTAGAAGTCAATGGGTTAATTTGTGCACTTGCTCACGTAGTTGATTTTCTTATTTGAGCAATCAATTTTAGCCCCATTGTGTAACCCCTAAAAAGTAAGTAATTCACCTCATCAAATGCCATAAGGTGCTCTATTATTGTCTCTGTTAAAACATCGCAGTAATGCGACTAATGCAACAATTTGCATCAATGTCAACACTCCTCGAAAACGTATAGTTATGAGGCAAATACCGGATACAGTTACTTCTAATTACTCAAAAAGATACTTGGTTTAAAATGCTGGGTTTGTAGAAGCTCTAACGTTAAACTTTTAACTGGACTTGTCTTTTGAGCGCATTTTATTATTGTAAGCTTATAACGGCAGTATTTAAGACACTCCATCATAATACTGCCTTGTTTGAAATCATTTTTTCTGTCATTCATTAAATCGACTTGCCAGCTTCCTTTTATAGTATTAAGTTGCCGCTCGCAAATATGAATTGAAAAGAATTGAGAAAGCGAGGCATAAATCCCAGTAGTTCAACCCATGAGAAGTAAAAAAGTTTCTTGTTTAGAAACATGCTTGAATAAGCAGAAGAGCGAACTCATAAAAAACCGGACAGTTATATATGCAAATTTAGAAGCGTTCTGCCGATACTTCTCAGCAGTCCCGAGTCAGTAGAGCCCTGCATGTGTCGTTCAAGGACGTAATATGGTAAAAAGAAACACTGTGAAAGGAGCTTGGTCAGTTGAGAGATACGTGATGGAAAACAGACAAAGAATTTCCTTTCAGCAACGGATGTATGTTTACGAAACAGATGGTGACCCCATAACGGCATGCTTCAAGTTATACAACAATGCGCATTACAGACAATTTCTTTTAATATCTTTTTCGTTTGTTCACTGTTAACACGGAGGTGTATCTGGTTTACTCACAATGAAATTGTAAACCCTTTCCGCATCTAGCCCAAAGTCGTGTCTGATACCACAATTCGATCCACTTGCGGACTTAGCAAATAAAAACTCCCGATGGTAGCTAAAATATTCGGGAATATTGTCTGCAGTCAAGAGCTATACTCGGGGTTACGGTATATGGTGGTTCCTCAGTGGAACAATTCATTATGGATGGGGAAAGAACCACATACATCATGAACATGGATCGTTAGTTTCAACGTCCAAGTTTTTTTTCTTTAATTCGTAACCGTGTTTTTGGCCATGCAAAATCATGGCCAACCTCAGTAACAAATAAGGCTTGTTTTTATCTTCGAATTCGTGTTATCAAAATATTCGCAGTTTCTTCCATTATTCAAGTATATTGAGCGATCTGGTTCTGGTTTGTTCTGTTCTTTGGATTGAAAATTTGTTTTCCATGTGAATTTATTTAGCAAATTAAAAATTCCGTTATCAGGAATAATAATATTTCCATATGCATGTGGATTTTTCTTCAATCATTAGATTTTTACAAGGAACCGTGTTGAAAACCATTAACATTTTAACGTCCATCTCATTTGTTTTTTGTTTGATAGAAAGCTTTTGAAAAATTGATCAGGAAAAAGCAAGAAGTTACAAGTAATGGTGCTTTGTTGTCATCCATCGAAGAATCTTTGAGAGAAAACATCGAATTGCTTGGAAATGGAATTGATATCTAGTTCAGAAATTGGCACTACACTATGCGACAGGTTCATTAAGATTCATGTGATTCTGATTTATTAAGGACCCATTAAGTTTCGTTAACGTTAATACAACTAGGCTGTTCAGCCTAGTTTCTACCCCCTCTCTTGGACTGCCGCCTTGCCGTGGTGGAGGGGCTTGTGTGTTTCTATGATCCTGAGAGCTTAGCCGGTGGAGGCGTCGCCTCTGGCAGGTACAACCAAACCGGAAAGATCAACGGGAAGACACCAGACCAAAGTGCAATCACTAAGTCCATACCCAGTTGTATGACAAGAGCTTATACCCTTGTGTTCGTCACAATGGATATCAGTGGACTTTTATATTAATGTATCATAACATGTATTGAAATAGATTGTGTTATATTGCTATATTGTACTGTACTGTAGTGTATATACTGTATTGTACTGCAGTACATATTGCACTATACTGTATCATATTGCTGTATAATTGCCACTTGCCTGAAAGATTTTCTTCTAGAAAATGTAAAAAGGAAAACATAGAAATGTAACAAACTGAAACAAGGTTCATTTAATCATTATTTTTGTCATCCGTACTAAAGGCCACACCGTTCAAGTTGGAGCGATGGGAAGAGCGAGTACGTAGATGAACTCTCCTTTCCTGGGTTCTCGTTAAAGGTCCCTTTCGAAGATAGACTCCTGTGTCCTGAACAAGATACGATATCAATTTCGATGCGAGGTGTTAATAAATGTCTTATTCTTAACGCACTTGTCTCGATCATCATGAAACAATGGCCGAACATTTTGTTTGAAAGCTAAAGTCAAACTCACTGATCACTTTAGTAACAAAATATATACCACGCAAAAATTGCCATTTCTTCCCCCCTTTTTTGTTTGTCCCACACCTTCATTTAGATCAAAGGTGAAAATATGGTAGCCCTTTTATGGACTTGATAATTAACCTGCTAAAGAAACTGTACATTTAATTTTGAATCTCGGCTTACATAGCAGCTGTAACCATTGAAACTGTCAGTAGGCTGGTAAGAGCACTTGGTTGAAAGGCTTGCTCTCATGCCGAAGACGGAGTTGATCTTCATAAAAATTTATTCCATCTTCCCCTCTTTTGAACTCTTCTGCTACGTTTACGTTTTGTCTTTGCTGTTAGTTACCAACTTAAAAAGCTAGTTTTAACGTTTCCTTACCTCTAGAGATTTCCAATAACGCGAAAAAATAACTACTTAATGTAACCAAATGCTATAATTCTGAGTATTTATCATGCATGGTGTATGATGACATGCTTCTAAAGGTTTACCATATCGATAACTTTCAGCGTTGGGAATTTCATAAACGATTTCTTTTTAACGACAAGAATTCGAGAAGTTTCTTCATACAAGCCAAATAAAAATTATAAGTGACCATGTTTCCTTAATTCTTCTAAAAAGTCCCGAGAAGGCCTGTTGGATCCGACAGTGGCAGGTACATATAATATAATACTTCATATAATACTTCAGATTCATTCAGCGCACAACTGCTTCAGTAACGAATGAACTGCAACCTCTCTGAAGAAGCCTCTCTTTATTTTTTTCTTGCTTCTTGTTTTTGTCGTTTCTGTTTTTTTTTTCGGTTTATGGTTTTTCTAATGTTTTTTTTCTTTGTTTTCTTTTGATTGTTTGCTTGTTTTTTTCATTTTTATTTTTCTTGCTTTTTTCGTGTTTGATTTTTCTCGATTTTTTCTTGCTTTTCTTGTTTTCTGTTTTTTTTCCTTTTTTTGTTTTCCTTTTTTTTCCCTTTTTTCTCGTTTTCTGGTTTTTCTTTTACGTTTACGTTTTTTGGTTGTTGCTCTTCTTGCTTTCCCTTTTTTAATGTGCTCTTTTCATTTCTATCACTTACTTTCTATCACTGACAGAAATTTAGAAAAAGGCCCATTAAGAAATGATCAGCCAAGAGGCCCCTCTTCTATCCAGTGTAGAAATACATCTACTGGAAAAAGATGGCCTTCTCTAACTCTTTGACCGCGTTGGCTATTTGCGTTTTGAGTGACAGGTTAGGGCTGGGTCCAGTGTTGTGTCCATGAAACACCAGATTGTGTTGCTTCTTCATGTACCTAGAGGAGTCGAAGATTTTTTTCATTATCATTATCATATCGAAGATTTTTTTCATTATCATAAATATATAACAGCATGAAATATTACATTAATGATTAAATGAATGGATGGATGAATGAAAGGACAAATGAATAAATGAATGAATGAATGAATGAACGGACGGACGAACGAATGAATGAGACAATCAACCTATGCAAAGGTAAATCTATTATTTATAAATTTCAGTCAGTAAAATTGTAAAAGGGCAACACTCACTCAATGTGACTACTGTCCAGGCAATTAGTAACCAACCACTGTATAAATGATGAAACCGATGCAGCAACTGCTGCCAAATTAGGTGTTAGTGGAAGCTGCAGCGGTGGCAGTGTCACTAACAATAGCAGTGAGAGTGGTAGTTATTGTGGTGGTGGTAATAGTCGTATCACTGGCAGAGGGTGGCAGAGGTGGTAACCATTGCAGTATCACTGTGAGTGTTAATGGTGGTGGTAGTGGTAGTGGTAGTGGTAGTGGTAGTAGCACTGTAAGTAGCAATGGCAGTAGTCGTGGAAGTGGTGGAGTTAGACCTAATAGTGGTAGTGTCCGAAGCAGTAGCAGAAACAGTGGGAGTGTGTCATAGTGGTTTAGTGTCAGTGGCAGAGACAGTAGCCATAGCAGTAGCATTGGGAGTGTCAATGGTGGTGATAGTGATGGTGTTAATGCAAGTAGGAGTGACAGCAGCAGTGGTGGTGGTGGTGGTGCTAGTGTTGGAGGCAGTGGTAGAAGCAGTGGATTGTTGGTCTTAGTGGTTGTCAGCTTCAGAAGCAGTAACCACAGCAGTAGCAGTGGGAGAGTTAGTGGTGGTTGTAGTGATGGTGTTAGTGTCAGTGACAGTAGCAGTGGAAGTCTTATTGGTCGTGGCAGTGGTAGTGTCAATGGCAGTGGCAGTGGTGGGGTTAGTGGTGATGGTAGCTTCCGTAGCAGTAGCAGTGTGAGTGTTTTGAGAGTTTTCGGGATTTTGGAAAAAAATTACGGGTACGCGTACGAACACTCCCAAGTCTTCATTTGATCCAAATTTGATCCGAATTTGATGCAGACTTGAGTCAAGTTTCATGGGACGGTTCACCTTGGTACGATCTTGCGACACAGATTTGGCCGCGCGCCCCGCAGGAGGGGCGAAAATGAATGACATCATGGCGAACCCATGTGCCCTATATTTCATGTCCATCCGCCGCGACGTCATTCTTGTTCTTTTTTGTGACTTTTTTCGTTGTTTTCGACGTTGTGGAGTTTTCTTTGAACTGGTTTTTCACTCTGATTGCATTCGACAAAAAAGGGAATGCAGTCCCACCGCAGACTAGAGTGATATATTTTTTTAGCCGGGCGAAAACAAATTACATCATCGCAAAGCACGTGTATACATGGACTACGAGTAGTCCCTCTATCGCTTAGTCCGTCGTGCGTGACGTGAAAGAAAACCGCGAGAAAAAAATGGGTGGAGAGAGGCACTGTGAGATTTGAATGTCTTGCCCAAGAACACAACATAATGTCTCCGGCCACGGCTCGAACCCGGGCCGCTCGATCCGGAGACGAGCGGACTAACCATGAGGCCACCGCGATTGGTAAGGGACAATAAAAGACTCACACCATGGAACTGAAAGGTAGCAAACTTTAATGAACTTTAAACTACACGAGTTTGCTTATTTGTTTGTTTGTTTTTCTTCTTTTGCTGGTTTTTTTTCTGTTTTTCTTGTACGAGTGTTTTTTTTTCGTGCCGCCACACTTTTGTTTGTTTCTTCTTGTGTTTTTGTTTCCTGTTTTTCTTGATTCTTGGTTTCTTGTTTATTGGCGTTGCTCTTGATAATTTTGTAAATTTTCTTTTCTTTTTTGGTATTCTTTCTTGTAATCTTGATTTTTTGTTCTTATTTCTTGCATTTTTGCTCTTTTTTCATTTGTTGTCTTATTAATTATTTTTCTTGTTTCTTGGGCTTGCCTTATTTAAATTGATACGAAATGCAAACATATTAGGCCTTAACTGAACCTGGTAGTTGCCTTATTTAACTTGATACGAAATGCAAACATATTAGGCCTTAACTGAACCTGGTAGTTGCCTTATTTAACTTGATACGAAATGCAAACATATTAGGTCTTTACTGAACCTAGAAGTTGCCTTATTTAAATTGATAAGAAATGCAAACATATTAGGTCTTTGCTAAACCTAGTAATTGTCTTATTTAAATTGATGCGAAATGCAAACATTCTAGGTCTTTACTGAACCTAGTAGTTGCCTTATTTAAATTGATACGAAATGCAAACATATTAGGCCTTTACTGAACCTAGAAGTTGCCTTATTTAACTTGATACAAAATGCAAACATATTAGGCCTTAACTGAACCTAGTAGTTGCCTTATTTAACTTGATGCGAAATGCAAACATATTAGGCCTTAACTGAACCTAGTAGTTGCCTTATTTAACTTGATACGAAATGCAATCATATTAGGTCTTTACTGAACCTAGAAGTTGCCTTATTTAAATTGATAAGAAATGCAAACATATTAGGTCTTTACTAAACCTAGTAGCTGTCTTATTTAAATTGATAAGAAATGCAAACATTCTAGGTCTTTACTGAACCTAGTAGTTGTCTTATTTAAATTGATAAGAAATGCAACCATTCTAGGCCTTTACTGAACCTAGTAGTTGCCTTATTTAAATTGATACGAAATGCAAACATATTAGGCCTTAACTGAACCTAGAAGTTGCCTTCTTTAAATTGATACGAAATGCAAACACATTAGGTCTGTACTGAACCTAGTAGTTGCCTTATTTAACTTGATACGAAATGCAAACATATTAGGTCTTTACTGAACCTAGAAGTTGCCTTATTTAACTTGATAAGAAATGCAAACAGATTAGGTCTTTACTAAACCTAGTAGTTGCCTTATCTAAATTGATAAGAAATGCAAACATATTAGGCCTTTACTGAGCCTAGTAGTTGCCTTATTTAAACTGATACGAAATGCAAAAATATTAGGTCTCTACTGTACCCAGTAGTTGCCTCATTTAAATTGATACCAAATGCAAACATATTAGGTCTTTACTAAACCTAGAAGTTGCCTTGCTTTAAATTGATAAGAAAT
>Ga0126339_10003623_pt1 | contig 11280 bp, 8 predicted proteins | sample OrbTmetagenome_2_FD_92532 | JGI IMG/M metagenome (GOLD analysis project Ga0126339, IMG submission 92532) | Coral microbial communities from Petempiche,Puerto Morelos, Mexico - Orbicella T R C metagenome | ecosystem: Host-associated > Invertebrates > Cnidaria > Coral | place: Petempiche,Puerto...
CGCTTTGGACTGCCTTTAGACCGTCAACACATATTGCACACGGCGGGAGCCGGAAACGTACATGCATATTTAGTTAATTACCTTTCACACATTTGTAAATTAATAAAAGAATATTAGTAAAGCATCTGTAGCAACCAAGGCTTCCAACAGCGTCCAAAAAAACCCTCTATGAGGCTCCTCATGGAATACTCCTTATCTGCCCAAAGGGCAACATAGTATGCCTTAAACTGGTTAGTACTAGAATACAACTTTTTTTTCAGAGTAGAACTGATGGCATTGTACATCCAGAGTCGAAGCAGACAATATAAAGATTCCAGGTAGTTGCAAGCTGCTCAGCCAAAGCCAAGGCTTCATATTTGTCAAAATCTTCCAAACATCAAAAGCCATAATAATTGATTATCTTGGTAAGGAGGCTTCTGATACTAGGAATGGTTTGAGAGTTGGCTTGTTCAAGAGACTCTATTTGCAGAGTAAGGGCTGTAATAGGATCAGGAGCCTGAGAAAATAAAGTAAAGGGGAACTAAGAAAACAAAACCACAGGACCAAATCAAGGATAAAGAAATATGAAAGACTATTTGGTGGCCATCCCTTGGAGAAACATATGTACAAGAAAAAGGAAAATGACAAGGACAAGACAACAAAAAGTCATCACCCAAGGGATGGTAGTCTGAGTGCTAGTAATTCGGCTAGAGCATTAAACACCTTTTTAGACTACCAAAGGAAACATTTTCAAGAACAATTAGGACCTAAGCCCAGTAAATATGTAAAGGATTAATAATGACAGAAAGTCTTTCTTCACAATGAGATCAGGAAAAATCTACGGTCTACCCAGCTGCCCAACCCTGATAGGCACACTGATGGGAAGCAAAAAGCAAGATCTAGTGGACTTCCCAGCTCAAATAGAGTGCAACGAGGAATAAGTAATACATTGAGACCTGATTACCTTCTCTTAGAACTTTCTGCTTGTTAGGGACTTTGGTGGCCCAATGGTGTCTTTGCATATCATGGCATGGATGAATGCTTGGTTGTGAAGACGTAGCACTAACTTTGGAGAGCTTGATTGGACTGGCAAGTTGAGTAGTTTACTGAGCTCTGTGAGGTAATCCAGCAGTGTCTGTATTTTAGGTCTTACTTTGCCTATTGAAATGAGATAAAACAATTATAATAATGTGTCAGTCAATAGTGCTGTCAATAGCTACATGTAGCCTAGTTCAAGTCTATTCTTAAGAGTTCTGTTGCACATGGTTAAAATGAATCTCAGGCCAAACTGATTTCAAACTAGTTTGATTTGTTTTTCCTTTGTTTAAAGATTATGGTAGTAAGTCTGGAACAAAGGAAAATACAAATTAAACTAGTTTCAAATAATTTTGACCTGAACTTCAAGTTAAACTAAAACAGTTACATGACTCTATCTTGGAGCAAAACCTGTGCTGTAAGTTATTATTTTATGGCTAGTCAGACAATAATGTCCTGACTACGTGTACATGTACATTGTAGTCAATTGTCTGACTAGCACTCACTACTTTAAGAGTTATCGCAACAAAATAATTCTATTTCCATTGTTTCATATTGGTCCTCAACTGTTATTTGTATTATTTTGTTTTATTGCGGTGAAAGTGCTAGACACAAGCATACAAATGAAATTCTCAAATATCCTTAAACAACACTATGTAAAAAGCCTCTTTATCTTCACCATATGCTGCTAAATATTAAAAAAGATGGCCATCGCCAAATAAGAAAAAATAACTCAAAAATTGTTTATCATTATTGTGAGGTCTGCTCATCTGTGAAATGCTTTGATCTTTACCTCTTAAATTGCAAGCCACTATGACAGCTGCAAGTCGATAATCACAGCCACGTAGCTTTTCCTTTCTAGCAAATGAACACTCAGTGATGTCCTGAAATGCAAATTTTTCATCTCTTTCAAGGTGTGAAGGCAACTCAGTGAGAACGTTGGCAATGTGTTCCTTAACAGCGTGAAGAGACTCTGTAGGTAAGACCTCCATAGTTTCCTGTTTGAAATAAGATTTTCAAGATTTTTATGTTTATGAATAGCCCACTTGTCATTATTTTTATGTAAAATTATATTGTATATACCTGAACTTGTAACAGGTACCATGCATTTGTAAACATTTATACATTTGTAAATACATGTTCTATGTTACGTGTACACTGTACATTGACTAGTACATGTATCATTGCTGTAAACCTCCCAACACATATATTCTCCTACCCAGAACATAGGCCAAGGAAACAATCATACTGTACTGTGTACATAATTTTTTTGGACCTATCTCTTGATATTTACAATATTGGTAATAGACAGTATGCAATGCCTACCTAAACCAAGGTCTGCTAGTGTTTTCTCTTGGTTAAAGAACATCATTGCTGGCACCCGTTGAATTCCACCAATCTCTTCTCTGAGAAATTCCTTAAGGTCCTTCTTTTGTCCATCAGTTTTGAGGCCTCGGGCTCTGCATTCACCTCTCAACTCTTCTAAGAAAATATCTTTAAATGGCTTCAAACCAGCATTCCTTTTATTTTTCCAGCAGGCCCCTGTAGAACTTTCTTTAACTGTTCTCAGAGAGTAAGGTGAGGTTTGGAAAGAGACACTGCAAGGTCTTTATACTTTCTTGCATCATCACTACAACTTGCACATCCAGCATTTCCCCTTTCTGTTTTCCAGCCTCGAACCGTTTCTCAGGGCCATCTCCATGAAAAAAGTGCATTACATCAGTAATCTCAACTCTAGCTGATCTACTTTAGAGGAACCACATCTCCCCAGAATATAGACTTATGGTCTCAACTACAGACTGTACATCAATGTCTCCTTTGCCTTGTGCTTTCATTTCTTCATTGGTGTAATATAGGGCCTCATCATATACTGAATTACCTGGCAGTAGAAGGTGACCATGGTTGAGAAAGGTTGAGTTGTAACCCCAAACCACAAGGTGCTGCTTTCTTTCCACTGCTTTCAATCTCTCTTTAGACTCGATTTCACCGTTCCTGTTCTTTTACCATGCATGTCCTTATTTCTAGAAGAAGAATCTTACAGCCAGATACAGGAAATCTTTCAGTCTTGAGGGTACCTTCCTTTGTCAGCAACACCTTTTTGCCGAGAAGGAACTCTCCACTTTCAAGTTTGCTCAAACAAATGAAATGCAACATAAATTAATGAATCCAGAGTTTTGCATGTTGAAGTATTTTGTGTACTCATGTAACATTGTAATGCAATACCTGGCAAACTTTGTAAATTGACCCGAAAAATGAAAATACATTGCATGCATCGTCTACTATTCAGCACGTACAGATTTATGGATCCTGGCTAAAAAAGTAAAGAAACGTTCTTTTTAAATTCATTTATATTTAGTTTACTGCACTGTAATAACCATTAAAGTCTCCCTTATTTCTTTGTTTGCTCTTGGAACTGGTACTGACATCGCTCCACCCTGCATTCTGATTATTTTTCATCTGATTGCTGGTTTTTCTTGTCTGAATTTCTGGAATCTAGATAACTGTACTTCTTTACTTTCCAGGAACCACTTGAGAACCATATTTCCGATTTTTGTCGTTTCCCTCACACCATATTGATGGACAAGTTCTTAGGAATTGATCTGCAAAAGAAGCATACACCTTTCAACTTTTTTTTGCTAATGAAATTTCTCTCTGGTCTGTTGTTTTGAGATTTGTGTGTAATTGATTCTTGCTTCAGGGTAATGGCAGTTATTAGCACTTTATCATCAGTTATCATCAGTTTCACCTGGATCCCTTTGTTAGTAGTACTGCCCTAGTAAGTTTATTATAATTATAAGGATTAAATATCCTATTTTTATTGTAGTTTATTACTATTTTGTAATACATGTACAGGCAGGAGGGTGGCTTTACCTTTTTGCCCTTTTTACTTTGTCTCGTTATATAATGTACCTTTTACTAACCCTGTCTCCATCCCTCATTGCATCAACTTTTTTGAGGAGCCCGTCTTTGTCAAAGTCAAGATCCTCTGGCCGTAGAGAGTGCCTTTTCTTCTTACATTGACCTTCTTCCTGTCACATCCTTTTAATTGGCCCTTTGTTCTGCATCTTCTGGACTTTCAAAGAAAAGTGACAACTGCTGCTCCTGTCACTGGCTGTAGGTCTGTCTGGTGGAAAGCATGGTGTCAGAGTCCTTTTCTGACCATTTCTCCTGGATGCAACTCTTGTCAACTGTGGATTTTTTCTTCTTTCCTTTTTCCTTTCAGCATGTGATTTTTTGTCTTCAAGACCCAACTCAGGAACAGTGGTTTGTGCCTTCGCAAATGTTACCCCAAATATATTTTTAAATGGTGTATTTATTTCTTCATAATCTGTGAAGAAGCTGTTTTTATAGCCTCTTTTGTGACCTTCATATTTCCATGGCACGATGGTTTAAGAATGCTGCTCTTAATGTTCTTGTGAATACCTTGTTGTGTAATAGAGTTTTCTTTATGATTCCACATGGGAAATAAAGATTGAAAAGGAAAGTAATGAACATGACAAGCCTCACAATTTGTATGAGTGTGTTGCTTCTTTTCATATTCGGTCAGCTTTCCCAGTTGTTGGGACTGAAATGTTCTGTGTATTTATCCTTGTTAGTTTTTCGCTTCCATTTTCCAAAGTGGTGTACAAGGCTGTTGGAGTATTTGATGTAAGAATGTTTGTCTACCTGATATCGCTCTTGGTGTCCTTGAAATACTGCCAGGTAGTTTCTCAAGTGGTTGTCATGGCCATACTCAACTTTGCCAGTTGGTTTTATAAAGCTGTGTTTGACTGCAACTTGAGCAGATCCACATCCAAAGAAAGAGGTCATTTATGGTGCCAAATCTAACAGTTTCTGCTTGCAGAATTATACAAAGAACATGGCTTTTTTGTCAAAAATTACCTTTAGACCAAGTCACCCCTGTTTTAAACTTTGTTATAGAAAGCCTTTAGATATATAATTGCAATCTTTGAACAAAGAGCATAACATGTACATACATCAGAGACGGATCGTTGCTTACTGATTAGCTTGATGTAATTTTACACCAAAATCTCGCGCATATCAACTGTAAATGTCAACGAAGGCTCATAATAAGCTGTAAGCAAGAAGTACAATTTTTTCTCACAAACCACAACATCAATCTACAACAAGCATTTCGTTACAATTAGGCCCTTTATTCTCACCTTTTCAGTGAACTGCTCGGCCAATATGGCAAATTCAAGATTGCAGACAACAGTCTCAAGAGGAAGGTATTTTGATAAATGGCAACACTTTAAAACTTTGATATCCTATTTTCACCTCCAAATACTTGTGTATCACAATGTCCTCCATCTCTCTGTGCTCGGCCTTTTCAGAAAATTGTTTTATTTGTCATTTAAATTCACAAGAAACAATGGTTTTATTGTTTGTTTTTATATTGCCGGGAAACTACTTCTACACAAAACACTATTTCGTCTAAGGCCAAGTACAGTTTAAAAGTTTAAGTATCCAACATTTCAAAAGTACCACTGCATTTTTCAAGGATTACAGTTAAAGTGTTGCCATTTCTTGTTTAAAATGGTCTATTTTTCAGCTCTCTTCGGCTTTCCTTAAATGTCAATCAGGTGACTAAATCGCATGATATTTTACCAGGGAAGTCGCAATTTTAATTTTGTTAAGTGGACCAAATTTCATTTGATTTTATTTAAACCTCTTTGAACAACACTAATTTATGTTTTAAAAAAATGCATTTTTCAGTCTAGGTCCATGTCTTAATTTACCCGGATGCTCAATAGCTGTTTCTCCAAGGCCAAGGCAATTCAAGACGTGTTCGTAAACAGAAGAATTGTCTTTATTTTGGTAATAAAAGCATGTCATCTTGCATACCAATGTAACAGGCATCATTTGTGTCAATTTACATGGTCTAGAATGGTAGGTTTCAGGTCAGAAAAAAAACATGGACTGCGGACTGCAGACTGCAGACTACAGACTGGGTATAAAACTCGGACTGAGGTATAAAATGCAGACTAAGCATTACGGACTGGGTATAAAACTTGGACTCGTGTATAAAAGGCAGACTTGGGACTAAATGTGGCCTACTGACTACAGTCCATGATTTACACTGGCCATTCGTAACTAATATTATGTAATACATGTGCAAATGAGAACAAACCTCCCATATGTATGTGCCTTGCGATCAGTTCAGTTGTTTTTGCCCCTACTGGAGAGAGGCCAATTTCATGTCTACCCTAACAGCTCAGGCACAAAATGCTGTTCCGAGAATTTTTGCTTTACCTACCAATACTCAAATGCACTTCTTAATCTATGATTACTACTAGTTTTAATTTGTTTTGCTTTGTACTTACTGAAGTATGTCAGGAAATGTCCCCCTTGTGAGTGTCCCTGTTTTTCATTCTTCACTCAGCACTTTCATCTTGGCTTCTCAAACTCATAAATAATTCAAGTGGCCAGCCAATCAGTATCACCCATTCACGTCAGGTGGATGGATCTTGATACCCAATGAAACACCAGATCAAGATCTTAAGAGTTTTGGTCTTAGTTCAAAACCATGTTTGATCTCAGATCAAACACTTGCATTTTAATGACCTTTTCAACAATACATTACATTTCAGTACAATCTTCAAATAGTAAATTAGTTTTCTTACATTTCAATTACAATTTTTAAATAGCTATTTGTATGTACTTAAAATAATTGACCTTAATCTTAACAGAGCACTTACTAAAAGAACAGCTGTTTGATGGCCCTGCACTTGCATCCTCATTAGGTACAGCATTTTTCAAATATTTCTCTTTTTCATTACAAGCTTGGACCTCAGCAGTGTTTGGCCCTAAAACTGTAGATACTTCCTTAACTTTCTCTTTGCTGGGCTTCTCGTACTTAAAAAAGACATATTGCATATTAACTTCTCCACTATGTGGGCATTAAAGAGCAAAAACGTGCAGGTAGCACGGAGACAATGACTGGTTTTTCTCTTTATCCCTGCAGCCTTGTGCATTTGAGGCAAAATCTCGTTAAGAATATTAACTCCCACAGGAACCTTATCAAATCTAAGTTTAGACCTAGATGGTCTAAAGTAGAATGCATTTAAATTCTTAGCATTAGTTTCTACAAGCCCAATGTATAACCGATAAATTTCCCCAAGGCAACAATCATGGACAGCTGACCCTACCACGGGATGGCAAACATGTTTAACAACTCTCAGGATGTACTTAAGATCTGTAAAGCCTGCATGGTATGTTTTACAATAATTTTCCTGGAACTTAACAAAGTTTGCTCCTATTTCAAAATTATTGACTGCAAGGCTTCTATGTTCACCACTTCTCAAACCAAAAAGTTTGCCATTATAAAAATACATGGTGCGCAGTAAGCACTTACCTGTGGAAGCTCGTAATAAATTTAATTTCCAAAACAGTCTTTGGAGGATACCATTCTCCACTCTTTTTCACTACTTCTATGACAAATTTGTTCAGCCAATAATTCTATGACAATGCAACCATATCTTCGATTCAAGTTGACAGTATTCCAACCTTGTGCAGATGATAATCTTTAAACATGCCTCCAGAATCCGATACAGGCACATGCACCTTTCCCTCAGTTTGCCATTCATTAAAAATGGTTACAGCCCATTTGTTCTTATACTTCGTGGAGGTAGGAATAGCTTTGTCGACTAGATCTTCTTCTTCCACAACTGTTTTGGGCTCCCTAAATCAAAACGCTTTGGCTTCGCACATGTTCTATCACCGAATGACGAAATACAATAAAGTATGCATATGACAGCATTTTAAAAGGAAAATGCCAAATGTGTGACACTATTGGTTCATTTGAGAAGTCATATCAAAAACTCGTGCTTCATGTTTCAGCAGGGGTTCCAAACACCTCAAAACAATAAAAGCATGAGGCCGCATCTGCTTCTCGGTGTTTGGAACCCCTGATGAAACACAAAGCACAAGTTTTTGATATATTGCATCAAAATCAGCAGGATTTGAGGCATCAACAAGCCCAGGTTGGCAGGTATCACCTACGTTTGACAATATTGGCTAGATATTCTTCAGCAACAGATTCATGAATCCCAAGCTCCTGTTAACTTGCTGTCAATGTTGTCCCTCATGTGAATTTTGTCGCACATGAGATGTTAAGTGAATGATACATGGTTCAACATTGTTCAACTTTTGTTGATGAACAAATGTTAAACATTGTTGCGACTTGTTGAGATGTTGCAACTTGTTGAATGCTCATTCAACTTTTTTTTGAGCAACAACTACACATTTTGGGAGGAAGTTGAAATGGATGAGGAAATGTTGCTATTGTTTTGTGCTTCAAGCGTCGTCGCCATTATTATAAGGCGTCAACAAAATAGACGGAAAAACTGCAAAATTTTGATGTGTGAATGGTTAATACTACACCCTGTTGGCAGAACTCAAAAACGTGAACATTTCAAGCTACAACAATTTCCTGTGTATGGATGTCACGTCCTTCGATCTCATATCATGCAGGCACTGAAAAGTCTCATACAGATTGATCAGTTGACTGGTGTTATCAAAACTCCTTTCGACCTGAGCTGATTCCAACTCTTTGGCTGCCATGTTGATATTTCCACAAAGCCATGTTACAACAAACTCAAAAACGATTGGTTGAAGCTGTTCAACAAGTAGCAACTTGTTGAACTGAATAGAGCCAAGCTCTATTTTTGTTCAACAACGTTCATGTCAGGGGAAATTTAGTTTTTTTGCGACCGCAATTTGCTTCTACAGTGGCAACCACCAACAGGCTCATCTCCCATAGCAACAAATGGCCCCGCCATTGTTTACAGTTTGAAGGGAAGAAAGGGTATTGTTTTAGAACCAATGAAAATAAAGAACAAATGAGCCTTTGCCACCCTTGACAGTAATAAACATGGCAGAAAGGTCTGAAGGAGCTGTGCAATGCAAAAAACTTGATGAAAATCGATGGAATTCTCCAATTTATCGCCTGGAAAACCCCACCTGTAATTTTTCCGTCCTTCAAGCAGTATTCTGGTCGTCTTAAAAGATTTGAAAATGTGAACTGCTCTGAGTTTTCGGCAACAGATGGCACAAAATTTTACAAAGAGTGGTACTGGAAGAACTTAACTGCGTGGTGAGTTTTTTATGAGTAATTCTTTTTACTGCGTGGTTAAGTTGCAAAGTTTGAGGTTTTCTGCATGTTTTGACACCATCTTTAAATTCCTTCCCCAAGCGAAGGAGATAGGCAAGTTCTTTTGAGTGAAATTTGGGAAGCCTTTTTTGCCGTGGAGGCAATGAAATGTATTTATTCAATCAAAAACATACAATATATCACTTTAAGTTGAATAAACTCCTTTCAGTTGAATTTTGTGTTGTGATTTACACTTATGTGGGACAATTTTAAATAGCTTGATCAACGGTTAATTTTACATTTAAAGATCAAACGTCGGCTGATGCAGTGAGAAGACAACTATCTGACCTGAGCAAGAAAATCTGTCACACTCTTCAACCAGTATTCAATAGTCGCAAAATCTGTGAAGATCTGGAGATGCGTGGACCAAAACCACCTCAAAAATCAACATTTCTAAATTCCAATTCAGTCAGGAATTTGAGGGCCTTGGGTTCGTCAGTCGTAATACTGTTGTGTGTTACCTATGTTAAACAAACAAAGCTAATGCATGTAATGAATGGTAAGCATCTATGCCAAGGAAAATTTATAAGTGTATAATCATCAGTATGTCATCTTTACTTGCTCTACAGGGATGTTGAAGCGAGGAGCATGGATGACATTGTAGAAGTCTTTGGCCCTTTTCAGATCAGCTCCAGCAGCCTGAAACTTCTGCAACATTTCACTCAGATGTTGAAGTGTGTGAAGAGCAACTGATCCTCTCTGATCCTTTGGCAGTTTCCTTTTGGTGGCCAGGACAGTACACCAAAGACATGGATATCGACTTAACGAGGGAAAGAAGTAATAAAGTTGTTAACTAAATTTCCTTATACCTTATGTGTATAGAGAACTGTGTCAATGATAGGAGAAACTCACCACTTGCCCCTGATATTCCAACTACTTTTCAAAGAAATTCATAATCCCCAAACAAAAACAGGCGAATAGTTTTGTTTCCGTTGAATATAGATTGTTGATATCAAATGAGATTAAAAATAACACCAGCAAAATTAACAGTTAATGACAAAGGAAATTGATTGTATCTTCTTACTGCCACTTGTTTAGTACTAGTTTCTCGACATTGGCTAGTTGGAAACCATACTTTATTGATCCCTGCCCATGATTGCCACCAATTTTAACATAGACCTTGTTGTCAGGGATGTTACCATCACGCCAGGTTAGAAGCTCAGCCCTAGAAACATGATAATATAAGCAAAATAGTAATCTTCTAGCTAAACTTTAATAGTATTGTTATGTTCAAAATGTTTATTTAAACAAGTAAGATTTTTACTTTGTATTGCTGTCAATAAAGCTTGTTATCTTTTCGTTAAGGTCAGCCATATAGGCACAGGGGGTCTCCTTGATAGTGGTCACCTGCTTGTTGTCCTTTTCCTCTATGTGTTCAAGAGGCAGCATGTCACAGTCGAGGTTTTCGCCAATTTGTTCAGCCTTTCGTTTTCATTGAGCTCTTTCACTGTCAATCTTGACACCCCACCTCTTGAACCACCTACATATTAGAACAAAGGTATCATAAATATTAAACTGCATTCTACTTTGTTTTCAACATTTTCATAAACTATTATATACTGTATATATGTCTGAATTTATGAAAACCGTGTTAAAGACTTTGCACCAAAATAGCGGGCATGTTTTTGGAAAATCGGTTAGAAAATGTACATAAATATGGCCATGTCGTACCAAGAGTGCTATCTACCTCGTGTACTCTTAACAGAGTCCATACCATGCCTATACAAGCCTTTGAAGTCGCTGCAAATGAGTCAAATGAGCCAAACAAAGCTAAATTAGAGCTTACATTGATCACTTGGTTCGCCACGGCACTAATTTAGACAGGCTTAACCTCTGCGATTTCACCTAAATGACCTCACTATGTCTTTACTGTGGGTTAAATTAGCCAGTCATGCTAACAAGAGCATGATAAGCAGTGGAATCGGTTATTTACCTCTATATTTCAGCCAAAAAGTAGCCGTTACGTGACATTTCATCTCAATATCTGACCAGATTCGCAAAAACATAGCCATAGAATTTGACTTGTCACTGATAATCTTGCTACAATTCTGTCCCAGAGCTAGCTTTCCATGAGGCTTATCGTAGCTCAAATAGCAGCAAATAACTCTCCTGTA
>Ga0126339_10003624_pt1 | contig 11280 bp, 9 predicted proteins | sample OrbTmetagenome_2_FD_92532 | JGI IMG/M metagenome (GOLD analysis project Ga0126339, IMG submission 92532) | Coral microbial communities from Petempiche,Puerto Morelos, Mexico - Orbicella T R C metagenome | ecosystem: Host-associated > Invertebrates > Cnidaria > Coral | place: Petempiche,Puerto...
CGGGTTGTATCAAAGAACGAATCAAATTGCCTGTTAGAAAATAAGATGGCATCTACATTAATCTGGAGACGTGTCAGATTACTGTAGTTTGTTCAGTCAAACATTTTATGGCTTACTATTTAGTTATCTTACCATGACCGTTGTAACATCGCAACCAAAACAACTTGTCAAATTAACCAAATCATTACTGTGCCATGAATGGTTCTATCTCCACCACTTCACACAAAATAATAACTCTTGCACGCCTTGCATGCCTATGTTTGAAACTTACAGTTGTCCACGTGCGCTCATCGGTTCATTGAGCCATTTTGACGTTGTTAAGCCGCATAACGGTCAGTTTCCTTGCTTTAGTGTTTTTCAGAATTTAATCAGAATTTAATCTTCCGCGAAACATTAGAGGAACCAGAAAACGTTGCCATTATGTCGACGACCTTCAGCCACTGCGCTCTAAAACTCGATAGAAATACGATACATATTTTCTATTTCTTCAAAATTTTACAAATGAGCCTCTCTTCCAGATTTATCGAAATTTATGTGAACCAAGCATTAGTTCCGTTTGTTCGTTTACAATGTGTTTTAATTAACTGTAGTAAACTTTTTCCTTAGAATTTTCATGTCGGGAACTTTTAGTATTTCTTAACAGATTCCTTTCTCGGCCTTTTCTGTTGTTTTGATCCACAATCTCGAGCTTTATCGTCCAACACGTCCAAAGCCTTTTTCCAACTGATTGTGGATACATCATGCTTTTCTAGCCAACGGGAGTTCACAACAGAATTATTTCGTTGGTCGGTGTTAATTTTAGGCAGTTTTGTTTGGCCGCCGTAATGTTTTATATATTCATTAGAGCCTTTGTCTTCCCCACTGATAGGTGGCAAACTTAAACCACGTTTGCCTTCGTCATTGTGTTCAGAGCCGTCGTTCACCGAAATATCTGGCAACTTTAAAACTTGTTGTATGGCGTCGTTTTCTTCATTGTACATAAAGTGTCCAGGAATTTCTTTGAGTTCTTTTCCAAAACTATCACAAATACTTCTCTCGATATCCAAGGTGATTTTGCCTAGTTTTCGTCCATGCTTGCTACGACTCTTGCGAGCTCGGGGAGTCTTCATTGCGTGGAAATTTCTGTTCTTGTTTATCAGTATTTTACCAAACAATAATGACGTGTGTCACATAAACCGTCAGCAATCGCTTCTGTACAGGAGAGATTTCAACTCGTAAACAACGAGACCAACATCACAGCGACAAAAAAATAGGTGTCAGACGTCATGTTGGATGGCCCGAGTATGATTCAATCTCTTGTAAGTATTTTCGATCTTTTCTAACTGTAAGACGAACTTTCTGTGCAGTAAAAGTTATCACATAAACAAGCAATGAAAATAGTTGCTTGGCAAAGTGAGACCTATTTGCTATCCTGAATATATTATAATTTGACCAGTTTTAAATCAATTTTTTTGTTCATCACCTCTCCTGGGACATTCTTAGGACAATCAAGTTGTCAAGGAAACTTTTTGTTTTAAGTCCTATTTTTTCCGTTAATCCATTGACAAATAATTCTTTTGGAGGCTCGGAGACAAAAATCAGCGAAATTTTTATTTTTTCTATATATCGTTTATTAGTTGATTGTTTAGTTAGTTTCGAAATGAATGAAATTAAAGGGCTGTAATGTGGTCATCAGTTTGAATTATAAACCATAGTGTGGAGTGGGATAGTTCTGTGCGAATCATCTTGTGCGTGTAAACAATCATCTTTGTAGCTTGAATATTGAACCGGCTTGCACACATTTGCACTTAAATTCTACATGCATTTTGAGAACTTGAATCGTAAATATTTTAGATCTTGCATCGTAATGTGGACTGAAATTTTAGTCCATTCGTGTGTGCAGTAGCTGAGGTGACAAAAGACAAGTATTTAAAATCGTACGGGCCTTCAAGTACTCAAACTAAGTTTCTTCAACCATTTGGAGAAACTGAATAATAAATATTTCATAACTTGCATTGTAATTTAGGCGGAAAGTTTGGTCTTTTCTTCTGGCTTTATCAAACAATTCTTTGTTTGTCACTCTATGTGCACAGGTTTTTGGTTTAAATTTTGGGATGTCTATGAACTCTTTAAGAGAAGGAACTTGTTTTCTATTCTCAAAACGTTTACTGAGATAGTTCATAGACATCCCAAAATAGACCAAACTATCCGCAGCAATTTCGTATCCTTGGGCTACACTAGTGTATATATGTTTTGCTGCATCTTGTTCTCTGTTGGTTGTTAAACTGCATTTTTATTTGTTTATTTTTTATTTATTTTACACTGCTTACGAGATACAAACAAACAATTAATTTACTATTCAACATAGAGTTCACTGCTCTAAGTACTCTTAATAAAGGACATTATTCGTACTAATAGCAGATTTGCACGATAGCGTTGTTTAACTACAACTACCAGAATTCGTTTCTTTTTTTTCTTATTATTTAAATTTTGAAGCCCCAGTGGGGTTTAAATAACAATTGCCCTTCATAACAAACAGAAAAACTGAAGGATTCTGTTAGTTGTAGTGAAATGACGCCATCATGCAAATCGTCTGTTTTCGCGAGTACTTTAGCTTACTACAGTTTTGATGGATTATAACAGCCCAACTTCTAACTCTTTTGAAAAATGTTCCACGATGTTTTTCCTTTCTCTATTTACTGTTTACTTAAGTCTTTTACCATTCTATGGAACAATTAAACGTCAACAAATGGCCAAAATGAACGACCGAGTACCTAAGGAGAGACTGGGTACTTGTAGGTTAAATTACGTTTTTCTCAAAATCTACCCGTATGACCTCACCCCAAAATTTCAGGAATAAGAAATTGGCTCTGATTTAACATTCATGCAAAGTAAAATAAAAATCTGTAAGACAGATTTTAAGCTATTTTTGATTTCACATTTTCTTAGTTTGCGAAAAATCTCTCTACATTTACACAGTATCACAATTATTACCCACGCGTATTAACCTTTTTCGTTTTATGCGTCAGCAATAGATCATAATCTCTCCACGACAGGTTACAAGTGGAAAGTATGAAGACATGACTGATCATCGCAGCTATACACACAGCTTAAGCAGTTGTGAAATTAAAGCCTGTAAAAAAAATTCAGGCCTAAATGGGATTCGAACCCATGACCTCTGCGATACCGGTGCAGTGCTCTACCAACTGAGCTATCAAGCCAAATGGGAGCTGGTCACTTTGCGAGTTCGTAATATACCCGGCGTAGATGGCGAAGAATACAAAGAATACAAGTGAATATATGAAAAATATATGAAAGATCATACATTTGAACTGCGAAGAAAGATATGAAGACATGATTGATCGTATATACAACGAACTCACAAAGTGACCAGCTCCCAGTTGGCTTGATAGCTCAGTTGGTAGGCACTGCAGCGGTATCGCAGAGGTCATGGGTTCGAATCCCTTTCAGGCCTGCATTTTTTTCAGGCTTTAATTTCACAGCTGCTTACTAAGTTGTGACAGTGTATAACCGCGATGATCATGTATTCATAAGTCTGCAAGTTTCATTATACATTGGATTTGAGCTGGAAGTCGTTAAAAGAAAGGAAATTAGAAGAGAGTTGCTGACTGCAACTGCATTAGATCCATTTAAAAGTATCAAGCCAGTAAACAACATTGAAAAGCGCAAAACCAGCCGGAAACACATAAAGCGAATAATCATCCAGAGCAGAAACAAACGAAACCGTATAGATGCGAGTTTTTATGAGGAACATGGCGGTCCTGAGTCGCTTACGGCTGTGGGTTAAGAGACTGCTTGAATGCGTGTCGCTGTCAGGACTGTCCTCTACCTGTGTAAAGAATAATAATTTAATAGAACAATAAAGGACCCTGTGAGCCAACTCATGAAATGCACGGGCGAATATAATGTGATATGAATTACATGGTTTACAGGAATTGTTTTTGATTTCCATGCTTTGTGTATGGCTAGAAATTGTTTTTGATAGGAAGACACGTTTTAGACATCGGTGCATAAAGACCCGACCAAACGATCGCAACATTGTTGGGAGTAACATGTTGCGCGAGTTTGGCCACCCTGCTGGGACATGTTGCGACATGTTGGGTGTTGTTGGCTCAAGTTTGAAAATGGTCAAATTTTAGCCACGTCGACTCAACATTTCGCAACACGTCGAAACAGGGTAGCCAACTTTGGGATATGTTGCATTGAACGATTGCGATCGTTTGGCCGGGGCTGAACAGTTGACACGATGAACAAAAATATATTCTCCTGCAGGGTTTCGTGTTTCTTTTTTAACATTTTACTCTGGTTCTGGCTCACCAACTGAAGGAATAATATGCAGCAGGGAAGTTAAACAAGCCTCGAGTTCAAAGGATATTTTGACTTCCGATAACTCGAATCTTCATGGGAAACCCAGAAAGGTTCGAGGTATCATGGAAATTTTTGGCGAGAGATGAGAACAAATGTCCAGAATTGGGGAGTAAAATGGTGAGCACAGAAAGAGTAAAACTGCGACGATACTACCAACAGCAATGCTACCAACAAAGCAAATTAAAATAGTTATAATGGGAATCAAAATAAATAACACGAAGCAGGAAATTTCTATGGTGGGCTACTGTGGTAAATAATAGTAACGAGTAACTATGCTGCTCTCTATTTCTTTTCGGATTATCTTAACAATCCATTGCTTGGCGAAATTGTGTAGAAGAATCGTTTAACTACTTAACCTTAACCTTAAAAATAGTCGTCTGACTGCAAGTTGACTTACACTGCCGTACAACTTCTCATTCGCGTCCAGCCTCTTCCGCATTTTTTTCACTTGTGATAACACAAGTAAGATTATTGAATACTCAACCAAGGATGCAAAGACAAATAAGAAACAGCAAATGAGGTACACGTCAATCTTTTTGACGTAATTCACCTGCAAACCAAAAAGAACTATTAGAACGACAGTGTTTCAGTATTAAAAATTAGAGTCTGATGAGGCATTTGTTGTATGTCTTATGCAAGTTTAGTGAACTTGAACCACAAGGATAGCTCACAACTAAGTTATTTGCGAACAAATTAGTACGGCTCTGCTTTAAACTCTGTCTACCCTCCCACCCTCCCTACCTTTGCAATAGAACTGTTCAGCATAGTGAGGATAGTAACAATCGTCAAAACTGCAGTGACAGCAAGTGTCACGCGTGCTGGTGGTGTGTCACGTGGGAGTACAAAACCAACCCACGACAAGATGACCACAATCACGGACGGTGCATACACATGATAGATAAAATAACTGTAGATTCTTTCAAAGACAAATGTTGCCGTTACTCCTGTCCAGTTGGCTAAAAAAAACATGAATTCAAAATCAAGATAACTCCATAACAGTTAAGAACGATTTAGATGATGGAGAACCAAAAACATAACAAAAGAAAAGTCACGGCCTTGTCAGAAGACCACGATCAAGAGTCGTTTTCTTCCGCTATCTGGCTTTAATTGTGATAAAAACACATCCTGCTAATTTGTCAGATATGATCATCAGATGGCTGATCATATCGAATATTCTCCCAAGTTCAGACACACCCTCGCTCTGACTTGTTCCCTGAAATTATAACCCAAATCAGAACTGATCCATTTTGATCGAGCTTTTTTACAAGAAAGAAAGCCATTTTGCAACCTTTTTTTGATATTATTTATGTTTTTACTTTTAGTTGTATTAGTAGTTTTAAGAGCCTTTCGATTCTTAAGCGCGCCAATACGAACTTTAATTTCATTTTAAAGAACAGAACAAAGTGCATACATGTGCTTTACTTCTAGTGAGGCTTTAATATTACGTTGTTAGAACAGATTTACACCAAAACGCCAAAAACTAGGGCTAACCTACAGTTTGAAGAATATATTTCGGATTTTCTGTTAAGTGTATCCGGTAACGTACCTGCAACATAAGCCGTGAAGGACTGGGACAGTTCCATATCAGTAAGAATATACTGAGGATGCATTTGCAGGGTATTGGGTACAAAGTCCATTCCACTTGAAGTTTCCCATCGAAAAGTGATGTGCGTATCACTGTACCCATCTATGAACATAATTACATCATGAGACCGAGGTCCGTTAGCAAAGATTAAAATAATATCGCTGATAAGGCTTTTTGAGTTCTGGTATAAAAAAGAAAACTTTTTTTTTTCTGTTGATTGTTCACATTTACAAGCAGAAAGTTGGCTCTGAATCAACTGTCGGCTTAATACCAATTCATTATTTGAATTAGTCTCACCATTTTAGTGCTAAATGAAATTCCATCCAGAACTTATCTACAAACATAAATGAGATTCAGCCCAATCCGGACGGGTGAAATCAAACAAAAACCAAAAAACAGAACACTCACAACTTTCTATGGTGATAGGACATCTTTGTACGTCCATTGGAAAATCTTGTAGATTCATGGGACAATAAGCTTTGATAGTGATCCTGGAATACCAAAAAGAGAGAAAGAGACCATTTTAACGCAGGTTTGGTTCCCGTTATTATCATTTTGGGTTAAAAGATAACGTTCTAAAATGTTTCTTAATGTTACCTGTTTTTAACAAGCTCTACCCCTGATCAAGCCACGTTCTCGAAGTAGCGTCACATCAAAAAGTCCGCGATTTTAGCGAGCGAAAAGGCGCTATTTTGAGTAAATACGGTGAACAGAACTTACTTAGCAACGAATTGTTTTTGTACGAAGGTGTTTTAAGGGAAAGTAAAACGAAAATGAAGACTCAACTCGGTCATAGTGAGCTTTGCATTATGAACGTAATGCCTTTGGGAGAGGCGGGATTATCGATCAAAATCAATTTGGTCGGCCACCACTTGTAAACATCCGTCACAATGAGGACGTCTCTTTATTGAATGTTTACAAAGTTTGTTGAAGGGAAACGGAAAGTTAATGGTAATTAAAGACTACATGAGAGTTTTTGTAGAAATTCCTAATAATCTGGGTTTGTCAATCTCTCCCATGCATGTACTTGACCAATTAGTCCCTAATGAATGCTTTCCTCTACGTTATCTCCGTACGTACCGTGCATTGTACTTAACCAATCCCCCCGGAGCCAACATGATCATCACATTGCTGCTTGTGACATCATGCATTTCACCATTTTTGGCGTTCACAAAATACGAGTCAGGTATCCAAATAAGGTCATTCACATGATTGCTGAGGTATAACGTCTGATTGGTTCCATGATCCAGTCTTTTGTCGATCCATTGTTGCCTTAAGAAAACATCAAACGTGAAATCCTGTGCAAAGTGTTGAAAACGAACAAGAAAGAAAGAAACAAGAAATACATTTACCGTCTCCGCACTATCTTTGGGCCAGTTTACACCGTTAATTTTTGATACTCTTTTTGTTGTCATGATATGTTATGCCACAATTAAATCACGCATTTGTAATAAACAAGGCAGTTGTCATACCCGTGATGCAACGCCAAATCACTTGGGAAAACGGAGACGCTTTACGAAGGGTAAGCGCCCACGCGCAATGCGACATGCACTTAGACCCCGTCTACACTACGCTGAGGAATTTGAAAACGGAGGTTTCACTTCATACATAATAGAAAACTGATAAAATGTTTTGCCTCCACACCACGCCGAAGAAATTTGAAAACGCCGTAACCACAGGCGACAGAACCGTGAGCATGCGTATATCAAGGTACTAGTTGAACCCACATGGCTCCACCGCTTGTTGTTCTCCCCATATTTTAAATCTGTTTGAACGGAAGTCAAAGAAAAATGTCCAGCTGAACAAAGAACAGATCCGAGGGAAACAACATAAACAACAACTTTTCGTGGTCGGACGACAAGGTGGAATTATTGCTAAACGTAGAAACAGACTTTAAAGCTTCAAATTCGATTGAAAACATGGTGACATCATTGTTTTCGAAAAGCTCCGTTTTCAAAATGTTTTTCGTCCACACTAAAACGTAAAGCTCCTTTTCAATTTCCTCCGTTTTCGAGAGCGTTTTCTAAAAGCTCCGTTTTCGGATTAGTGTGGATGGTAGGCCTAACCGGAGAAACAAAGCTCCGTTTCACATTTCTCCGGCATAGTGTGGACGGAGCCTGACAGTGATTATTCGTCCCGCAAATGATACTTTGCATGTCTAAGTGTACTGTTTGTTTTCAGAGGTAGGTTTTGGAATACTCTTGTCTCTTTAGAGATTTCAACTGCTGTCAATCGAACGGTTGCAGGTTCAAAGTAAATCCCAACGTGGGACAACAGTTCAGGTGGGTCCGGCTCCTTTAGTCAAAACAACGTAACTGGCCAAAAAAAGGCGCCAAATTTCGGTTTGGGATTTTCCCGTAAAGACCTCACTTTCGGTTAATAAGTAGTTAATATTTTTATGTATACTTTATAACATCAAGATTTAAATAGTTAATAAAAATAAGTAGGCTTAGTTTTAAATACAATTTAGCAATATGAGAAATTCTTACTGTAAGTGCCTTATTTTAATCCTTTTTAAAATTCATGTAACGTTTGATATGTACTGTATCGAATGAATAAAGACATTATTATTAGTAATTATTAAAAAATATTATCATTTATATTAATAATAATAATAATAATTATAATAATAATAATAGTACGCCACACTTTGTCGAGGCAAGAACCAAGAGTACAATGATAGACAGTTTTCCTCTCATGGGATTCAACAAAGAGAATTCACCTTAAGACACCGAAAGAGCTGAAGTTCAGTCAAAACCAAAACTTCCAACGGTCAAAATATGATGAAAATTTTTGCTAGTATCAAAGCCGTATGCTAAAAGAGACACTGCGCGTTATAAGATCGAGAAAATTCTTGCCTTTGTGCTAATAAAAAGCCACTTCCCATATTAACTTATGTCTGAAATGGTCACATTTTGGAGTAAAATATCCCCCATTTATAGACGGACTACAGAGGCAAGCATGACAAAATCTATTTATTGACCTCTGTAAAAGCCATATGCTAAAACTAACCATGTTGCATATTAAACCTACAAAATGCAACCTTTCTTCGACAGCAACCGGCCATTTTCTCCATTGTTTTAGCTCCGGATCTCTAACTGAAGTCTAAATTTGCGCCGGTGACGTTGTAAAACAGTCCCTGATATGTCGCCACATTGCGCCGGCGGCGAAAAATACGAATGTGATAATTTCATAGAGACCCAGTTTTTCACTGTAAAAAACAAAATTGAACAATAATGATCATGAAGTATATACTAACCATATCAACTACATTGATGGAGTTGATAGACAACAAGTAAAAACCAACTGTGACAACAACAGGCCCCCCTGGAAATAGAGAAAAGACAACAGATTGAAAAAACCCACAATGGGATTTTCACGTGATGTCTTCAAGAAATTCAGTGGAAAAGACAAGAGATTTCTCCTGTGAAGTCTGGCAGTGTCTCACGCCGTGTTTTGGCTTGCATTTTGCACCATAATCCAAGAGCTAAGAGCAAACAGACTTTTAAATCAAAACTATTTGTTCTTAACTCTTCAGTTTTGTTTTTTTTCAACTACATACCATTGATTCCAGCTGGGGCCTGGGACCTGTAGTTACAGTATTAGAAAATGACGTCCCTTTTATTACCTGCTGAATCAACATTGCAATATCTAATGTTGCGAAACAACAAAAACCAATGATGTATGGAATATTTATTGGCTCACCGTCGTAATTTGGTCTTATCCTAAAGTCATACTTTTCTTGATCAAGTAGAATTTCCAGAGGATGGTCAACTTTGCCTCTGAGAAAGTATGAAAAGAGACTCTCGTTATCCTTAAACTTGCTTGTATGAGCAATCATTGTTTCTCGGACTCAGTAAATGTATCGTTTTCGACCACGTCTACCTCCACTGTCAGAGCCACCACCACCACACAACCACATCTCTATTGTGTTCACTCCTTCGCCACCACAACTGTAGTGTTTTTGCCCACCAATACCACCAATGCCAACGTACCATTTTTATTGTTTTGACTGCGCACCACAACATTTCTTTTGTTTTTACACTAACGCCACTCAAGAGTGTGCCGCCAGCACGTTTCCATTGTTTTTACTGCGCCAAAAACACATTTCCTTTGTTTTCAACCCATCATTTTTCGTGATTCAGTCTGTTTCATTTTTCCTTGGTCTTCAATTGGTAATAGTCATGGTGGAAAATTGCACAGTTTGAATATTCATCCAAAAATAAATCAAAGAACATATCGTCCTTATTATTTCCTGATGGTGGTCTCGTTTGAATTTAAATGAGAACCGACTCAATGGCTGGGTTAAAACAGATTTTGCATATTTCTTTTTAGATACCTTTAAAATATTTGCCTCACGAAGAGTTCTTCACAACATTTGTCTTCGATTAACTGTTCGAGGTAATATCGTCCCTGATTTTCAAACCCACAGCTTGATTTTGTTCCAATTCATCAGTCTTGAAAAACGAGGCAGAGGGAAAGTGACAACAATGGTCTATGAAAATCTTACAAGGCTGAAATGTGGCACTAAGACATAAGAATAAAGGAATAAAAGCAATACCTTCCTTGGAGTGAGTCGATTACTTTCGAAAACACAAAAACAAAGACTAAGTGAAGGGTGACACGCCACATCATGTCTGCACCTCCGACTTTTTTGAAATAAAAAACTTAGATATTCTGTGTGATGACCCCTCTTTAACTTTGCGATGAAATATTAATCATTTGTAAATATATCTAAAAGAAATTCAGTTACCCCCTAATGTATGTGGCTATCGACAATGACAATTATCAATATAGAGCAAGAAAATACATTTATGGGAATTACATCAGTCAGTGAAAATATTCTTCCGAGAAGTTTCTCCGACAGACAAACAGAGGCAATTTACCACATTTCTTTTAATACTCACTCTAAAAAAGTCAATAACAATGTTTTTTTTTACCTTGTGTTAAGATGCTTATTGAAAAGATAAATTTTACGAATATAATTTCTCACTTTAGGCTCACGAATAATTTAGATGTTTTTAATATCCAGGCTTATCTGTTTCTTTTAAGGTAGGGAATACTTTAGAAAAAGTAAGGAATATCTGTCGTGGACAATGCGTGCCTATAGAAAGTGTTTTGGGGAATACGGCACGCTAGGGTTATCAAACGAAAACAAGCACAAAGCTTAAAAACGAAAACGCAAATAATTGTTTATAGTTTTTCAGTTCAGTTGGGGATAATAAGTCTTACCAAAGTAGTTTTCTTTATCAACTGGCTTTTCACTTAAACGGCAGATGTTTTCGCCAGAAAAGACAATAGAATGAGAATTTCCATCGACTTAATTA
>Ga0126339_10003626_pt1 | contig 11279 bp, 8 predicted proteins | sample OrbTmetagenome_2_FD_92532 | JGI IMG/M metagenome (GOLD analysis project Ga0126339, IMG submission 92532) | Coral microbial communities from Petempiche,Puerto Morelos, Mexico - Orbicella T R C metagenome | ecosystem: Host-associated > Invertebrates > Cnidaria > Coral | place: Petempiche,Puerto...
ACATCTACATCTACATCTACATCTACATTGTGGGGGTCTTGCAAAGGGAGGTATGCTCCCATCATTGTAAGACATTAAATAAAAAAAATAAAAAGCAGGGTGGGGGGTGGGGGTAAAAATCCTTAAAAATATATGCTAAAATATGTACATAATTTAAAAAGATTACTAAGAAAAGTTAATTAAGATTAGAAAATTAGAACCTAATTAAAATATGATCATGCGTTGCTTACTTTGATACTTATTTTGAAATTTTTCATTAATAGAGAAGAAAAGTCATCAAGTCATGATCGTAATTGAGAGAAGTTAATTTTTTTGTGTCCAGTGGGATGCATCTGGGACTAAATTTGACTGTGTGTCTTTTAGGAAAATTATGAGTCTGAGACGTGGGACGTGCAATTAGATGGATCACTGCATATATAATAATGTTAACATTGTACCCTAATTATATGAAAAGTAACCGTTAATTTTATCCCTCTGGTAGTATCTTCTAAGCAGCAGTCTGAATTAATGTGAGTTTTGTTACATTTACCTAACACAACTACATGCATGTGTATGTCTTATTTTCTAGGAAGGAGAGATCTGGCCAAATTCCCAAGCAGAAATAAATATTATCTTCAAACCTCAAGAAGCCCAGAGGTACAAACTTTGTAATACATACATGTACAGTTCTGTTAAGATGCACTACCCATTCCTACAATACGGAATAAATGGAATAAATAGCTCGAACACAAAGACTTATCTTCTTATACTCTTTCACTAGCTATCACATGACAATGTATAATTATTAAAGTTATGGGAAACAGACTACAAGCTAACTTTACTCTAGCTGGCTTTTCAAATGTATAACCTGCAATCACAAAGCCTGGAATTTTTGGGTGAAAAGGAAATAAGAAACATTGGGCATCCATCAACTTTTGAGACTCCTCTCAGTTTTGTCAGTTAGGTCATGGGCTCTGCTAACAATATTCCTTTGAGTATTTTTAATAAAATGTACTACCTGGGAAGAGAATTTGTGACAGATTCCCAGTGAGACTGATTTGAGTTTTTTTCTTTAGTTATGCCAGAACTATCTATTGTGATGTGACAGGAAGAGAATCAAGGCTGCCCTTGAGAATCAGAGGGGATGGCACTGGCCCACAAGTGCATTTCTCTTTGGACACATTAGATATTGGCAATGTGTTCCTGAATTCTCAGCATTCATATGAGGTAAACAGTAATTTCCCATCTCCTTTTTGCTGTAAAAGAGCTACAAGTCATCCAATTAATAATAATATTATTAAGATGATACCATAACTAATGAAAAGAACTGCAAAATGAGATTGTGTAGTTCCAGAAAATATCCATACCTCCCCCACGGAAGGGAATTTTTGCTAAGTCCTCCCCACCCCTCGGGAAATTCCGATTGAGTTTCATACATTTCTTTAAATTTTTTGGCCTTACAGAACCCCCCACCCCCCAGGAAGTTCCAATCCCTTCTGTGGGGAGAGTATGGATATTTTCTGGAACTGAACATTGTGCAAGGTCAAAAAAATAAAAACAGCCTGGTTCACTGTCTCAAAGTTTCTAGCTAACAGTGTTGTAAACCTTTTACAGCTTTTTACAAGTTTTACATATTTCCAAGAAATATTTTATAAGCCTTTTCTAGAATATCAAGTGTACTTTGCTTGAACTGAAATGTTGTGTGATGCAAAATACCTCAAAAATGGACTGTCCTGCCATTTATTAGTAAGAGTTCTGGCAACTGCCACCATCCTTTCAAATCAGTGCAGCCCTTCTTCTTCTGATCCTGTGACCAGCTGTCCTCCTTTGTAGATTTGGCCATATTGAGGAAGATTTTACAAATGTTATAGTACACCTCTAGATTACCTGTAAGCAAATAAACTGCTGTCTTATTCTTTGCAGGTTGTTTTGTGCAACAAGGGCGATATAGATGCAGTGTTTCAACTTCTTCCTTCTGACACTCAATTTGGTCCCCAGTTTTCCTTTTCTCCTGCCCAAGGAATTGTCATTCCTGGAGGTTATCAGGCCATTCAGGTAAAAAAAAAACAAAAAACAATTTGCATTAATGTGCTTTTGCAAGTTTCTAGGGAGGCCTTTTGTACATGATGTTTTGAGTATTAGTTGTTAGAATTCAAACAGATAAAAAGCAAGTGAATTGTACATAAACCAAACATGTACTTCACTAAAAGTGAACAAAGCCCGACTTGATTTACCTGTATATTTTGTTTAGATTCACTTCTGTTCACCCATACTTGGTGATTTCAAAGAAGTTTTTGAGTTTGCTGTGGAAGGTTCACCAGAAAGACTTCAATTAAAGATCATGTAAGTTTTATTGGGTTTTAATTTGTTTTTGATCATGTTTCTTTTTGTACATGTGTAATTATATATTTAAAGTATTTTAGTGATTACTGTTTTCTTTGCTCTCCAGTGGATCTGTCATCGGTCCCACATTTCACTTCAATATACCAAAGCTGAAATTTGGTGTAGTTTCTTATGGTGAGTGTCAAATGTTTCTCATCTAAATGTACATTAAGTACATGCATGTTAGGTTGCCCTGAATTATCCCTTTCAAGAGTGTAGATGGTGAAATGGTTGGAACATACAGTAATTCTTGTGGTCAAAGTGCTGTACATAGAACTACAGATTTAAATGTTTGACAACTACTCACAGTTTCCTTTTAATACAATAGCATAAAATGTGAATCAACAAATTTTTAGAAACGGATTTCACTATAAAAGTTAAGATTAAAAAACAATGATGTTTTGAGCGTTCAACAAAAAATGACCACCAAACAATCGAAACGTTGTTTTTTAACGTTAACTTTTATTGTGAAATAACATAAAATGGTGTTTGTATGTGTTGGTGTGGCAATAATAGATGCTCTTACTAAACTACATGCCAATGAAGCCTCCCTTGTACTTTGTGGAAAAGTTTCTGTTGACACATGATCATGTCCATAAACTGTAATGTGCAGTTTGATGTTTTTCCTTTACATGATTTAAGCCTTGTAGCTATCATTTTAAAGTAAGTAACATACATACAGAGCTATAATATGTTTAATGCTGCAATTCCCACTACACTTCAACTTGCAGGTTTTGTGAATACTCGGTACTGCACTCTGGTGAATACTTCCCTAATCCCCATGACATTCAACTTGCGTGTACCAGCTGATGGCTGGGCCAGTGAGGAAATGCACAGTCGTGACAATAGCCTGATTGACAGTAACCTCAGTGATGTTGGTAGCACCAGCATGCCTTCTCCAAGGGAGTTTGATATTTCCCCGTCAACTGGCACTATTGCTCCTCAAGGAGAGCTGGATGTAAAGGTAACAAGGATGTGTTTTTTACAAAATATTTTATGTTACATGAGCTACTCTTTGGAAATTGTAGATGAGAGGCCAACCATCTGCAGTGTAGGGGACCTTCATCAGGGGTGGATCCATACTGGTTTCCTCTGTTTAACGGAAATTGGGCGGATTTTCAGAATGACTCAGAAACCCTCAGGAATGGGAACTTTTAGGGGTTAAAATGAAAAACATTTCCTGGGGAACTTGGCCCTGGACCCCTCTAGAAGCTTTTGCCTCCCACACTTATTATTTTGTAAACTGGTCATCATTTATCCTAGATCTATGCCTGTTCATAGAAACATTTAAAATTGAACAATAGTGATACATGTTCATATCATTTTGATTCTTATCTTTTTGTGGAATGTTGACTTACATGTAGCTGCTTTCAATGAACTTTTTGAAATCTATGGAATAAGTAACTTTCATAAACTTGTGTTGTTCACTTTTTGTTCTCCAGGTGGACTTTGTGTCAACCACTGTCAAAAAGTATGAAATTGCTTTGGTGGTGGATGTGGATGGAGTTGGAGAAGAGATTCTATCACTTCCAATAATAGCCAAGTAAGTGCATCTTTCATGAATTATATAAGAAATAGAAAACATGTGCAATGTTTCTATTGCGTTATAGAAACCAGAGTGGAAGTTTGGGAGAACAAGAAATGCTGTGGGAACATGAGCCGACAGGCGAGTGTTTCTGCCGCTTTTCCGAGTTCTCCCAAACTTTCACAAGTGTTTCTATAGTTAACTCGATAGCAACACAGAGAACATGTCTGTTTCTTTTAGATAATTCCATGCCGGAAAAAAAAAAAAAACACTTGTTTCCTTTGATCATCGAAATGTAAATTCTCTTTTCTCATATCATCATTACGTCAGCAGCTTGTACTAGTTAGACTGTGTTTCTATCAAGTTATAGAAACACAATTTTGAACAAATCAGTGTGCATATTTTCTTTGGGCTATTTTCTAAAAACATTCTGGGTTTTGTCACTTACAGAGGCTGTATTGCTATAGTTCAGAAAAAAAAGGCTGTTTACAACTGTTAACCTTATCCTTTCTGATAAATTTCTCAAATTTCTCCCTGTGGTTGTTTTAGTTTAATTATTTTTCAAGACAGGCTGATTTTTAATTCCTTTGTTTGATGTTCATTGCCATTATTTGAAACTAAGGGGAGAAATTTTATGCTAAAAATACATTTTAACTGCAACAAATGTTATATGGCCAAGTGAAAAAAGGCTTCAATTTGGGAAATATTATCTCAATGAACAATCAGATTTTTAATGTGTAATTTGCTGGAGCAAACTTTCTTCATGCCAAGTGACAGATAAGGCTCATGTTAGTCCTTGCAAATTTTGATGCATTTTATGATGCTTATAAGACATTGTTTAATGCCTATTTTCTGGACAGGTGTGTTGTCCCACCCATTACTGTCTCTACACCAATCTTGGATTATGGACGCTGCTTCCTCCATCACCCTTATGAGTTATTAGTCGATCTGCTCAATGAGTCTGATCTTCCTGCCAAATATGAGTTGCTGTCACAGGTACATGCACATTTGCTTACATGTATGTTTTTTTGACCTTTACAGTGAATTGGTGTGGTGTGTGGTTTGTATCAAATTGTATTTAAAATGTGGTATTGAACTCTCCGCTCCACAGGTTGTTGAAGATGTGACACCAATCTTGTATTCAAGTCCTGAACCAAAGGTGAGATGGGAAGGACATAAAGCTGGGTAACCATTTAAATGCTATCTTGCTGCATTCTGTAACAGCAGCATACATCCATACTGAACACTGATTTGCTGTCATAGTGAGTGATACATCCACACCGAATACTCAGTCGCTGACGTAGGGAGTGACTGATGAAGTGATCATGAGATGGTGTGACAGTGGTTTCAAACCAGAGACCTTTTAAGGACGGTGCCTACTAAATACAAAGGTTTTTGCGCGAGGTTAGGACCACGCAGAAAAAGTAGATCTTTCCAAGGGCTATTGGAATCCAAAAAGAAAAATGGGGATAGCCAGGCATTTTTTTGAGATAATTAGCCTTGAGTCTCAACAAAAATGCTGACATCAGCATTTTTCTGAAAAAGAAGGAAAGCGTATTTCTCCACAGATTTCCTTAGAATTTTCCTTTACATACAGAAAAGCAAACACATGTAAAAAGATCTTTAAACTATATGGCAAATGGTAACATAAAAACCGTGTTTGGTATGTTTTTAACAACAAAATCGTTGCAACAGCGCTTTTAGTGTCTCTGACAGCCTCCCTCTGGTTCAGCGAAAATGCAGTCTAAATACCTTTTGCTCACAACCAGCCATCTGCTGGTACATGTTTACAGTTGGATTTCAGTATAATTTTTGACAGATAACAGCTGGTTTTTCAACTGGAAGATGTTAACAGTTAGAGGTTAGCAATGTGCTGGTATTCTAGTGTTCCTGGTTTAAGTACAGGTTCATTAAACTTGATTTGGTCACAGAGAGAATTTTGCTTTCATTTTAGTCGTGCACTTGGTAGCATGGTTGATTGCGTCAATGTCAACCCAAGTGCGCGCGTGGCGCTTAAACCATGGCTTGCTTGATGTGCAGAACGTGCGTGCACTAACAAAAGTAGGCACCGTCCTTAATATAATGCATACTGTCATCGTTAAGTAAGCTGGTGTGAATATGTGATTTAGACAGGTTGGAGATCTAAAGTTGATAATTAAGGCCAAAATTTTGTTAACTCCAGTTAGACCTGCATGCATATTGATCTGTTATGCAGTAAACTGATGAGTTGTTCATAGGTATGCCTGTGAGTTACCAACCAGCATGCAAAGAAAGTTGTGTGCAATGCTTTGGGACCATTGAATTTTGCTGTGGGGCTAATTGATTCTACTTTTCACCTGCTCAACAAGCAAGTGAAGGTTTTTTTGGGCACATTTTGAGGAAAGTCAAATTACCTATTAAGTACTGTAAGAGATAATCATCCAGATCATGCTGGTAAGAAATTCTGTTGGGGGCTATTGAGAATGCCTGCCAGGCTAGTACATCATTGTATCTGGGCCTTCTAACCAGATTTTCTCCTATAAGTTTGAATGAGGACATATTTGTACTTTACAAAGTGACATACAGCATGCTTTGTTTTACTGAAGAGTACTTTACATTGTATGTTTGCAGGGAATAATCCAGCCTCATTCATTCAAGAAGGTACCTCTTCATATAACAGCAGAGTGCCTGGAGGAAGTTACCACAATGGCTTATTTTATGATCTTTGGTAGCAGTGATGCACCATTGGTAAGTTGAAGAAACTTTATAGCATCAAAAAATGCACAAGGTGAGCAGTGTTGTAATCACTTTTAACACATCCTTGTTAGCTACCACTTTGATTGCAAGAAACTGTTTGTCAAAGGACTAAGTGGTGTATGACAAATACCTGTATTTTTTATCTCCTTTTTTTGAGCTCACGGGCCTGGGTAGTCTCAGGTCTTCATCTTATAGTATACGTGGGTTCTAAGCCAACCAGAAACGAAATTTTACTTTTTATAGATGGCTAAATTGTGGTAGAGAAAAAGATGATATCCAATTTTTTCCATCTCCACCTTCTGACCTCATGTACATGTAGATCTCATTGAGCGAATTAAAAAAAAAAAATCTGTCGTACATGTATTAGTATATACTTAAGGTAATAAATACTTACATTTTGAATGTAAACTTGTTAAACAGGGAGTCCAGATTCAGTGTGTTGGTGAGGGACCTGTGGTACATGTGACTCCCAGCCATGTTAATTACGGCACCATCCCAGTCCTAACAGATATCTCCAAGATTGTACAACTTTCCAACGAGTCTCTCATTCCAGCCCAATTTTCTTGCTCTATGGTAAGTCAATGGCTGAACATTTTAGAACTGAACTGTTTTTAATAACAGTCCATTAGCGTGTGCCTCTAAATGTGCTTCTTGTGTCTTGTTTAATTTGTAGGTGCGTCCAAATTCTCTGTTTTCTGTTGAACCAGCCCAGGGTGTTATTTCTCCTGAGAATGCATTGAAACTTAAAGTGACAGCAAATGTGGATGATACTGTCAAGTAAGGCACTTTGGATGTTTTTTGAGTGACAAGTTAACCTGAGTATGCTGGCCCATGTCTCTCTTTGGGGATGGCTGCTCCACCAAATCTATGAGAAACTCCGACTGGTCAGTGATTTGAGCTGGAGAATTACAAACAAAGTACATAAATTATACAGCGATCACAATGTTGCTCTACTGTACCAAGACGTGCTTAGTGTTTCTGACTTTTTCTCAGCAAGGAGAGATATTAGACACATTTGTGCAGGGCTGCATCAAACTTGGTGAAAAGTCACGAGACATTTTGGCAACAAATTAAAAGGAGCCTCAAATTTCAGTGGCCCGTATGGTAGAATACTACATACTAAATTGTACATAGTAACTAAAAGGTGTAAATAATACTTCATAATTTATATTCTGAAACTGCCATCATCAGAGGGTAATCATCCAAAAATTATCATTCAAATTGTTTGTCAACACCTGCTCTAGTTAGAGTAATTATTTTTTATGCTAGATTCCAGGACAAGTTGTCAATTAACATCAGTGACAGTCAGATCCAAACAGTCAGCCTCATGGCATATGGCTCTGGAACCACCATTGTCAGTGACCCTCCTTTAGCCCCGGCCGTCAAACTGGGTCCTCAGTTCAGTTGCCAGCCGGTAAAGAGGTGGTTTACCCTGACGAACAGTGGGCGTAGGCCTCAGCAGATCTATTGGACAACTGAAGGTTTCCTGCCATACAGGACCAAAAAGAAAACTGAATATAACCCAGATGACATGAGATTCCAGGTAAGATCTTAGGAAGGTCATAGCATCTTAGTGTACTCTGGAACACACAATAGAGCTGTCTTTTAGATACAGATATAGGCTAGGTTATGGAAGGTGTCAGGAAGACAGTTACCAAAGTGTGTGTGCGCCCTAAGAGACATTAAATTGAATTTGAAAGTTATGCGTATGATTATCACGTGTACAAGTTAAGTTACATGTACTATTATATTTGTGTGTAGAGTTGACAGTTTTTTATTTTCAGCAGGAGTTTGTCCTAGAGAGTTTGGTGCTAGTTTAGGGATTACCGTGTTACCGTTTTGAAAGCGTTTTTGGCCTATTAAACATGCTTGATTATTGAAGAGTTCTCTGTTTACCACTTTTGAACAGACTGAAAGAAATATGCGTCTTCTGCCCCATCATGTCTACTTATTCACTACAAGTAGTCATGTGGAAATTCCAATTAAGCTGTATACATTTCTTTAAACTGTTTGGTCTTACAGAACCCCCCACCCCCAGGAAATTCCAATCCCTTCTGTGGGGGGAGTATGGATATTTTCTGGAACTGCACATTGTTCTATAATTATGCATTTCTTAATGAAACTGTATGTTTCTCTAGGGAGTGCCACCACCTGCTGATCCCCCCAGGCCAGTCTTCCAGCTGACTCCTGACCGAATGGTTCTTCATCCTGGTGAGAGCCAAAAAGTACAGCTTGAAGGCTACTGTGAAATGTAAGTAAACCAGCAGTTTTAACCACTTGTTGACTTTGTATTGAAAGTGACTGCCATAGTTTACCGTACTATGCCAACAACAATGTTTTTATTTGACTGCCACAAAGAGATGTGCGTTCATACAATTTTAATTCACTTCAATTCACTCAGAATCTGACATTTCAAACATAAACTCTTTGTTAGTTGTAACAGATTACCAGGGGTTTTATTAAGGGCCGGGCACTGAGCAAATTGACCGGCTGTGAGGATGATTTTGTGCGCCTGGTTGGAAGTTTTCAAATAAAGAAGTTCAGTTCAAAACGTTTTGGTGTCTGTTAGAATCAGTTGCTCTCCTGCTGAAAATGTTAATGAAAGCCCTGGATTACCTGTCCAAAGAACATGTGATTGGACGAAGGACTACACTGTAATTTCTGACAATTCTCCCAGGGTTTTTTATGATATATTTTCCTGAAACACTACCATGGCTTAAAGCAGGGTTGTCACAAAGTTTTGAAGTAGGCAGCTATAATTCGTTGCATTTAATTGCTGCAACAGGCACCTGATTTTGCATTGTTTTTTCTTTAAAGAATAGGCCACGTTTTATATATCAATAATTATTCTAACATGGCTCCGAGGCTTTCAGGACAAACCTCTATATTTGGTGTTGTTTTCTTCGTATTCAAGTCTCTTTTGGGAATTAAGAGACAAAAGAAACTAAAACATTTACAGTTATGACCCAAAAGCCTCGGAGTCATGTTAGAATATTGATAGATCGAACGTGGCCTATTAGAAGAATGGCCAGCTGATTAGCTGGCTGAGATCATAAAGTTGATGGCAATTTTCGCCACCAGTCAGCTACAACCTTGCTCAAAGTTTAATTTTACCATGCACAGAACAGCATAATTACTGAAATTAACTAAAAGCAACTTCACTTTCTGTTTGTTAAAGGCCACAAACCGTGAAGGAGCGCATGTTCTGTCATGCTATTATAGGCACCAGTACTGGCAAGGAACGTATTATGAAGGTGGATGTTAGTGCTGAGTTTATCAGCCCACTGCTGTCTTTTTCTCAGAGAGATGTCAACTTCTGTGTCATGAAGGTGAGGAAAAGAAAAGTTTGGTTGTTGAATTAAAGTCAGTGGTTTCTTTACGAGAGACTTGTGTTCCAGAGTGTGTGACGTTCCTAGTGAATGGATCAGGAAAATGAGCGTATTATTGTTTGAGATTATGTTGTTTGGAAACAAGTTCTGACAGACTGTGTTGAAAACAAATTAAAGGAACTTATTGCAAGAAGTACAAATCAATACTGTATAAAGGGATTGTCTGGTGAAAGGAAAATGGAGATGTGAGAGGTCATGAACCATGTAACTTTACACACTCGAAGCTCGAATGATGTTTTAAACTTTGTGCATGAGTATGTTTATTTACTCAGTATTTTTTATGTACTTATTTGAAGATAAGAAATGGCTTGTGTTATTCCAAAGCCAAAGATTTTATTTCATCAGATACCTTTTTACTTGTTGTAGTATCCAGAGAGTACGCTTGAAGTGGAGACCAAACAAGTTATGATGCACAATGTGTCGTCACTCCCCCTCACAGTTGTGTTAGAGGCTACTTATCCCTTTCAACTGCTTGTAGAGGATCCACGTTGGGCGCCTGTCAATGTCAAATCTTCTCAATCGGTGAGTTATTCTGCCGCTGTTTGACTAAAGTTATCGTAGAACCTAGCAAGTCAGTACAACCGGTTTTCATGTGGACCAAGCAAAAGTGATGCCGATTATGAGAGAATTTATGTTCCCTATAAAAGTTATTATTATTTTTTTGCTTATAGGAGGTGTCACTCGGTGTTGGTGAGAATATTCCTGTATTGATCCAGTTTGATCCCTCCTACAAAGAAGACTTTGTGACCAGAACCGTAGAGAGTCAGCTTGTAGTATCATTTAAAGAACATCCCCAAAAGGTAAACAAAATGTCTTTTCTTTTTTCTCAGACGTTCTAGCTATAACGAAAAAACACTCAGTTGTAGTCACGAAAGCTTGAAATGACTTGATAAGTTGATTGATCATTGATTCATGTTGGGCTGATGGGAGAACAATTTAAGTTGTAGGCAAGGGCGCTGTTCATTTATCCTCTGTCTGAATTTTTTTTTTCGCAGCTACAAATGTACCCTTTATTTATCTCGTACTCGAGCTGTGTTCACTGATCTTGATACAGTCGAACCTCCATTTGTGACCGCCTCTCGTAAGCGACCACCTCTCCTCAGCGACTAGTTTTCCACAATACCAAACGTTTCCAAGTCAGATCACTATATTTGGAACCTCTTGTAAACGACCACCTCTCGTAAGCGACTACCTAGGCTTGACATTTTGGGTGGTATACAGCCGAACCTTCCGTAAGCGACCAAGCTTTGTAATAAAAATAAAAATAA
>Ga0126339_10003627_pt1:5000-11277 | contig 11277 bp, 7 predicted proteins | sample OrbTmetagenome_2_FD_92532 | JGI IMG/M metagenome (GOLD analysis project Ga0126339, IMG submission 92532) | Coral microbial communities from Petempiche,Puerto Morelos, Mexico - Orbicella T R C metagenome | ecosystem: Host-associated > Invertebrates > Cnidaria > Coral | place...
GCCGTAAATAATCGTCCATTATCCTATGTCGAAGACGATGTTGAGTTTCTTGTGCTAACTTCAGCCACCATGCAGTTGAGAATGTGGACCTACCTAAGAGAGCGAGATATGTTCGTCGGTGCAAGGACATTCTGTGGTCACGCTGGACCACGGAATACATAAGGAGCCCAAGGGAGAGACACAATCTGAAACACAAGACCAAGGAGTTGACCCTAAAAGTTGGTGATGTGGTTTTGATCCAGAGTGAGGAGCGCAACCGTGAAAGTGGAGTATTGGAATCATTGTGAAACTCATCAAGGGACGTGACGGAGTCGTGCGAGGAGCTAGGCTGAGAGCAGGGAAGTCGTATTTAGAGCGCGCTATCCAACATTTATGTCTAATGGAGCTGTCTTGTGATGTTTGAGAGACACCGCCAAACCAACCGGTACAGCTTAATCCTTGAGCTAGAGATCTCACTCCGAGAGGAGCTGCAGTAGTGGCCGCTCAGCGGATCAGAGACATTGCAGAGAAAGAAAGTGAATGAACTGTCCCTGTTATCCAAGAGGGATTATGAACTGTTAGAACTGTTAAACTTGTTACTTGCATGAGAGAGTTACTATTACCATTGTTCAAATAGTGGAGGTGTGATCATATTTGCTCCAGTTGTGTGTATCAAATAGGGGGAGAGCGTCGGAACGAAAAACGTGACAATTGCGTGACATGAAACATGACGTTATAGAAACGGTTTGAACCAGTCGAGTGAGCACGAGGGTAGAGGCAGTGTGAAAAGAAAATGGCGAACGAAGTGTGAAATAAAAAGTTAGCTGGTGTCAAGAAATCATCGCAACACGGAAGATGTGCTTGTTTTTCCGAGATAAATGAAAGAAAGTTGAATATCTGATGTAATGATAAAGAAACGGAACAGAAACAATGTTGTTTTACTAAAAATGCAAATTTTCACCAATGAACAAGAACTAATTTAATTATCAGACAGTCACGAAATACCACTTTCTATTTCTGTTGCCACCTTTGCTGTTAACAATAAAACAATTCAAAATTAACACATAACGATATTGATGGCTCAGAAGCATTTCAACGAAAAGTATTGAAGATAAACAACGTTACTTGGCCGATATGAATGAGTCTCCACAAAGGCTGATTAAATTAATTTGCGCTTTCATTAGGTGCCACGGAGTCTGCAGCAATATTTCAGCACTTTCCTGGTTTCTTTTGTCACAAATTTACAATTTGCGGAGTATTAAAGCCACTAACTTGGGAACTTTTTGGTCTCTCTAACAGACACAATTAAGGCAAGAAATAAAAAAGCCACTAAGGAGAAGCAATACATTTGAACCCTGATAAGCACATTATTGTAGATTGAAAACAGCAGATGATATTTGTTGGACATAACCTGCTTGTAATTCTAAAAGCTACGCAGCCACAGTAACGTTTCACTTTTGCAATAAAAAGGGACAATTGGCGCTACCTGAAAAATAACTGCTGTCCTTGGTCACATGACATGACATATAAAATATCGCATGGAAAGATAGTGCATAACACTAACGATGTTAGAATGCATGCGTCATGTTGAGTTCTACCATAACGAAAACCACTCAACATTTGTGCAATTCTGTATGCAATGTATCCTCCACCTAATATAGAAGCGATGAACGCTACTTAATCTACACATGCATTTAGAGCAAACTAGTTTTGTTCTACAGAGAATGGTACCACAAGGAGAGAAAGGGGTTACTTGAAACAAATATATACCTTTACGATGTTCACACCTAACTGACGGCAATGGAACATGTTTTACGTAGAGTACACATGTGCCTTTCCCACCCCACCCCCACCACTTCCTTGCCTCTAGAATAATTAATTATTTGAAATCAATTAATTAAACAAATATTAAAGTTTACAGCTTAACGCCATAGGGCCATAGGGCCATAGCACCATAGCGCCATAACACCATAGCGCCATACTGCCTTAGCGGCAGGTGGCCCCCATAACCATCCCAATAGTGCATTCTGCACTAAAAGCAATTTTCTTTAAAAAGTGGGCATCCACAGGATGCCTCAGGACACCCATCTGGCTAAAAGTCTGGTTGGCAAGTTTTTGATTTCATTTGGCCCAGGTTTGAGAGAATTGACTGTGAACTTCAAAAGACAGAAAAAAACTAAAAAGCTTTGTGGTGCTGTTAGTGTACTGTAACCAATGTTTGTTCTCTTGTCTTCTGTTTTGTTTTGGTTTGGTTTGTTTTGGTTTCATTTTATAGAAGCACAAAAAGTAGTTTTGAACATCTGGACATCTGGGAGATCATCACCTGTTAGCTTTTAACCAGATCATTCACGCCTCAGTGTTCTAACAATGAATACGATAAATATTTAAAATTTAACAGCTTACATTAACATAATAAGGTTATTCGGAAAGATGACTCCGTCCTCACGTGCTGTTAAAAGCATTTGAATGCAGTATCTTATTTGCTCAATTCTCGTTACTGTCAAACCACTGGCTACAGGATGCAATCACTTGTCTTTTTTTCACAATTTTGAAAGAAAGGTCAAATTATACAACGTATAAATTGAAAAAAAAGTTTATTTTATACACTCACCGATATTTCCGCGATACCTCAGCTGATTCCTCACACTGTAATCGAAAACGCATTTTTCCCACTCCTTTTGGCTGTTAAACAGCGACTAAGAGCAAACAAAGTGAAAAATAAATATACGAGCGACGTTCTCAAAGCTTTGATAGTTTCAAAGAGATATGATAAGGCACAAAAAGACTTAAAGTAATTTCAGAGGATCCAAAATAAGTGATAGCCTTCTATATTGCATTGTGAGTCGTAAGCGGAAACCATACAGTGTTCTTACCTGCTTGATGTTAGTCGGAAGTTTGGACCAGGGATAGTTATGAAGAATATGGAACTCAAGGTCTGCACTTAGGGTAGATCTAGCCATTTAGTCATCTAAAAATGCTTCAAAATGCCGAAGTATGAGACAACTTTTTCGCCCTTCCATCCTCCAATTTTACTTCCCTCGTAGTCAGTTACTGAAGTTAGCCGCTGGTAAGGTCCATGTATGGTGGGCTCGCAACTCGAGCAAAACTGAAACTTTTAGCAGGAAATCATGGTTTGTTTTAAGCTTACCTTTTCTTTGCATTTATTCAAACACTTTAAAAATAATCCATGATAAAATAATCAAATTTGTCCCCTAATTTTTTAACCATTTACCTAGGCTGAAAAATATACCCCGTTTATCGACGAAGTTCGTTCCCAGTCTTCCCACCGTCACCATGCAGTCTTCCGAGAAAATGGCGTCCCCTGATTACTTGTCCTACGGGTTTTCCGTAATCGTTGCCCTTGGGGGCGTTATAGGATACGTGAAAGCTGGTAGGTGCTAGAGAAGTTGTTAATGTACACGAAAAGAATACCAAGTTTGTAAAAAGTTGAGTTAGAAAGCCACTGATAGCTTGTTTGTATTTCTTATGTAACTGTTAAGTCTGGGGCGCCGGATGGGTGAATTATTTCTTTGAAGATAATTGGCATAGCTGGACGATTCAGGAAGTTCCTGTACTTGTCACCAAGTTCAAAGGGAATTCCTCGGGTCTTTTAAGAAGAACTAGAGCTGCAAGGAGCAAAACATCTCGACTTTTTCTTCAAGATCTTTCAGTTCGACTTGCAAAAACCAATGAACTGTAACCCAAAAAACTCAGATGACAGAGTTACGTTAATGAAACTTCGTACCAAGGAAGTCTTTTCGTTTGAAAATAGAATGCAGAATACTGCAATCTGTTTTCCACAAAGCCCATGAGTTGTCCAGTAGCAGCACAGGGGCCATACCATTTGAAATCCAGATACCCCCACCCCTGCCCCACCCCAGTTGACAAATCAAGGTAACTCCAAATTTTCTCCCTAAGAAAAAAGATCGAAGTGCCGACATGATGCATAGTTCAAAATAACCCGATTTTTTTCTATCCCCTCAAGAAAAAGCCATTTTTCAACCACATAATCACAAATACCCACAAGATTAAACGATGCAGACAGGGCATGACCCTTGGAAATTAGTCTTCTGGCCCTTTCAGTGAGTCTCATCAATGTGGGAAAATGCTTGCTGTAACATGTTACATGTAACATCCTCTGCTCACTATTCATCAAATATTACTTACTTTACTTTGGCCCTTTACTCCTCCCGGAGCATAGGCCACTAATGACAACTCTCCAGTCTCCTCTGTCCTGAGCATTTATATGGAAGTAAAATTAAGCTCAATTATAAACTGTTTACCCAGGGTCAACTCCACTCATGAAATACAGCAATGCTGGCTGGCTAGTTGTTGGTTAACTGATTGACTGACTGAAAGACAGCTGACTGATAAACAACAAACAGACAAACAGACTGACAGATGGATTGTTCTTGCTCATATCAATCTTTTGTTGAGCTGTTAGGTGACTTATCATTGACCAACTGATTGATTGATTGATTGATTGATTGATTGATTGATTGATTGACTGATTGACAGGTAGTGTACCCTCGCTAGCTGCTGGACTGGCATTCGGCGGAATTTCTGCATTGGGTGCTTACCAGACGTCCTCGAACCCAAGGAATGTTTGGGTTATGCTGGGTAAGTCAAAATCAACAGAGACAAAAATTAATGGCAGCTAATAACCTACTGATCTCAGTTTATCCTCTCGGCTCATTTTTGTGTCACATTGAGAACTAGGGAGACTAGTCCTTGCGACTAGTCCCTGCAACAAGTCGCGGGGACAACTTCCATTGGGTGGACTAGCCAGTTTTGCCACAAAATCTTGTCGCAGGGACCAAATTTTGGTCCCTGCAACTAGTCTCACAAATTCAAACTGGTTTGAATTTTTGGGACAAGTCCCTGCGACTTGTTTCTCAAAAATGCTTCGCATGAACTGTTCATGTGACAAGTCCCTGCGACCAGTCCCTTCGTGTAAACTCTTCAGGGGACTAGTTGCTGGGACTAGTTGCAGTGACCAGTCCTGCCGTGTGTGCCAACCTTCATGCAACTGTCATCAAGTTAGGATTTAAGCTCCTTGCTAAACAACCCCAGGGAAAAATCTTGGAAAATAGCCTGCATTATCCACCTTTTGTCTTAAATTGCAAGAGACAGAGTAGCCTTATCCAATAAGTGCCTTGGACTCCATATTTAGTCTGAGTTTGAGCCTGGCCAAGGTCATTATGAAGAGTTCTCGGACAAGCAAGCTAGACAATTTATTCTTGCAGCATCTTCCATGATACTAGTTTCCTTCGCAGCCATTATTAGGTTCGTCGCGCAACACAATACTTTTTCCCACAGTGGGGAGAAGCATTGCGTGGCAACCCTAAAAACGACTGTGAAGGAGACTATCACAATATCAGAGTATAAATGGATATTAGTGAATTGAAGAGGCAACCTGAAAAAATGCTTGGAGTAACCTGCATTGAGCTAGCACAAGATCTAGTTGCAGTATATGCTACAGAATTGGGGCCCTTGAACCTATTAACTGTCTTTATTGATGCAGTGACTTATTACATGGAAGCTGCCATCCTTTATTTTTGCAGTAACATCAGTGGTGTTGTCTGGAGTGATGGGCTCTAGGTTTGTGAAATCAGGAAAGTTTATGCCTGCTGGACTTGTAGCTACCCTGAGGTAATTTTTTAATACAAATAATTCATGATTTTCCTGTTAACCTTGAGCTTTTAAAGGTTAATGTATGTCTACAGTGCTGAGAATTTTTTGCTCTTTTTTTTATTTCAGTGTTGCTCAAGCTGTGCGTATGTCGTACCGACTGATGAACAACTAGTGACTTGTTTGAACAGCCGTGATCTTCCGTATTCATCCTCAAGAATGTAACATAACAACCACTGTAATAAACAGAGGATTTAGTGTAAACACAAACTTAAAGTAAAGTCAGACGTCAACATCTTGTCAGTAAGCATGCATGCATTAGGATCCAAACACACCTTCAGTAACATCACTCATTAAAAACATTTTGTTTAATAAAATAGAAGTGTTGCTGCACTTTGAGTGTGAATGTCATTCTACTGGAAGTGAAAAAATATATATTTCTCAGCCTACTAATGAATAAACTGCTAACCTAGATGGTCATCATCCCATTAGTTTGATCTGCCAACTGATTGGTTGTGGCACAATTAAGAAGTTTAAGTCAAATCAGAGAGTTATAATTATGTGTTTTTCAGTTCCCCTTTTCTTATTAATAACATCTCAAGCAGACAGAAAATAACTGGTAAAAGTTGTAAGGTACCTAATTGTAAAACGTTTTAAAACCCCTGCA
>Ga0126339_10003630_pt1 | contig 11274 bp, 7 predicted proteins | sample OrbTmetagenome_2_FD_92532 | JGI IMG/M metagenome (GOLD analysis project Ga0126339, IMG submission 92532) | Coral microbial communities from Petempiche,Puerto Morelos, Mexico - Orbicella T R C metagenome | ecosystem: Host-associated > Invertebrates > Cnidaria > Coral | place: Petempiche,Puerto...
AGCTTTTCTTTACTTTGGGGAAGGTACTGGCCATGTAAATCGTGTTGGAACACCACCAGACACCACATAAGCTCGTCATTTAAACGATTTTTCTAAGATCTTCTAATGTGAAATGTAGCAAACAAACTTTAGTTCCTGCGGCGATCGTGAACTCCTTTCCTTCGTCTCAACGAATTGCATTGATCCACTATTCTCCCTAAGCTTAAGAGGCGAACGGTGGAAAATTTATATCCATTCTCGTGGCGTTCAGAAACACAGCAGCTCGTAGCCACAGCTAAATAAAACAGACTAGATAGACAACGAAGCAAGACTTTTCTGGGGAAGCATTGTCGAAGCAAAACATCAAAGCCTGACTAGCCTCGCTTGCATGCGACTCGTCCCGGGCGCCGACCGAGTGGTCCGCCATATTTGCATTTGATGTATATGTGGGGGATTAATGAGATGTAAACTGAAATGATATATGTGGGTGATTAATGAGATGTAAGCTGCGTAGATATTTGTGGAGGATAAATGAGATGTAGGCTGTGTACGTATATGTGGAGGATTAATGAGATGTAGGCTGTGTACGTATATGTGGGGGATTAATGAGATGTATTGTTGTGTAGGTATATGTAGAAGATAAATGAGATGTATGCTGTGTACGTATATGAAGGGCACTAATGAGCTGTAGGCTGTGTACGTATATGTGGGAGATTAATGAGATGAAGACTGTACGTATATGTGGGGAGTTAATGAGATGTTAGCTGTGAAGGTATATGGGGGGAATTAATACGATGAAAGCTGTGTTGGCATATGTAGAAGATAAATGAGATGTAGGCTGTATAGGTATATGTGAGGGATTTAATGAGATGTGGGCTATGTAGGTATATGTAGGGGAATAATGAAATGTAGGCTGCGTAGGTATATGTTGTAGATTAATGAGCTGTAGACTGAGTAGGTATATGTGGGGGATTAATGAGATGTAGGCTGTGTAGGTATATGTGGGGGATTAATGAGATGTAAGCTGTGTAGGTATATGTGGCGAATTAATGAGATGTAGGCTGTGTAGGTATATGTGGGGGATTTAATGAGATGTGGGCTGTGTGGGTATATGTAGGGGAATAATGAAATGTAGGCTGTGTAGGTATATGTAGGGGATTAATGAGATGTAGGTATATGTGGGGGATAAATACGATGTAAGCTGTGCAGGTATATGTGGGGGATTTAATGAGATGTGGGCTGTGTAGGTATATGTGGGGGATTAATGAGATGTAGGCTATGTAGGTATACGTAGGGGATTAATGAGATGTAGGATGTGTAGGTATATGTAGGAAATTAATGAGAAGTGGGCTGTGTAGGTATATAGGAGATTAATGAAATGCAGGCTGTGAGGGGATATTGGGGATATTTAGGGGGGTGGTTGAGGAGAACACTTGATTATATATCCGGGAGGTATTGTTTTAAGAGAGATTAAGAGAGATGTGTGAAGTGCGGCGGTATATTGGCCGCCCAACCATCCGGGTGGTGTAGCACTTATAAAGCGAAAGAACAAAAGGCTTGGCTGTGAGCCAGTAAGAAAGCACTGACGTCATATCCAAACTGGACAAACAAGTTTCTGACACCGGCTGGATTTGATTATTCAAAATGGCGGACATACCGTAGGTTAACGAAAGGTTATAATATGCTAATTTGCCAAACATTCTTTATATGCACGCTTATGTTCTGTAACGGCTTTGTAATTTGTGCTATACATACAGTATATTAAAATACGCGTTCACCTTGTGTATCTTGAGTTACAGTACTCAGATTAAGACTTGATTGATGATGTTCGTTTAAGGTTCTTTCTGCCATCTAATATTACACGTTGTAGCGAAAGGGTAGTTCAAATTCGTCGACAACGTCTACCGTCTACGAATGCATACGAGCGAAAACAACCTCCGGTGTCTCGCCGCCTAAAGCATCACAATTTTCAATGTTATTCCACCAGATATCATTGCCTCAGCAACATTTAGATTTGAGTTCAATTAAGTAGCGAGATCCCCGAGAACTGGAAGCTATGGAAAGAGAAATACTGTGATAATTACTTGGTTTGGAGGGGGGAAGCCCCGAGTTTCAACCCGCCATGTTCCTGAGGACATTATTGAAGACGATGGCCTTTAAGTGTTCAAAGCCTACACTAAAGAAGAAGATGCAAACGATTGCCGTGTAGTAAGGGGAAAGATGAAAGGGTATTGCATCGGCGAAGTCAGACGTAAACGAGATTTTTTCAGGAGGAGGGAAAAACTTCCCACCGAAACGCTAGACAACTTAATGGCTGAATTGAAAGGAACCTTGGCAAAGAGCTGCAATTTGTGTGATTTTTTTACGGTTTTACCCGATACTCTCATCTGCGTTCGACTGGTCGTGGGATAAAACATGAGCAAAGCACAATGCAGCCACTTAGGATGACAGACCCCACGTTAAACAAATGTATCGGCTGTGTAAAATCGAATTTGTCCAGGATGCCTATGGCTCTAAAACCTCGCTCAGGCTAAATATGTAATGACAGCGTTCAATTCCACATGGAAATACGAAAAATTAGCAGTTCGACTCATCGTTCGCGTTCGCTGTCATTTTACGTTGTTGTTGTTTCGTCGAGGACGGCTATGAAATGTACAAAGGTTTACTGAACACACTTGTACAGCCTTTGTTTTGCTCATTAAACCTTTTGTTTGGTGGTGCTCATTGCCGTCGTGGTTTGCTCCAGACTCCGTCCACACTACGCCGGAGGAATTTTAAAACGCATACAGCTTTATGTCTAAGGTTAGGCCGACGGTTTAGAGTAATTTCGCCACGAAAACGAAGCTTTTCGAAAACGCTCCTCAAACCGGAGGAATTGGAAAACGCCGGCTTCGAGTTTTCGTGTGGACGGAAAACATTTAAAAACGGACCTTTTCGAACACGACAGGATCAGGAGAACCACGTGATTTCCCTGGCCGAGATTTCCTCAAACAAAAATATAAAACGACCGGTGATTGTTGCGTTTTTAAATTCCTCCGGTGTAGTGTGGACGACCGGGCCTAAGCTTCGTAGGCTCCTTATGAAGTCAATAATCAGACGGCGTTCTTCAATGAGTCCATAAACAAGCACCGTAAACAAAATAACTATTTAGGAGTGAAACTCTTTAAAGACCTCGATCAAGTTTAACAGTCGTTGTATGTTACTAGCATTATCACGAAGGCTGAACCGGTGGTTAAATAAAGTTTTACTTACTTTTACTGTCGGATTTATCAGAAGGAGCCTGGAACACATTTAAGAAAATCTCGTTTTATTCATTAGTAAGAGACCATCTGGGTGGAATTCACCTTCCCAAAAGGAAATTCATGACATCCAGATCTTGGGTATACAATTTACTATCGAATACCAGGGTATGTCATTCGCATACCTAAAAGGAAATTCGTTACATCCAGATCTAAGGTGTACAACGACAAACCGCTCGTTTTGTTCAACGGCATTTTTATTATCAAATACCAGGGTATGTGATCAGTCTCTTGAATGAGCTAATAATGATAACGTATCTCATTAAATCGGTTCTGCACCCATTTCTCATTAAATCAGTTGTTATCAGTTCATGTGGAACCAAGTGGGCTATTCCCCTGATACATACTACTTCCGCGACCGTCGCTACATGTAGCATGCAATATTCGTTAGATTTAGAACAATTACGATTACAGAAAATGGATATCGTAGGATGTGTTCTAGTGACGGTTAACTTATTTCTTCTGTAATCTTTGGAGATCAGGTGCTTTTCCCTTGTCTACTCTCAGAGGGTTCACACGTGTTTTAACGCGCTTCGCTATTTTGTATTTTAGTCGATTTTCAATTCGTTAAAAATGTCTCTTGCAAACGAGAATTCATCATCAATTGCATCTTTCGCTAGTCGACTCAACCACTTGGACACGAAGGATCAATTCAAGTGGTATGGGGATTGTAGAGATTTGATTTGTCTGGTCAAGCAAAACATTACTCGAGTTTACGGAAGATGGCGAAATCTCAGAAGATCTAGACCATAAAATGCTTTTATTCAAGGTGCGTGATATCATAGTGAAGTGGTATTCTTCAACTCATACCGTCCAAACTCAAGGGTCTGGTTACGCTTTCTTGCGAGAAAAACTAGGCAACCTCTTTGCATCGAAGGAAAACCTGCTTGCTCTTCAACCGAACTGTGACACTCAACAATGTCCGCTCGCGGCCTTAAACTAGTCAATTGCGGTGGATTGCTCATTCAACTCTTCGCAGAACCTGCAGTCTGTAACCCAGACTTTGTCAAGACCTTCCACATGCGAGGGTTGTTCAATGGTTAAGAGCAATCTACAGAAAGTTGACTAACAACTTAATGAACTTCAGCATCTTGTTCACTCAAAGGTAAATATGCAAATAACCAACAGTTTGTCACCTAGTCAAGAACGCCTACTTCAAGCAAATATTGCTCTTCAAAATGACGTCAAGAAATTAAAAGAGCAGCTCGAATATGAACGTTTATCGAATGCAAGAGCATCTAACACAGTTAAGACCCCTAGAACGGGACAGGACAGCCTTGTTGCAGGCATAAAACTATTAAATGATAACCAAACTCGGCCAACACCTACAAACACCGCGTCACCTCAGGTCGATAAATCGTCACCTCTTCATCGTGATGATAACACGGGTTGGTTAACTGTTGGCGAGCGGCGGGTAGAAGCTAAATCAAATTTTATTTTGCGCGATTCGACGATTAAATATGTCGACACCAGAAGAATGAAATCTAAAGGGAAAAATGTGTTTCGCAAATGCTTCCCTGGTAGTTCCACGGAAGACATGAAGCATTATATGGTTCCAAGTTTGGCGAAATATCCAGATCAAGTGGTAATCCACATCGGAACAAACGACCTTAATCATGATCCTCGCTCAGTAGCAAACAACATCATCGAACTAGCAAATGAAGCTGAAGGCCCAGCTAAAAGACGCAAGCTTTTCGTTTCCAACATCATTTGTCGTCGTGGTCAGTCCACACTCAACAACAAAGTGAGGCAAGTAAACAACTTGTCGAGCTCGTCGTGTCATCAATATTCTTGGTCTTTCATCGATAATTCAAACATTTTAGAAAACCATCTTAATAACGATGGTATTCACTTAAACAGGAAGGGTACAGCTCTGTTAGCTAAAAAGATTTTCTTTGCAATCCGTAATGTCTCTAATTAGGATATTTTGGGGACTGAGTCTGCATGCCCAAATGAGTTTTCTTCCAAATCCAATACAATGACATCAGGTTACTCTCTTCCCATTAAAAGAGGATTTAAATTTACTTCTCACAACATTGTGAGTCTTCCTAAGCATCTTGAAGAGCTTCAATCAAATTTAAGTAACCAATTAGTTGATTTCCTCGCTCTAAGGGCTAACACCTCAAAGGATGAATTATTTTCTATTGATGGGCATGATTTATTAAGAAAGGATAGAAACCGTCAGGGCGGTGGTGTTGCCATTTACATTATAAGTCTGCGATTAATTGTCTTATTCGTCAAGATTTATATTTAGAAGGTATTGAGGGTATCTGTCTTGAAATTCGCAGACCATGTAGCAAGCCGTTTGTTATGTTAGCATGCTGCAGGCCTCCTAATTCTGACTCTTCCTTCTTTGTTAAAATTGATGAGACTATAGGTAAAATAGACTCTGTGGAAAAAGAAATAATCCTTGTTGGCGAACTAAATTGCAACTACCTTTCAAGTAATCAAAATAATGATAATAACTGCATTACTCTTAGGTCCATTACCGAGACATATCAATTGTCTCAACTTATCAAAACACCGACACGGGTATCTAATTCAAGAGCATCACTAATCGATGTTGTATTTACCTAACCGGCCCCAGCAAAATTGCCTGCTCTGGGGTTCTCCACTCTAGTTTCAGAGACCATTATCCTATTTATGCAGTACGCAAGATATCAATTACGGCCGGCAAATCTCATAAATACATTTCATACTGGGATTAATGGAAATTTGGTACTCTCAAATTCCGTAATGATTTAGCCAAGCTCCCTTGGGAAGCTCTGAAACATTACGATGATCCTGAAAATTTGTGGAATACCTGGAAAAATATGTTTCTTTATGTAGCTGACCAACACGTTCCCCCGAAAAACAAAGAGAGTTCGCCAGAAGGCTTCTCCTTGGCTCACTCGTAACATCACGGCACTAATACGTCAAGAGAGATAGAGCTAAATGAAACGCTCAAGACGTAATGATTCCAACGCTAAATTCTCTGAAAACTCCAGTAATCCTAAAGAAATTTGGAAAACAATTAATTCAATTACAGGTAGATCACAAAAGGACTCTATTATCAACGAAATTAATGTCGGTGAAACACATTGTATCAACAATCAAGACGAAATTGCTGATTTGCTAAATTAATACTTCACGAATATCGGGCCTCATCTAGCCTCAAACTTCCAAGCACCACCGAGGCTTTTAATCTTTTCATAACCCCAGTTTCATCCGTTTTTCAATTAACCTGTATTAATCCGAGTGTTGTGCTGAATCTCATCAAAAACTTTGTCCCTAATAAATCTGCCGGTCTCGATCGTACCCCAAACAAATTACTCAAGGTGGCAGCGGATATCAGATTGCCCAACCTTCTTAATTCTATCGCAAGTGATTATATTCCTAGTGATTGGAAAATTGCGGAGGTTTTTCCACTCCACAAGGGCAACAATAAAACAAATCTTAACAATTATCGTCCAATTTCCAATCTATCAACTATTTCTAAAACTATGCAAAGGCTTGTTTACAACCAACTCTGTTTATACAGTTTCGTATAACAAATTGATCAATTAATATCAATTAGGCTTTCGATCGTTACATTCGACTGCCACAACTTCGCTTGACGCTACCAATCAATGGTACTTCAACATCGATAATGGCCTTGTCGTATCAATTGTTTTTCTGGACTTAGCTAAAGCTCTTGACACCATTGATCATAATATTAATTCTTCCAATAATTTTCCTCCGAAAAAAAAAAGTGGTGACCCGTACGGGAGACCGGGAGATTCTCCAGGCACAAATGAGAGTAGAGAACTTTCGATTCCACGAAATACCCAGAGAACAAGATCAAATCGTGAGGTAGTACATGGTGAACGTCCTCATGTTTGAAATCAACGATGTGCAATACAGTACCGATTTGTATTTCGAGCGTACATTTGGTTTACCTTTTGTATCTCGGTCTACTCAGATTTTTTTTCGATTTCATTTCCAAGACATAATCCGAAATCTATATCATTTTTGCCATCAGTTGCATTTTAATAAATAGAGCGTGTAAATAAGCCAAAAATAAAAGTAAATATAGTGTTTAATTTCTCAGCGAGCTCTTGTGTGGCCTCTTCATCCTCTCCCCTTCACTCCTCTTTGTTTATACCTTTTTCTCTTCACCCCATCTCCCTTAATTCAACTGTGTTTGATGCCTCATCCAATGTTTACTTGCAATCCCCTTTCTCTATCTCTTCTTCGTCCTGGCGTCCACTCCTTCTAAGCAAAAGCAACTAAAACTATACCAAAAACAACAACGACTTTATTTACTTGATACGTTTCGATACAATAATGTTAATTCTTTGGCCGAGTCCAGCTCTTTCAGTATATAATCCTTTTCTCCTTTCCCTTAACCTCTTTTGCGGGATCCTCTGCGTCAGGCGGTATCAGAAAAGGGTGTGGCCTGATAATGAAAATAAATTGCCTCTATTTAAAACTGGCGGACCCAAAATCAATGTTTTGTAAATACACTACCGAGCCAGCTTGTTCACTGGGGAGAAACGTCGGGTTTTTTTATGGAAGGTATATGAACTTAACTGCAGGCGAGTTCCACGAACTTGAAACAACAAGAACGCCACAAAAATATTCCCCGATACTGACTGAACACTGAGCTAGTTTTATAATGTATAGCTATTAATAAAATTATGTAATGGCGCTTTCAAGCTCTATTCTCGGCAAAACCTCTGATGCGACAAAGCTATGAATTTATTTTAGCTTTTCAGGTCGGTGTCCTGAAATTGGCCGCCGACCGTGATGGAAAAACATTTCTTCTGAACGGCAAGCTTTTAATTTTGTGAAATCCTCTGAACAAGCAAAACACCGAATTTTATTCCTGAGCGTTCAATTGTGTTGGTCTACATCGCAAGGTCGGAACCGCTTAGGGAAATAATTTAAAAACTAATGGTAAAGAGATAAGAAAACGGTTTTTCTTAAATCCCGTTTTCCTTGCGAAAAAAAATTACTGATTCAAATGATCGATTATTATCGCAGCACCTGGGCCTTCCAGTTAACCGAACATTTTGAAAGGATCAATTCATTTTGAAAATGTTCCGGTGCAAGCTAAAGCATAATGCAGTGTCATTTGCATTTAATCTGCACCAAATATTTGAGGTAAATTGACAACGTACTTTGTTTGCGAGTTGTCTTCATCAAGCTTTAAGGACGGTGCTTACTTTTGTTAGTGCGCACACGTTCCGCGCATCACGCAAGGCATGGTTTAAGCGCCACGCGCGCGCCGGGTTGACATGACGCAATTAACTACGCTACCAAGTACACTCCTAAATTGAAAGCAAAATTTTCCTGCTGTGACCAAATCAAGTTTAATGAACCTGTACTTAAACCAGGAACACCAGAACAGCAGCATATCGCTAACCACTAGCTGTTAACGTCTTCCAGCTGAAAAACTAGGTGTATCTGTCGAAAATTATACTGAGATCCAACTGTAAGCATGTACCTGCAGATGGCGTAGTGCGCGCGCAAAACAATTGCGAGATACGCAAGTGTTTTACTTACTGGGGAGGTGACAGGAAAAAATGTAACAGGCACAGTAAAAAGTTTAAAAAAGGATCAATAACTTTAAAAAACGCGTGGTTACCGCTATATTTTATGTTATGAAATGGAAGTGGCAAGTCTATTCAGCAGGTGATTAGTTTCTGGTTGTGAGCGAAAGATATTTAGACTGTATTTTAGCTGAAACAGAGGAAGGCTGTCAGAGACGCTAAAGGTGCTGTTGCAATGATTTTGTTATTAAAAACATACCAAAAATGGTTTTTATATTACCATTTACCATGTAGTTTTCAGATCTTTATAAATGTGTTTGCTTTTCTGTATGTAAAGGCGAATTCTAAAGAAAGCTGTGAAGAAATATCCTCTCCCTCTATTTTCAGAAAAATGCTGTTGTCAGCATTTTTGTTGAGATTCAAGGCTAATTATCTCGAAAAAAATGCGTGGCTACCCTCTTTTATCTTTATGGATTCCGATAGCCCTTGCAAAGATCTACTTTTTCCGCAAGGTCCTAACCTGGCGCAAAAACCTTTGTATTTAGTAGGCACCGTCCTTAAAACATATATCAGTTTCGTTACTGTCTCTCTTTAAACAGGAATACGAGAAAACAAAATCATGGCTATTCACGTGCACGGCGGAGGAATCCAATAAACCAACAACCTGATTGTTGTATACCATGATAAATAACTTCACTTCTTGCCCATTAAGGAAGTCATCCTCAATTGTTTGGGATATATTCAATACTCTTAAAATGACTGTTTAACACATGAGTAAGGATTTCAAGAAAGCTGCATGGCTATTTTTTTCATAAAGCGAACGCAACAAAATAAATTTCGAGTTTAGACCGCGCACCCAAATGAAGGAAAATTTTGCTTTTCGTCTTTTATACATGGAGATAAATTTACTACACCAGCTATAATCCTGCCTTAAACGTCACCTTGCACTTGAATTAAATTTTAGAACCACTTTAGATTGCATTGTTGTCTCAAATTGTTTGTAGTATAAATATTGCTCTCTTTCAGACCTCCATATCTCAACGCCTTCTCATAGATATCTTGAGGGCCAGGGATGAAGCTAAATATTTTAAATTTGAATTGTTTCGTGCGGCTGAAAATATGGGCAAAATGTAGCGTTTTAGTTCGACCAATTTCAAATCAAATTTATGGCCATTTCATGAACATCCACTAAAACACAAAAGCTATTTCTCTGTCTTGACCAAACTTAAAATCAATAAGAAATATCTAGCATCGATTGTTTTAAAGTGTAAGGAATGGGATCAGTGTTTTTTGGGTGGCTAAATGTCCTGAGTGTTTTCAAATAAAATCAATCTGCAATCTGTAGTCTGTACAACAGTTGTTCAGCTCAATGTAGTTCAATGTTTGTGCTAAACTGGCGTTTGTTTCCAACCAGGGATCACCCAAGCATTTTCTGCTAAGACCGATTTTGCTCTTTAAGACAACGATTTAAGTCTAGAACTGTTGGATTGACCTGGAATAAAGGCTTCTCAAACTCGTAATTGTCTCGTAAGCCGTCAGCCACTTTTAACCATCTAGCTCTTGAATCGTAAAGTTCTACACGTATGTAAACAGTACTCCAGCACACGTCGAAAAAATATTGAAGTCCCCAAACATTCATGGCCTTTTTGAGAACTTTATTGATTGCTCTCACTACCCATGTTAGAATAATGTGTATTGGTTTTGCCTATTGCAGATATTTGCCATCAATTAAAGGCTATTCACGACACTACAAAACATACCACTCACTTACGATGAAGCCACGGACAGATATCAAATTGCCCAGTTGAAATGAATATCTGTGCTTTTGGACTGATAGTTGTACAACATGATCCAGTGGATTTCATTTTTACATGGCCTTTCTTGTTGTAGAAGTACTAAACTAAAGTTGACTAATTGAATATGCATAGGTTAGTGTCAAATGGCCACTTTTGCAGGGGGTCCCCCTAACTTGATAAGAATAAAATATTCACTCACCAAACCTAAGATTTGCGCCAAGTTTGAGTAAAATCGGTGACTTGAGCTGTATCACCCCCTGCCTGGTTTTCTCATGGACACACTCTTAACAGTCTTAATAAATTATAATTTAGAAGTTGATCTTTTAACTTAAATGAGAGAGACTGGGTGATTAGAAGGTCCGAGTCAGTCAGTCGATAATATTAAATAAAAACTAAACCAGAAAGGGCCGATGGAATATGAGGCAAGCTTTAAAATGAAGTCACAATATTAATAGTGCTTTAAAAGTAAATAGTGCTTTCGAGTCATTCCCGATGCTTTCAAATGATAGCGGACTCCACCGACGCCAATAATCTGGAACAAAACACACGCGAAGAAAGACTTGCGCAGGAAAAAAACGTGAGCGGACAAAACCGGGGAATGCCGATAAATCAAGTAATCCCGCAATGATGAACGAATTACACAACATGAACCTTCCTCTGCTTCTCCCCCTGAACCAAGTTCAGATC
>Ga0126339_10003632_pt1 | contig 11270 bp, 7 predicted proteins | sample OrbTmetagenome_2_FD_92532 | JGI IMG/M metagenome (GOLD analysis project Ga0126339, IMG submission 92532) | Coral microbial communities from Petempiche,Puerto Morelos, Mexico - Orbicella T R C metagenome | ecosystem: Host-associated > Invertebrates > Cnidaria > Coral | place: Petempiche,Puerto...
CAGTCCACTCCCACCCCACCCTAACCCACCCCAGTCAAACGCTTGTGTTATGGACACTCGCTCGATGTTTCTGTATAAAACTGTGTTTTGATGCTATCAAACCATCATAAATAGGAACAGTTGAATTTTTTTTTAATTACCCGTTTTCGTCTCAAACCAAACGAACCAAAATATTTTCGACGTTTTGTTTCAGCTGTCCGCACTAAATCGTTTTCATTTGTAAAAGCATACTGTTTGATACGTTTTGGCTTATCGTCCACACTAAAACCCGGTTTTAGTGTGGACGATAAGAAACGCTCGTAGACGTTAATGGCAGCGACAGTATATGACGCTTTTTTCGTTACCTTTTTCAAAAGCCTCCGTTTTCACCTATCCATACTAGAAACGGAGCGTTTCCAAAACGATGCGTTTTGAAACTGTTTTCGGAATTCTCCGTTTTCATCAGCGTTTTCGGGCGTTTTAGTGTGGTTGAAAGGCGAAAACGCGTCAAAAAGTGCGCGTTCAAAAGGAAAACGCATAAGTGCGGTCGGGGCCTAAGTTTTTGCTGTAATTCCGCCTCTCTTGCAGTTGGCTCTCGATTCTGCTGATGTTGGCTTACATGGGAACAGTGATCGTCATTTTACTCAACATTCTCATTGCACAAATGAGTACAACTTACACGCAGGCCAAGCGAGTGGCTCGTCTAGAGTATGATGTGGATCGTATATTACTTCTTACTCGTATGGAGAGATTTCCTTTTCTGGTAAGTAAGCGTCACGGAATGAACAGCGTTCAACGAGTGTGTGCGCGCGCGATTTTTCGCGACATGTACTGCGTGAGCGCATGATCGGGAATTTGACTGATTTCTGTTTTTGTAATTCTTTTCGCTTTCCAGAATTTGCGTGTAAGTTATTACAAAGAAGGAGACTGGATCAGTGAAACGAAACTCGCAAAAGGTTAGGAGCTAGATTAACATCTAATATCATGCAATATACGCTAGTTTCATCGCAGGTTAGGATCATTCTATTGTGTTCCTCGGCAAAACACTTACATTTAACTTTAATTTAAAATTCCTCACCCCCCGGAGATATCAATGGGCACTGTTGGATTTTGAAGGGCGGCCTGACAAAATGCCGGAGGGAACCTCTAATGAACTAGCGTTCCATCCAAGGGAGTAGTAATACTTAACATTGTGTTTAGTCGCTTCATGCTGCAAAACTTTTCGAAAAGGCACAACTTTTCTTTATTGGGTATCAGAACTTGCGGTGTTTTAGTTAGATTTATTGCAGCCTGTTTTTCTCTCAAAAATCGGGGAATGGACTACAGGGCGATGGTTTAAGGCGAGACAGAATTGGGACGAGACAAGGATACTTCAGCCCTTCGTCTCCCATGCTGCATTTTTTTCACGTTCGCATTTACATACGCAGGGATAAACGCTCGTCGGAGCCTAAGAGATAAGGCTGTGCCGCGCATAAAAAGCCTCTGGTACCCAGGGTAAAAAGGTATCCAGTAAATATGGCTGAGAACAACACTGGTATTTCATCTCAAGTAATAGATCCCTTGTCGACGAAGGAGCCAAGATAAGTTTGTTTCTGTCTGTCAAACGCGTTATGCTTGGCGGACTCCAAGTTTAAAATTGTTTCTTTCTTCTAGAGCTTCTTGAATTTAGCGAAGACCGTCATCGTTGGGAGTCAGTGGAAGAAAAGCTTAATGCCATCAGGTATGAGTTACTTGTTGTGTGTGTTTCGATCATTCATTCGTTCATCCTTCTTTCCTTCCGGCTTCTCGTCGTCCCTATCTCTCTCCCTCTGTACTTGCCTTCCTCTCTCCGTCCTCACCTCCCTTTCAGCTCCTGTTTCCGTTCCACCATCCTTGCCTTCCCGCCTCCCACCTCCCTCGTTCATTGCCTCCCCATCTTTGTCTCTTCTTTTACCCTCGCCTTTTTTCCCGTATCTCTCCGTCCTTCGATCCCTTGAACCCTGCCTCCACTCTCTCCGTCCTTGCCCGTCCCTTTCTCTCCTTTTCATCCCCCCTCCCTCGCTCCGTCTCGTCTTCACCCAACAAACTCATGTACCAATTACATTTTACTCGTCCGCTGTGTTTCTCACTGGTGTAATTTTGATTTTTCGTTTGCCTTGACAATTATCCTTATTTTAATTTTCTTTTCAGAGATATGATGAGAAAGATTGTAAAACAGATGAGGGCTGGAAGAGAATGAAGAGCTGCCAGTCAAGATGGTTCCAATACGATTATTTTCCTTTACGAGTATTTACTACATCAAGTTAACAACAACATGGCTTGGTTGACTTCAAAACACAGCAAACAATGCTGTTAGTCTGACAAGTGAAGTGCACGCTATATATCAGGCGAAAACTAAACGATTCTTAAAAACCAGGAGCCCAAATCTGAGTATTGTTTACACTACACTAACTACTGTGACTTCTCCGTGCTTTGGCTAAGGACGAAACATGGCTGCCACTCCGATCCCTCACGTTTTGGCCATAGCGCGGAAATGCGGTGCGGCCATTGCTTAAAATTATTTCTTCGTGCGGGAAACCCTACTTATGTCGCACAGCTTAGCGTATAGTGTAGTACCGGAATACAATATCGGTTTCTTTTAAGTGAAATTATTTTATATCCTCCTGGTGGTAGCAAACATATTTGTGATTGAGTAAATATTGCATTTCCGTTGGTAAAACCAAAAACAGTTGATGTATTCAACAACAACAACAACAACAACAACAACCTTTATTCGCTCTTGTATTTATAATTTACATATTTAACTTACACAAACACACACACGTATTAACAAAGCACAAATATTAAGCCTGAAGGCTAAATAACTGGGAAGTTTATCCCTTGGAATTTATCGCTCTTAGAGGCGTCGGAGCTTTCCGATCTTTTTGAAGAGCTACTCTCGATGTCCGAGAAGTTTTAGTTTTAAGATCTTAGATCCAAAACAGACAGAAAACATTTAAAGTATTATTCGAGTTTTTCTTTATTTCTCTTTTTTTCAGAGAAAGCTTACATATAAATTTGCTTACAGAAGTTTTGGTTTTTTTGAAATAATTTTATTCTTCACTGTTGCATTTTTATAACAGCAAGAACAATAATAAACAATACAATATTACACACCAAACTATGAAGTGCTACACAGAGTACTATAAATAATAATGTATGCTACAGGCTGTTAAGAGGAATAAATTAAAAACTTCCTGAAACTCTTTGGTTGCCATTATAATCAACTGTGAGGAGAGAAAATTAGATAATTAAGTATGTTTTACATATTCGCTTTCGCTATCAGAAAATATAGAAATCCAACATAGATATGTTTGTTTTAGTTCGTTTTGCATTTCTAAGTTAGAGGTTACTGTTCCAGTTCATTAACCGTAACAAACACCTGCTAGTTTTTTGTAGGATCATAACTGTAATAAGCGTTGAACTGTAATTGCTACTTGCGATAGTCTTGTTAAACTGTTATCTACCTGTATTGTTTTGAAAGTTATTAATCTTGTAAACGATGAATTCCGTTATAACCAATCGAGCCTTCTGAAATGTATGAGGTAATGTTTAGTTAAGACTTTTTAATAGCTTTACGTAATCCTTAAGAATTGTGCTTTCGGCTTAAATAGTCATGCTTTGTAAAATATTCTTTGGTTACATTCTGGCTGCATTCTGGTTACATTCTGGTTGCATTCCGGTTATGTTCCGGTTGCATTCTGGTTGTGTTCTTGGATTAAAACGATATCGTTGGACCAAAGTTCTGAGTGCTGTTGACGTCTCTGAAGATAATTCCCTGTAACAGATCCGGTACTGATCCCCGCAGCAAGAGAGTTTCCCCAGGTGTTTACAGAAGTGCTTTCCCAGGCCAAAAACCTATTATCACACAATGGAGTAAATGTCGTTTGTCGGATTGGAATTCAATTAATCCCATAAGGATAATCGCGAATGATCCTCGCCTATGGCTTTTTACTCGGGCTTTCCAAAGGAAACCGCCGAGTTGAAATTCCGGATTTGTTTGTTTGTTTTTTCTTTTCGTTCAGTCGCAAATCACAGTCAAGTCCTTAAACACGCATGCGCTACGTTGACTCTGATCTTCATTCATGAAACGGAGCATTCTCGTCCCCAGTACTACTCGTCTTAAAATGTCGTTGACGAGTAGTTATAGGAAGCTTAAGCAAACCACGACGACGATGGCAACGAGAACGTCACCAAGCAAAACGTTTATTTAACTATTTAACTAGAAATATCAGACTAACGAGAAACAAAGTTGCATGCAAAACTTTGGATTTTCGTTTTTACAACGTCTTTTTCGACTCAAGGCAGCATAATCAAATTACTTCTTTCTTAGAGAGAGCTACAATAGAAAGTGCCTAGGAGCAGTGTATTACCTTGCCAATGGCAATGGGTTCCTAGCGTACGCATTATCGAGGCCGAGCGTCAAACATCCACACTATTACGCTTTACAATATTAGGCGTAAAGAAAATGAACTCTCGCAATTTATCTGGCGAGCATAGTAAACCGAGCGAGTTCGCAACAATTGAGGTTAATCTTGTGAACTTTTCATGGTATAGTAGAATGTCTGGTTTCAAATTTAACTCCAAATGCGAACTTTAACTATCCAAGAAGAATCCAATTTTACAGTTCTTATCGATAGATGATAACACTGTCTGATGTACCAATTTGTACTACTCGTCTTCAAACAATATTTGCTTCATCCAGTATAGAAGATGATCCAGGGCAGGATTTCCCTCTTGTATTTTTTCGCCTTTCAGGTGAAATATTCTTCTTTCATCAAAATCAGCCGGAATCCAGTCGTTCTTGGTTCTTTCTGTTAAGAAGACAATTATCAGCCTTTTCAGAAGATCCTTGTTTTCTGTAAACTCTTTATGAAAGAGTTTGCCGTCGAACGTTTCAAAACCATCTACGATTTCTGTTTGTTTGTTGTGAATAAGGGATGACGCCTGGTGTGACCCGATCAACACAACACAGTCACTGCGGGGAAGTTTATCTTTGAGCTTCTGTTTCTCCACTAAAACGTCTTTGATATTTCTTACGTGTGCCATCCAGCGAAGCTTGCCTTGTAGATAGTCCTTTAGTTGCCTGGCTTTCGTATAGTCGCTTTCAGTGTAAAGAAACAGAGCACACTTCATTTCTCGATATCGCGAATAAATTTTTGCGTGAGGATAGAACAGGATGAATAGACACGGCGCTTCTTGAATTGTAACAATGTCTGTCCTTCTTTCAAGTTGAATTGTTCAAGCCGATTGAAAATGCTGGAATAAATCTTTCATACGAAGATAGGTAAGGCTTTTGATCTTTGGAGGAGAACAACCGCCCTTTTAGGCCTCAAATATAGACCTCTTTAGCTTGGGCGGTTTGTTTTCCCATTGTAGACAACCTGATATTCTCTAGGGAATTCTTCTTTTATCCATCTTGAAATTATTCATTCATATACATGCGACTATTTAAAGCAAGAATTCTCAAGAGTATCATCACGTGGTCTTCAGTAGGAAAACAAACCACCCAAGCTAAAGAGGTCTATTGCGACCAGTGTAGCGACTAGAATCTTCTTTGCGCTTTTATTTCACGTTTTTGGGTGACCTCTGGGGATTACGTAATCTACTCATTAGTACTTTACCGGTTATCATTGTGCATAGTTTGATATTCATTTTTAAACTTGAAAAATATTATTTTCCAAGTTGTAGGGGTGGAACGATTTCACTCCATCACTCCTTCACTCCTTCACTCCTTCACTCCTTCACTCCTTCACTCCTTCACTCCTTCACTCCTTCACTCCTTCACTCCTTCATTTCGCATTAGACATTTGTAAACTCGGGGGGAGGGGGGGGGGGAGACTCCTATATGAAAAGGCAAGAGATGCTCGTCGGAAAACATGAATTTAACTCCAAAGGGAGACTAATGTGGACGCTGCTTGAGCTTCATTAGACCTAACCTGCGATCAGGTGTTTTTTTTTTGGAAAGAAGAAGGGAAAAGGGAGAATATAAGGGAGGGAGGGTATGATTGCAGGTTACATTAGACCCCTAAAAGATACCACTTAAACGGAATAGGTTCGATCACTAGCCACTGTTCAAGAAAGGACCCGCGCGCACTTGTAGACACGACTCGCGTACTCGAGAGATCAGCGGAAATCAAGCCTGAAAACAGAAATTAAATGAGAGCGTTTCTTTTATTATTATTTCCTCGAGTGCACCCTAAAGGCTACTTTGACAGCTAAAAATGGTGACGTTTCGTTATGAAGACCCTAAGTGAGACCAGAATCCTTGATTTGTACCCGAGACGACAAGCTTCCGTGACCTTTTCATATAGGAGTCTCCCCCGGGTTTCGAACATCAGCCGTCTAAGGCCGTTTTACAATCGCTTGCAGCGTGTCAAGTTAGTTATTTTCGAGAGGTAGAAGGTATAACGATTTTTTCATTGTATGGAAAATACGTACTTATGGTTCTTCTCAGAGGTAGCGATTCGATTCAGGGAAGGTCTCCGTGGTTTTTCCTGCACAAACTTTCGTGACATTGTGAGTTTGAAAGCAATCGATTTAAACGAATGATTAAAGGCACCAGACGATTTTTTCAACACAAGAAACGGAAAGACAAACGCTACCTTTCAGTAAAAGGTTATTAACGTACTGCAGGCTGAAGTGTTTCGCTCAGTCTAAATCTCACTTTTGACCGAACAAAATGATCTTGCCGGCCGTTTTTGACTACAGCACAAGGAAGACATGTACAGATACATGTAATGTAAAACGTGTAGGCAGGCCTGAGTAACAAACAGTTTCTTAACGTTGAACTTTTTCATTTTGCAAATATCACAACACACCCCTAAATCGAAAAAGGCTCTATGGGCTTGTACGAAAGCTATTGTAGACTGCCCTCACATCACAAGTAGTTCCTTAGTCAGTGAGCAATGCCTCATAACACCCTTTAATAATTTATTTTCCAAGTTCAGTGACCCACAGCCACTTTGATTTTGCTCTCACTCCAATTTACGCGCGGTCAAAACGCTCTTCGAACAGGAACGCTTGCTACGCAGGCTAGCGGTTGGCAATTAAGTTTTTCCGATTTCTAGCGCGGTTTTTGGCTAGGATTTCACTGTTGTGAGCCGGCTGAATTATTATTCTTAAGAGTTTAATCCCGGTGGACTCGTCACAGTTTGTAAGTTTGTTTTTCTCCGCTATCAGTTTTTTGTAGTTATATTTTTTGTATTTGGGTATTTTGTCTTGTTTATTTTTCATTTGAATCACATAATCACACACTTCACTCACTCACTCACACTCACTCACTCACTCGCTCATACACTCTCGCGCGCGTATACGCATAATGATTAAACCTGTGCATTCAAACTGTGGCGTCGTTATCTGTAGCGTCTATCAGGATAGAACAAGACAACCTAAAACACGCTTCTATAACAATGTCTCTTTCAAGTTGAATTATTCAAGCCGATTGAAAAATGCTGAGATAAATCTTTCATAGAATGATAAGGTAAGGCTTCTGATCCTCGGAAGAGAACAGCCGCCCTTTCAGGCCCCATACTGGGACCAGATGGACAGAGAATTCTACATATATTTTAGGCACTGATCGAAAATAATTTGCGACATCACTACTTTATATATTTCAAGTGCAGCGCCTGTCTAAAATAGAAGCAGATGCTTCCTTTGCCGCTTTGCCTTATGTTGTTGGTATATATAATTTTGTAGGCTGACATAAAATAGATTAAACTTTTCAGCGACGTAGCTACTAGACCAATTTCGATTTCTTAAAATTCAGTCTAACACAATAGACCTCAGCACGAGGCTCTGGGGAATAAACCCCACAAACATTGCAGTTATTCCGCAGAGCCTCATACCGAGGTCTACTGTTTTAGGCTGAATTTTAATATATCGAAATTGGTCAATTGTAGGGCAGAACAATACATTGTGTCTCGTTCTAAATACGTTCTGAATAACTTAAAATTTCCTATCGGCCTCAGTTTGGGAACGAGGTTAATTCCTGCCCTTGATGTTGTTGTTCCGATTCCTCCACTTCCCACTGAAGGAACGCCTATCGATATATATAGCGAAGATATCTGCTACGTCATAGGTCATGTCACATGGGGCTTGCTTAGGTCGTGGCAGAAACCGGGCACGTGCGTGGGTTAAGGACGTTTGCGCGAAAATTTCCCAGTCGATAGATTTTTTTAAAATTTTCACTGCAGTCAGATAGTGAGTTGCCTGTGTCAGAAATGGCACTTAGCTTCAGAGATAAAGCGCGTGGAAAACTACCCTGATTTTGAAAAATTGGCGCAAGCAATTTACCATGGTCTACAGGGGTTTATACTTGAAAATATCGAAGGTGAGTCAACGGAGGCAAACGATCTTAGTCATATTAGAAGTGGGTCTATTGCGTAAATAATTTCAAATAGGGTAAGGTATGGTAAGCGCCACGCGCGCGATGGGTTTGGCATTAGACCCAATCAACTATCAAGTGTAATGAACCTCTTAAACCAGGAACAGCAGAATAGCAACATATCGCTAACCACTAGCTAATTGTTAACGTCTTCCGGCTGAAAAACTAGTTGTTATATGTCGAAAATTATTTTTACAATAACTGTCTAATTTCTCGCGCGCTGATTAGCTCATTTTTATCGTCGATAAGAGACAGACGGATAAAATTTTAATTTATGCAAGCTTTCAAGTTCAACTTTCAGCTGTCAAACTGTCAATTTTTCAACCAATGAGATTTTATGGCCTTTTTTAAGTAGCCAATCAAAAAGCAAGGAAAGCTTTTGACAATGTTCGCGTCATTTTGAATAAAATTCACATATCTTTGCTTACGGCAAGTTTACGGCGTCTTTTCCCTTCATTTATTCCCGCATTTGACCATTTTGGGATCTTGTTATTGTAAAAAACAAATTGACATCAGTTTTTTTATGCGTCTGTCCTCTTATTGATGGTAAATTTCGTTATAACATTGTCAAAGTTTACTGCGGAACCACTCGCCTGTAGCTCATGGTTCAACAGCCACTTTAACAACGTTATGACGCAGTTTATCATCAATAAGAGGACAGACGCATAAAATCTGACGTCAATTTGTTAAACTGAGATCCAACTATAAAACGACTGTAAAGATGTACCTGCAGATTGCGTAGTGGGCGCGCAAAACAAGTGCGAGACACGCAAATGTTTTAGTTACTGGGGAGGTGACAGGAAAAAATGTAACGGGCACCGTAAGCGTTTTGAAAAAAGATAAATAACTTTAAGGAAGTGGTAAGCCTATTTAACACGTGATTAGTTTCTGGTTGTAAGCAACAGGTATTTAGACTGTATTTTAGCTGAACCAGGGGAAGGCTGTGAGAGACACTAAAAGCGCTGTTGCAGCGATTTTGCCGTTAAAAACATACCAAAATAGTTTTTTTATGTTACCATTTACCATGTAGTTTTAAGATCTTTATAAATGTGTATGCTTTTCTGTATGTCAAGGCGAATTCTAAGGAAATCTGTGAAGAAATATCCTTTCCTTTTTTTTTTCAGAAAAATGCTCTATTTTTGTTGAGATTCAAGGCTAATTATCTCGAAAAAATGCGTGGCTACCCGAATTTTTCTTTGTGGATTCCAATAGCCCTTGCAAAGATTTACTTTTTCCGCGTTGGTCCTAACCTGGCGCAAAGACGATTATTGTCGGTACATTACTAGCGGATGGATATAAAAGAAACGGAGGCTCTGGGGACAAGAATGGCGCATCTCGTCCCCAGGGCCCTCTCCTTGACGATTAGAGAAGGCCCTGGGGACGATGTTAGAGGCCTACCAGACAAACGCGTATGCCCCAAAATGACGTCAATGTTTGTAAACTGACTTTTTGTGCTGTCGAGATTCCTCTACGTGTGGTTCACAAAGATAAGTGCTATGCAGAGCTGGTTAACTAATTATTGTACCTTCATGGAGTAAATATGGTTACGGTTAAGGGAAATTGTCCGGTTAAGTTATTCGGTTTGATGCCATTTATACGATTTGAGCGCGCCCGCTTCTGGAAAGCTAAAAGGCCGGTTAAAAGGCTGTTTTCAGCGCATGAATAAGTTTATTTGCATCTTCAAGCTAGAGTTAAAAGATTCAGGTATGAAAAGAAAAGAACAGAGGCTGCTCGAGCGAGCTGAAAGAAATGAGAGTTGCGAGGACGAGCCAGCTGATCAACAAGCTGATGGCCTGGAAGATGAATTTGACCGAGAGTTCTGGATTAAGGTATCAAACTTTTATGATTTTTTAAATAATTTTTTTAAGAATTTGAAATACAGCGAGTTTGAATTGTGTGATATTGATATGAGGTAAATTAAAATTTGATTATTTAATAAAATACAGAAGTACAGAAGGTACATACATAGAAGTAGAAGTACAGAAATACATACATTTCACCTCATGTGTTATATTGTTCACTGAAAAACCTTTTAAGGAGTGTACAATAAAATTTTATCTTTTATCTTACCTTATCTTATATTGTTATTGGTTAACATTTCCCAGTACCCACGGTAGTATAAAAATATTAATTATAACATAACTAAAGCACAGTGTGTGCTCTGATTGGTTAATTCATTGTCTACTATAAGCCCATGGGTATGGTGTGCGCTGCTGACATTTGCTTATGTGATGTACCTCAATAAAAGGACTTCTTTTGCTCCAATGTGTCAATGTTCTGTTTTAAAAACAAATGGTAAATGCCACAGCTGTACACTATTGAGTTATGGATGCACTTTGGAGGTTTGCTAAGCACTCAAAAAGCTAGATTCGCATTTGGCCATCACCTCAAGCGACTCGTACGCTTCTTTCGTGCTTAGCAACCTCCTGCACACATCCATAACTCAATAGTGTACACTATGGCATTAAACATTCATTAAAACTAAAAATATTTTTCAGCTTTACTTTGTACTCTCTTGAACACAACAGCCTAACATGTAGACAGATGTTTAGGATGAACAAAACAAAATAAATTGTTCTCCCTGGTTGATGTGTGACACGTAAATGGATAAAATAATTCAGAAGAAAAGAAAAAAAGAAAACTGATAAGGTAGAAAAATGTCAAAGTTTCGTCTTGTGAAAAACATGTAGACACACTAACATATAAAATTTTTAGGTTCAACAAAAGAGAAGTGAAGGAATGTCATGGAACAGAGCCATGGATGAAGTGCGAGTTGAAAGGCTGATCCAAAAATACAAAGACAATGGTGAGCTAGTCAGTGAAGACCCTGCTCTTGTGATGTTAAAAAAGTGGCCAGCATCAAAACAGTATCAAGATAATTTAGATC
>Ga0126339_10003633_pt1 | contig 11266 bp, 5 predicted proteins | sample OrbTmetagenome_2_FD_92532 | JGI IMG/M metagenome (GOLD analysis project Ga0126339, IMG submission 92532) | Coral microbial communities from Petempiche,Puerto Morelos, Mexico - Orbicella T R C metagenome | ecosystem: Host-associated > Invertebrates > Cnidaria > Coral | place: Petempiche,Puerto...
ACGCTTCTCCCATTTCTATTCTACTAGGGATCCCATGGTGCTTTTCGGTAGGAAATGTGATATTTGGGACATCTCGTGTCTTTTCTGATCCACTGCGTTGACAACTATGTTTTTCGTGACGAAGTCTATTGTCCGCACGAGAGAATAGTCTATGACAATATCGACAATAAAGGGACATGACTCCTTGCTAGTTTGACTCAAAATGAATTGAGGCAGTTAATGCCTTAGTTTTATACATGATTAATGATCGAATTGACGAGTGTGGTGTAGGTGGAGGTGGTGGATGCGGTGGTGGTGGTGTAGGTGGTGGATGTGGTTATTACGTCACGTTATCCAAATGAACGTCATCTTTGATCTTTTACCTTCAATCCCGAACGGAAATGTTAGAACACCAAACAAGTTGTCCCTTTGGCCCCACTAACAATGTTGAAATAAATTATTTTCCTCCTTTTAGTTGTAAAATAGCAACATTTTCCAGCATTGACAAATAAGGGGTGATGTAGTATACGTGATCCACCTGAAGGGTTTCAGCTACTTTCGTCTGTGATTGTAAGTATGATAACAAAATTAAGAAACACTCCTCACTTATGGTAGTAAAATGGTTCCCGCACTTTTGTGCATCTGCTGCTAGTTGTGCATTCCATTTCAGAGGTGGAAGTCCGCGTTTTGAGCGATATTCGTTATTATGAGCTTTCAAGCAATCCTTTTCAAATTCTGTGATACCTTGAGTACAATAAAAAAATACAGGAATTTCTCAGCTTGCAACCTATAGCCTGTGACTTAAATGTCGACTGTTAAGCCCGAGTTGTTTGACAGGTGGATAAGCGCTATCCATAGGATAACTCGCTATCCAGTTGATAACTGTTAACAAAACAAACCACGCTATCCACTGGATAGTGATTTATCCGGTGGAGAGCTTTATCCATCTTTCCAAAAAACAGCGCCAGGTATCCATAAAGCGAAGATTCTTTCAATTGAAAAATTAGACTTAAGGTCATTCCCCAGTATTGCATTGCGCATCCCTACTGCGCATAATCTCACGCGTGATTAGCGCGCGCGCATTAAAAAATGGCGGCTTTTTCTTTACAGCTGGACCTCGCCATAGAGGTAAATCGACATTTTCTCGCAAACGAGTATGGTGACCTATCATTTTTTTCTGTTGTTTTGAATTGAGTAATAAATTTCTCTGTGTAAAATAAATATGGACCAATTCTCAGTGTAGAACAAAAAACAATTGTCGGAAACGTAAATTTAGCAAGCAATCGTGATTACAATCATGGTGCTATTATAAGGATTTATATGGGTATAAAGAAGGTGCTTTTGCTCCTAAACGAACATGAGGACCCCTCATTTTTATTTCAAAATTTAGGTTCGTATAACATAAACAATTGATAGGCAAAGTTTCACAAAAATCTCAGTGCAGGTTCTATTTCAGCGGAATGACCTTAAATGATGTTTCTGAGTTTCTCACTTAGCTATTACCACTGTCACTCTGATATGGCAACGGATGTTTTTCCCGGTTACTTGTATACTTGCTGGAGATAACTCCATATCACCCTTTCACCTTTGCCTAGTTCCCACAAGGCCTCGCATTTGTCCGAAGCCAATCCTTCTCAGACTTACTTGGTGATTTGAGCGGAAAAAAGCTGAGCTTTTCCTGTCAGCTCGTGTCGGCTACGCACTTAAGTCAATTGACCGTCTGGACTTTTGAGAAAGCCAGTTACAGGAACAAGGCAAGAGTCAATTATTAAATCATCGATAATATTTAATTATTTTAGCAATGAGTCTTACAACCTCCTATCATAACCTGCTGGCTGGCTTGCAGAGATCTCGTTTAGAAGGGATTTGACTAGAAGTGAAGGCAGTTCACATTTCAAATATCTTGTCTGCCGCTTTGTAAATGTGACGCTCCGATTACGTCTCGAGTTTCATTATCTTCATTAACTATTAACTCTAATCGGAGGAGAGGAAGGAGAAAAGATACAAGGGATGAAAGTAAAATGAGGCCACTTTTATTTTTTTTTTTATTTCTATTTCTTTTTCTACTTTTTTTGTTTGTTTCATTTTTTTTAACTATTGACTCTCATTCGGGGAGAGATTCTCAGGTTTCATAACGACCGATTAGACTAAAATGAGGCCACTTTTATTTTTTTATTTCAATTGCTTTTACAATTTTTTTTTGTTTGATTTTTTTTTAACTATTAACTCTCATTGGGGGAGAGATTCTCAGGTTTCATAACGGCCGATTAGAGTAAACTGCTCAAAGACGGGTAAATAACAGTACATTTATTTCACATGAATGTAATTATGTTATTGTACAATCTTATTTATGTATTAATGGTCTAATTTAAATATATATGTGGTCCGCCTAGATCAGCCCAGGCTACCTGCGGGTTCCCGCTGCGCTGTTGCTATTGTCAAGCTTTTTAACTTAATGAGTATATATTTCTGTAAAATTGTAAACATGCAGTCATAAAAAAAAGTGTTTTCGTTTGTTGTTGTTGCTGATACAGTGTTCGGGTTCCCTGTGGTCAAAGCCTTTGTTTTGCTTTTACAAGCACGTCTTTAAGCGGTTTTCCTTTTCCATACCACAAGGGTGGCTCTTTGAATATCTCTCTGTGTATTTGTATTTAAAAATGTCATTTGTACGTAATTATGCTTTTCAAATTTTGGTCTTGATGGTTGAAATTGCACGACAAAGGTTAGAACTTTCTTGTACGTTCTCATTTTCTGTTTTTGAGCTTCTTTTCTGTCTTTATTTCTAACTTCTCAGAGGGTCTTTTCTACCATTTGCTCCGGATATCCTCTCGAGATAAGGCATGTTTTGAAATTTTTAATATTCTCTTCAATTTAAATTTCATAATAAATCTCACGCAAGAAAGGGAGTTTATCGGTAGATTTTATCACATATTTCACGGTTATTCAAACAAATACTTACATTTTCCATGTATCAACATTGCTCAAATCAATTTGCGACAAAGCAACGGCGAAAAACCATTGATCTCTTCCCAAAATCGTTTCATGGATGTCGAAACAACTTCAATGCTTGCAATGTTTGTTTGCAATGTTTGCCTCCTGACGATCCCAAAGTTCTTTGCGCAAACACAGGTATCCGATTACTGGCAACTCATTCATTGATTTCTAACATCATCACTGTTACATTCTTCAGCAATCAGTGTTGAGTACATGTTAACAGTAAGTAACAGAAGTTTAAATACCAGCATCCTATCCTAAGTAGTCGTATGATTTCACAGGAGTGAACTTAGCATTGTTGCTGTTTTCCTGACAGGGAAACATATAAAACTAATGAATCCAAGACTCTTTACATGTTAATACTGTATTGCATTGAAAAAAAAAAAAACTGTACTGTGTGCACTTAACAGACTGAAACTCCCGCCATAAATTTTTCGACCAAAATGGTCACAGCCTGGAATGATAAACTATATAATACGACTGTTATTAATTAAAGGACAATTCTGCCCCTAAAATATTTTATTAAACAATTTGATTATGAGCTCGAGATTTCTATCACGCACTGAAATCGAGAGCGAATAATCTAATTGTTTTAGTATAAATCTACTAACTAGTCATTCAAAACTTTATCTAAATACTCTTCACAGACACTTCGAAAACGCCAAGAAGTGGCCGTCATATTTTGCTAACAAGGGCACACTGCTACGCTACTCACTATCTATCACAGAATAGATAGTGAGTAGCGTAGCCAATCAGAGAACGGCATTCGTGATAGAACGCTAGTAGATTTATACTAAAAAAATAATAATACGACTGTTATTAATTAAAAGACAATTCTGCTGCTAAAACATTCCATAAAAATGCTAAAATTTGTGTTGAGAAATACGAGCGAGCAAAATGGGCCAAAATTAGGGAGTGAGGATGTTTAATAATACTTTTTGTCCTCTTTTTCTTGCAATAAGTTTGCGAGTATGCCCTTATCAGGCATCCGCGCAAGTCTTCTAGCGAAAGAGTGTGTCTTCTTAAAAACTGGTGAGTTTAGACTTTCCCCAAAATAAAATTCGTGTTCATCAATATAACGAAAATCAGGACGTACGCGGCCTAAGTAGCCAAATGGAGAAGTTATGTTACCCACCTTGGCCCACATGGGTGGATAGAAAATTAAATACGATAGTGAAGTACACTCCACAGCAAAACGAGGGAATATTCAGACCATGTTCAAGCTTTCGAAATCATTACGTACTCTTTGCAGTCGTACAAAAACACAGCGAACCCTTGAGGAGATAGCGACAAACTTGGTATGAAAGAACTTTTCATACCAAATTTATAATGACACAGGAAAGAAAAAACTATAGCTGTGGCATACATGCATGCCTGAGAAAACTCTGTACTTGAACCCAGTAAAGACCATTTCTTTTCTATCACTCTTTCGCTCTCTTCAGCAACAGATAATTCAGGAAGATTACCTGTCAAGAAATTTAAAATAATTATCATCACAACATTTTATAGCAGTTAGTTATATGAAATTGTAAGTCCAGACATATGACTCTGGGCGTGTTTCTTTTGGCAAACTATTTATTAATAAAGAATTCTTTACATACGGTGTAGTACGCATGATAGTTACAACTCCTCATTATCAGGAGTTTCAATAACATAAGTCATAAGCGGCCACTGAAGGTGCAATAGGCGGCTGTGACCACTAATATAAAGGGGCCTTGCGGCCCCTTTCCCCTAGGGGTCCGGGGGCATGCTCCCCCAGAAAAATTTGAAATCTAGAAGCTCGAAAATGCGATTTCCAGCGTTCTGGGCATCAAAAAGCGTGCTATTGATGGATATTTTTATTGACCACAAAGCAGGATTTTTTGTGACAAACTAAAAATGTTTTGGATGCAAAGAGGTGCATTTTGAATACCTTTCTAGGCAGATATCTCTCAGTGACACTTGATATCCACTTAGGCAGTAATTTCTTTGAAGTCCTTTCTTAAAACAAGTACAACTTCTCTGCTACTCTTTCAAATGTACCAACATGGCAACAAACTGATTTTTAACTCTTCATAAAAAAATGCAATGAGATAAACTTTACAACTAAATTCTTTCTACTAATATTCTTACAAAACCAAGCCTCAATTTCACCTTTCCATTGATTCTCCCACGACTCATTATTACGTTATTCAATAACCATAAAATAAAGAAATTAAATCATATTATTAAATCACTCAGATGTCTTAGGTATCCAGAGATGAATAGTGATAACACTGATCAGCGACTACAAACAACATGTACGCTATTTCTCTGGAAAGTTTATTTTGCCCGCTCTTCCGTGGCATTTAAAAGTTTCAGTGGTCGCCGTTAGTAGTAATGGACGCTCATATGAGTGGTAACCAATCAGGAGCCGAGAAAGACATTAGGCCATTGTTTAGAGAACAATGGATGTTATTGTTCTCCAAATCCAAGATGGCGCTTTTTTATTTTTAGCCAATCCGGAGCCGAATTAAGAATTCAAGATGGCGGCGCCCACGAAAGTCGGCCATGTTGGAAAACAGCCCACCAGCCTCGACAGAGGACCTGGCATCGGTCACACGGATTTCCATGGCGACACAAATCACACCAGGGTCGCGCAAAAAATGTCATGCAACTTCAAAATCGATACTTACAATGTCCTGTGGTCCTAAACGACAGCGGTCCATCTGGCAAGCGCCCAGACTGAGAGACTTGGGTCCGACTGCAGCTTAGATAGGGTGGTGCAAAGGATCCTGGGACGGTGACCTCATCGCGAATCAATCAGAATAAATTAAGATACTTACAGTGGTTGGCTTCCCCAGTCCCCCTCTGTTAAGGAGAGTATTAAACCAAACATCACACAATGTCAAATGTCACGAACTTTAATATCAAAACTTTTGGGCTAACATTAAAAGACACGACGTCATTGCCATGTTGATCGAGTAAAAAGACCGGTTTCTATCGTCATCACAAAATTTTTCAAATGAACTTTAATGTCCAAAACGTTTGCGCTAAAATTACAGAAAGCTGCTCTTTGTGTCTCGAATAAAATAACACTATCAAAAGAAATTGAACAGAAATAATTTTGTCCAGCGTGAATGCAATCTTTGACGAGTTACGAATAATATTCGAAGACAAAAATTTATAGGGTAAAAGGTGAGAAGAAAAAAAATACTATTAAAATACTTTAAGTGGAAATGAATTGCTCATGGTAGTTTGCAATAAAATCTAAACTCCTTGATCTCGACTGTTCCCTTGAGAAAAGCATCATTCAAAGGAATCTTGAGCAAACAAAAGACATTTTGGGCGACCATTGAAGAATTAACATAATTTGTCAGAGATGAAACATGGAATAGATTAAAACCGAAAAGCATATGTTTAGAAACTGAAATCATGATAGACTGTCGTTTGAAGTTGCGTGACCCTGGCCTGATTTGTGTCGCCATGGAAATCCGTGAGACCGATGCCAGGTCCTCTGTCGAGGCTGGTGGGCTGTTTTCTAACATGGCCGACTTTCGTGGGCGCCGCCATCTTGAATTCTTAATTCGGCTCCGGATTGGCTAAAAATAAAATAGCGCCATCTTGGATTTGGAGAATAATAGCATCCATTGTTCTCCAAACAATAGCCTATTGTCTCGGCTCCTGATTGGTTACCGCTTATATGAGCGTCCATTACTACTGTTGTCGTTATTGTATTTGCTTTTTTTTTTTTTTAATAATATCATTTTTATTTTCATTAATGAAATCCAAACAGACGGCGGTAAGAGGTCCTACAGGCAGCGGTAGACTGCCGGTAATCGACTTTTATTGAAACCCCTGTCATCATTAGATATTACTGTTGGAGTTTCTCAGCGCTCTATTTAGGCCCTTTGTTATTCTATTCCATTGTATAGAGGTGTCATGGTCCTGGAGTTGATATTATCTGCCGATGACACTGCTTACTACGGCATGGGTCGCACTACAGCGAATTTTTTTTTTGGTCGGTCCGAAAGACCCAAAAATGTCGGCACTGGTCAATTTTTTGGGGGGTTCGTTTTCCGGTCGCACATGAAGCCACACGACAAGGCTAAATTCTTGTGTAAAGAAGGTAAAACGCTTTTGTAAACAATGATGCTTTCCCGTGAAGGCATACTGTCCATCAGTTTTCTTAAATAAACACGCAGTTGACATGTTTAACGAATTTCTGTTTTCTTTGGGCGATTTTGGAAAAATCTGCCTGCCCCATCCATACACTACGGCGTCTTTGATCTTTTTGGTCCACTGACAAATTTTTCCAAATTTTGCTCATAGGGGTCGCATTAGGAAAAGCTCCAATTTTGACCTAATTTTTGGTAAAACAAACAGATTTCGCTCTAGTGCCACCCATACCTACCTTTCATTCATTACTTTTGCTGCTGATTACTCTTGAGTTGGTTTTATACAAAAAAGCTATCTAAATGTTACCATATTCAAGCCAAGACAAAAGTTTGGACGACTTCTTTATCTTGCAAACCTCATATTCATAATAAACAATTCGATTACGAGCTCGAGATTTCCAACATGTATCTTATTTTATTTTAATAATCCTTATTTATTAGTTCTTAATTCTTAGTCAGCAGGACCCCGTTGATAACAACACTTTGTACTGAAGGGTTATCCTGGATAAACATTTGACAACGACGGCGGCGGTGATTGTACTTTCATTTTCTCTGACAAATGCTAAGGAAGCTTTAGTAAACAAGATCCCATTAGTTCACACATTGATTTGATGGCCTCCAGCAGGGGATTACATGCATATCTGACCATGCTATTCAACACAAGCAGTGTACATTCCTTACCTTCACTCTTTTGTGCAACAGCAACTGGAAAATGTACTGCAAAGAAACAGTTTTCAGGGTAACTCACAGTATGTGTATAACAATAACCTGACTCTGTTTAAACTTTATGATTGACAATGAGTACATGTATAATTCATAATGTATTCGTATAATGTATTTGCATTGTATGGAGTAAATCGTAATAAATAAATAAATAAATAAATAACAATTTGCTCAAAGATAATGTTTTAACCACATGGCATCTATGTTTATACCAAAATTACATGTACCTGTAGGTAATAAGCATTTATAAGCAAAATTGCAAAAATATATAAATAAATAAATAAATAAATAAATAAATAAAATGAAACCAAGACCAACCCAAACACCCGTCATAACTGAAGCAAAGCTCTAAATAGCAACCTATAAATGAATGCAAGCAAAGTTACCTGTTGAGCTAATAAAATACACCTGCAATATACTACCGAATAAGGAGGCAGAAACTCAATTATTTTTGTTGGTTTAACCTTTTCCTTCATTTGACAAAATGATATACCCAGGAAAACTTGATCCCAGTAGGTAAATAAAAAAATAATATTACCTGTCTCGTGACTAGGCTCTGAGTTTTCTAGTCACTGTACAAGACCATTATTTAATGATCACATGAATGTGTTGTGAGTTCTGTGTAATAAATATTTTCTTAAGCTATTAATACACACTTACCTGATTCAGGAACCGAAATGCTTAGATTAGTGCAAAGCAGCATGTCTAGCTCCCCATACAATAACCTTGGGTTGCCTGCAAGAGAAGAGTAATGACATCAGAATGGCTGATTCATATACAGATGTGACAAACAAGCAGCTAATGGCAAATAGATGCCAATAGCCTCCCATAACTTGGTTGTACTTTGGTTTAAGTTTTCTTTATTTCCACACTCAGGCTAATTACTTAATATTTACAATGTTTGACAAAAATAAGTGAAGTGGGGGTTTGTGAATGCAAATCCTCTGGGTTAAATAAAATATTCAAACACCTGCTGTAATTTAATAACAAGATATTAGATAATATTAGAGCTGTAGATAATGATCAACAAACAACCTACATGTACTACCTGAATGTGCATTTTTACAAGATCAATATTGATAAACAAAATCAACAACAATCAGATATATAGGATTTAAAAGCCCCAATTTTTTGTTCATTGTAATTTCTTTGGATATAACAATATTGTACTAAAAATGTTACCAGCCCTTATCTCTGGGCTGAAGTCTAGTTTGTAAGCATTTGTCTAATCATAATTTACAATTATAATTTGTTCAGTTTAGTGGGGTTAGATGTGATTATAATGCCATGAATATTTCCAAAACAAAACAACAATGACTTTTAAAATTTAATGTCATAGATATAAACCCACTTAATATGGGTTCACAGTTGTATAGTCCAGGCAGTAACCAACTGTATTAACATGTCATTGTATTGAAAATACAACGATAAACGTAAAAATGTACAAGATCCAAAACTCTTAGGTTTGTGAAAAACACCATCTATCTAGTACAAGACCTTTCCAGTTAACTGAAGGAGGAAGAAACAGTCCATAGTTATGGACATGTATATTCCCAAGTGTTATGGTGCCTCATACTAAAAACACAAAAGCCTTTCATTAGAGGTTAAGCAGTAATTCAGCCACCATCTTTATGCTAGCATCACTTTCCAGCATCTTGGAAGCACTGTCAGGGGCCTTCAGGGCACCATGACTTAGTCCACGTTCTCCCCTAGGATCTGTAAGCTAATTCAAACCACACTTTAAATTGCCTACAGTAGACTGCTAATATTACTTTGTACACCTTCCGGTAGATCACTTTTGAGAGCAGCCTCCACACACTTAAGAAGAGATGGAGACAGGTCTCATACAGGTAAAGGTGTTTCATCCTTCAAAGGAATAGAGCATAACATGCATAAGCCTTCTTTGACACACAAGGAACACAATCCAATGAATTGTACCAGATATGCATAGAAAAAGAGAACAATAGTGAAAAAGAATTGATCTTGCAAATGTTGTGTCTGTCATTATTTACTATAAAGTCCACAATTAAACTTGGTAAGGCCATCCCGGCCCATAAAATGCTCATTTCCCACTGCCCCTCCCTCACAAAAGTTGGTATGTCAGTTGGTTAAAAAATATATATATAAATAAAAAGGTTAAGGAAAGAACAAATGACAAAAAAAATTTAAAAATAATTCCATGTGAGCCTTGATTATATCCTCCATGTGAGTACTCCAAAATCTTTAGATGACATGCTCCAAGACTTGGCTTTAAGGTCTGATTTAGTCAGTCACTTAAAGAAGTGCAGAGCTCTAAGACTTGCTTTGGACTGAAATTGTTCATTACAAGTTTTTGTTATTTGGAATTTCACATTAATTAGCTTTTAACAACCTAAGAACATTACATCATTTAACTAATTAAGCAGTTAAGGATGGTGCCTACTTTTGTTAGTGCGCACACGTTCTGCGCATCACGCAAGCCATGGTTTAGCTCCACGTGCGCGCTGGGGCTGACATTGACACAATCAACTATGCTATCACGTACACGACTAAAATGAAAGGAAAATTTTCCTATTGTGACCAAATCAAGTTTAATGAACCTGTACTTAAACCAGGAACACCAGAATGGCAGCATATCGCTAACCACAAACTATTTACGTCTTCCAGCTGAAAACCTAGCTATTATCTGTCGAAAATTATACTGAAATCCAACTGTAAACATGTAACTACAGATGGTGTAGTGCGCGCGCAAAACAAGTGCTAGATACGCAAATGTCTCACTTACTGGGGATGTGACAGGAAAAAATGTAACGGGCACTGTAAAAGTTTACAAAAAAAGATCAATAACTTTAAAAAAAACCCTACATTTTACGTTATGAAATGGAAGTGGCAAGTCTATTCAACATGTAATTAGTTTCTGGTTGTGAGCAAAAGGTATTTAGACTCTATTTTAGCGGCGCCAGAAGAAGGCTGTCATATACGTTAAAAGCGCTTTTACAACGATTTTGTTATCAAAAACATATCAAAAATGTTTTCTTTTTTTGTCACTATTTGCCATGACTTGTAGTTTAATATTAAGATCTTTTAAATGTGTTTGCTTTTCTGTATGTAAAGGCGAATTCTGTGGAAATTTGTGAAGAAATATCCTTTCCTTCTTTTTTCAGGAAAATGCTGATGTCAGCATTTTTGTTGAGATTCAAGGCTAATTATCTTGAAAAAATGCGTGGCTACCCCCATTTTTCTTTGTGGACTCCAATAGCCCTTGCAAAGATCTACTTTTTCCGCGTGGTCCTTACCTGGCACAAAAACTTTTGTATTTAGTAGGCACCGTCCTTAAGGTTACCGTATACCTTCAGGGGTGTCTCACGTCCAAGCGATGTAGCGCGTCCGGTTTAAGATGTAGATACCTAAACCCCTATATCAAATTAAAGCTTATAGAGCTGGCTATCAAACCA
>Ga0126339_10003634_pt1 | contig 11266 bp, 7 predicted proteins | sample OrbTmetagenome_2_FD_92532 | JGI IMG/M metagenome (GOLD analysis project Ga0126339, IMG submission 92532) | Coral microbial communities from Petempiche,Puerto Morelos, Mexico - Orbicella T R C metagenome | ecosystem: Host-associated > Invertebrates > Cnidaria > Coral | place: Petempiche,Puerto...
ACGACCGGTGTCACGGGCGCCGGAGCGACGCCCGCCGGCCGATACAAGAGGGGCGCGCACAGCGCTGAGATTGCGGCCACGACGCCGGCGAGCAGGACGGTTCCCGGGTAGCCGAGCGTGGCGGCGATCTGGTAGGCGCTGACGCCGGCCACCGTCGCGACCATGGTGTACAGGCTGTACTGCACCGTGAAATCGGTGCCGGCGTGGGCTGGCGAGACCCGGTCCATCATCAGGGTGGTCAGGATCGTGGCCATCGGGCTGTAGAGGAGGAACAGGACGGTCAACGGCGCCAGGACCGCCAGTATTCCGGTGTGTCCGGTGGCCGGTGCCAGGAAGGCCAGGACAACGGCCACCTGGGCCACCGCGCCGCCGATCAGGATCGTTTTCCGGCCGAGCCGCTGGATGAGCCAGCCGGCGCCCAAGGCCGCGCCAACCCCGATCACCGCCCCCACCACGTTGAGCGTCAAGCCGATGTGCTCGGTTGACCAGCCGGCGTCCACCAGCATCGGCGTGGTGAGGTAGTAAACCGTCGCCAGGCCGAAGGGATAGAGCAGCAGTAGCAGAAGCCAGCGGCCGCCGCCCGGCTGACGCCAGACCATCCACAGGCGCCGGGTGTGCGCCCACAGCTTGTCCCGCTTCGGATCTTTGTGCGGTCCGCTGGCGTCGATCAGCCGAGGCTCGCGAAATGCGACCAACTGGAGCAACGGCGGCAGCACCCCGGCGGCAAGAACCCCCATGCAGCCCTGCCAGCCGATGTGCGGGTACAGCATCAGCACCCCGCCCCCGCCGATCATGTTGCCCAGCAACCCGCCGCCGATCTGCAGGCCGTTGCCGAGCCCGCGCTTGTCCGGTGGCAGCAATCGGCAGGCGAGGGCGTCGGCGGCGATGTCCTGGGTGGCACAGAGGATGGCCACCACCAAGCACAGTCCGAAGACCGTCGGGAAATCGGTGACGGGGTCGAACAGGCCGACGACCAGCAGGCTCACGACGAGTCCGGCCTGGGTCAGGATCAGCCAGCCGCGATAGTGGCCCAGGCGGCCGAAGCGGATCCGGTCCACCAGCGGCGCCCAGAGAACCTTGACCACCCACACCAGCCCCAACAGGGGGATGATGCTCAGGTGATCGAGGCGAGCGCCTTCCTGCCGGAGGATGACCACCAGGGCGATGAAGAAGAACCCCAGCGCCAGGAACTGGGTGACATAGAGGCTGGCCAGCAGGGACCACCGCGCGCGCGTCATGGGTCCGAGGGGTCCCGCCGCCGGGGGTGTCGGCTCAGGCATGGTGTTGTCCGAAGCGGATGCGGGCGATGCCGGGGGCATGGCGCCACATCACCGGGGCGACCGTCCAGGTGCCGTAGAGCCACTTTCGGAAACCGCGCGGCCAGTTGAACGGAAGGCGGCGGTATTCCGCCAGGTCCGGCACCCAGGCGCGCAGTGTCGGCTCGATTTCGTCGATGTTGATGCCCCACGGCATGCGCGGCGCGCGATAGTGCGGCGTCTTCTTGAAACCGCGCAGGGTCTTGTTGGAGAACCAGCGCGGAATGTGATCGAACGCGAACCAGGCGCCGGGAAAGCGGGCCGCCATGTCGCGCACCAGTGCCGCTACCTCCGCCTCTTCGAAGTACATCAACAGGCCCTGGGCCGTGATGAACACGGCCCGGTCGGGGGGCACGGCCTCGAACCACGCGCGATCCAGCGCGCTGGTGGCGATATGCTGGTGCCGCGCCCCGGGGGCCATGAAGCGCTCGCGAATGGCGATCGCGTCCGGAACGTCGACCGAGAGCCACAGGGCCCGGTCGTTGTCCACGCGGAACCGCTGCGTTTCCAGGCCCTCGCCGAGGTTGACGATGACGCCGTCGGGATGGGTCGCGAGGAACGGCCGCAGTTCCGCGTCGAACACGGCGGACCGCACCCCATGCGATGGGTCGGCAGGGCCGAAGGACCGCGCGTAGTCGTAGTCCAGGCTGCGGTAGATGCGCAGCGCCATCTCGTCCCGGATCACCCCGTCGGGGCGTGCCGCCTCCGAGGCCCGGTTGTGGAGGGTCCACAGCATGGTCTCCGGGACATCGGTCAGGGAGACCGCCACGGTGCTGTCCGTCGTCATTGCCGGCGTTTCCTCGGTCCCAGGACGTTTTCGGAGACCATGACCTTTCCGAAAACGTCTTCGTGTTTTGACAGGGAAGCAAATCGTCGTTGCGATCCGTTCCGGATCGCTCGGGATTTGCTCTAGAAGTAATACGCCGCGCCGACGACGAACGAGCGGCCGCGGGCTGGACCACCGGCGGTCGCGGGCGTCCCCCCTGGCGTCATCGCCGGGAGATAGTAGCCGTAGAGGTCGTAGTGCTTGTCGAGAAGATTATCGGCCCGGAAGTAAACCTCGGCGTTGTTGGTGGATAGACCAAGGCGAAGATCAAGTTTGTGATATGAGTCCAGGTCGAAGTTATTCTCGGCATCAGCCGCGCGCTCGCCGACGTATTGATTGCGGATGGTGCTGGTCAGGATTGGATCCTTGAATACAAGGAAGTTGGGCAGGTCCAACTCATGGGTCAGGGACAGGGTCCACCCCCATTCCGGGACACCCGGCACGGTGTTCCCCGATCTGGCCGCCGCCCCGGAACTGGTGGGAACGCCCGTGATCTTGGCGTCCGTATAGGTCAGCGCGCCACCGAGCGTCAGGCCATGACCCAGGCGCCAAGAGGCATCCAGTTCGAGGCCCTTGCTTTCGGTATCGAAGTTCCGGGGCGTCGTCGCGAACGTCGTTGGGTTGAAAATCAACAAATGGTCGTCGCGGGTCGTGTTCCAGAACACGGCGCCGTTGACCGTGAGATCGCCGTCCAGGAAGTCGGACTTCATGCCCAACTCGTAGCTGTCGACGATCGCCGCGTCGTAGGGCTCGTCCGGCAGCCCCATGGCGATGTTGGAGCCGAAGTCACCCCAACCGCCGGACTTGTACCCCCGGGCGTAGGCGCCGTGCACGGTGACGTTCGGATTGACCGTGTAGCCAAACGCCAGCCGGCCGGTGGTGTAGTCGTCATCGAGCGTCTGCTTGTCGTTCGACACCCGAAGTGAGCTCGGGTTGGTGTCCGTGGCGCGCCATTCCGCCTCGTAGGTCTTGTGTTCCCATGTGTGCCGCACGCCGACCGTCACCTTCAGGGCGTTGGTCACGGGAACGGTGATTTCGCCGAAAAGGGCATAGCTTTCGGCGGAAAAGTCGCGATCGGACTCGGCATTGAACGGGTTCATCGGGAAGAACGTGTCAAACGCATCGCGTTCGTCGAACGTCCAGTCGGTGCGGAAGTAATTCACACCGCCAACCCAGAAGATATCGTCCTCCGGGCGGGAGGACAGACGGATCTCCTGATTGTAAGCGTTGCGTTGTGAGATGTAGGTCCGGCTGGAGTCCGGGGCGAAGCCGACCAGGGACTCGTACAGGCGGCCCTCGTAGAACGGTCCCTTCGTGATGGCGTCGACGAGTGTGTAGCCACTGAACACGGTGGCCACCGCGAACGGCAGGGTATGGGTCAGTTCGGCGGAAATGCGGCTGGACCACTTGTCGTCCTGGTACTCACCAGGCGGCGCGTCGACGACCGGATCGTCGCCATAGGGCCGCAACGCCACGAGGGAGGCGTGATCGGTGAGGGATTCCTTGCTGCCCACCACGGTTAGCGTGGTCAGGTCCGTGGGCTTCCACATCAGGGTTCCGCGCACGGCCCAGTTCTCGGGGTCATTCAGCGGCTCGCCATCCCGCGCGTTATCGACCCACAAGTCGTAGCCGTTGTAGCGGAAGGCGAGCCGGCCTGTCAGGCCATCGGCGATCGGGCCACTGACGGCGCCTTCCGTCAGGTGATGCATGTCCGTGCCCACCTCGCCCCGGATATACCCCTCCAACGTGTCGGTCGGCTTGCGCGAGACCAGATTGATGGCGCCGGCTTCGCTGTTGCGGCCGTACAGCGTGCCCTGGGGACCCTTCAGGACCTCGACCCGCTGCATGTCCAGCATCTGCGCCGACATGTCGGACAGATTGAGCGGCATGCCGTCCATGTAAAGGACCACCGAACTGTCATCGGCACCGGTCCGGTTTAGGGACCCCACTCCACGAATCTTGAGGTTGCCGCTGTTGGTGTCGCCGTATGTAGAGAAATTGACGCCCGGCGTTTCTCGAAAGGTGTTTTCGAGGCTGGTCGCGCCGGCCTCTTCCAACTCGGTACCGCCAATCACTGAGACGCTGAAGGGGACGTCGCGGACGTCTTCCTCGGCGCGGCGGGCCGTCACCTTCAGCGTGTCGAGAACGAGGGGGCCATGGGTTGCGGCGATCGACTCCGCCGCCGTGTCCTGGGCGAAGGCAGGCATGATGGGCAGGGCACTCGCCGCGACACCGACCAGCGCCGTGGCGGACAGCAGCGACCGGCGGGCGCCGTGGTACTGAGAGCGGGGGGAGAAGCGGCGGGGCGCGAAACTCATGGGCGGCGTCACTCACCAAGAGGGTGGATCAAATTTGCGAATGCATCTTGATCGCATACAATTGCGCCACGCCACCCGAAAGCGGAAAGCCATGACCCCGATCGGGAAATTCTGCGCAAACTTTGGGCGCTCTGCGCCAAGGTTTGATCCCTTGCGCGCAAGCATGCGGAAGGCGGCCTGAGTACCGAGCGGCGAGGGGGGACATATCGCCGCTCCGTTTTCGCGCCCGATGCCTGGCGGCCGCCCGGTGTCCGCGCCCCGCGCCGCCCAGAAGTGAGCCGCCTAGAAGTGATAGGCCGCGCCGACCACGAAGCTTCGGCCCTGGGCCGGTGCGCCGATGGTGGCATCCGGCCCACCCGGCACGCGGGCGGGACGGTAGAAGCCGTACAGGTCATAACGCTCGTCGAGCAGGTTGTCCGCGCGGAGGTAGAACTCCGCGTTGTCGGTGAGCAGACTCAGCCGAACATCCAGTTTGTTATAGGAGTCGAGATCGAAATTGTTGGCCGCGTCGGCGGCCCGCTGGCCCACATACTGGTTCTGGATCGTGCTGATCAGCGTCGGATCCTTGAACACCAGGACGCTCGGCAAGTCCAGTTCGTGTGCCAGAGAAAGGGACCATCCCCATTCCGACACGCCGGGAAGATCATTGCCCTCTGTCACACCCGCCGTCGCGCCACCAGGCACACCCGTGACGGAGCCGTCGATATAGGTCAGGCTGCCGCCGAGGGTGAAGCCATGGCCCATGCGCCAAGTGGCATCCATTTCGAGTCCCTTGGTTTCGGTGTCGAAGTTCTTCGCCTCCAGTTCGAAGGTGTTCGGGTCATAGATCATGAGGTGATCATCCTGGATGTCGTTCCAGAAGAACGCCGCGTTGACACGCAGGTCTCCGTCCAGGAAGGCGGACTTGACGCCGATCTCATAGCTATCGATGGAGGCCGCCTCGTAGGGACGGTCCGGCAGACCATTGGCGAGGTTTCGGCTCCACTGGTTCCAGCCGCCGGACTTGTAGCCATGGGCATAGACGCCGTAGACGGTGACATCCCGGGTGACGTCATAGCCAAGAGCGAACCGCCCGGTCGTGTAGTCGTCGTCGAGCGTTTGGTGGTCGGAGGCGGCCCGGATCGGGCTGGGGTTGGAGGGGTTGGCGCGCCACTCGGCGTCGTAGGTCTTGTGCTCCCACGTGTGGCGCAGGCCGGCGGTCACCTTCAGCCTGTCGAAGAGGGGATAGGTGATCTCGCCAAACAGCGCGTAGCTTTCGACGCCGAAATCACGGTCGATGTCGGCGTTGATGGGGCTCTTGGGGGAGAGGCCGTCTATGGTGTCGCGCCGGTCGTAGGACCAGTCGGACTTGTAATGGTTGACGCCGGCGACCCAGAAGATGTCGTCCTCGGGGCGCGCGGAGAGCCGCAGTTCCTGATTGAACGTATCCTGGCCCAGGATGCGCCTTTGATAAGAGTCAGGCACCCAGCCGAGCAGCCGTTCGTACTGACGCCCTTCGTAGAAGTTCTGCCCGGACTCGAGATCGACGCGCGAGTAGCCGCTGAACAGGGTGGCCACGGCGAAGGGCAGGGTGTGCTGAACCTCGGCCGAGATCCGGCTGGACCACTTGTCCTCGTCATAGGTGTCCCTGTCGAAGTCCGCGACCGGCGCCTCTCCGTAGGGTCGCAGCACCACCAGGCCCGCCGGATAATCAGCCAGGGTCTCATGGCTGCCCACCACGGTCACCGTGGTGGTGTCCAGCGGTTCCCACACCAGGGTGCCCCGTACCGCCAGGTCCTCGGGTTCGGAGAGGGGCTTTCCGTCATTGGCGTTCTCCACCCAGGAATCCGATGACTTGTAGCGGAACGCCAGGCGCCCCTTCAGATCGCCGATGATGGGGCCGCTGAGGGCGCCTTCGGTCATGCGGTGATCGCCCGTGCCCACTTCGCCCCGGATGTAGCCCTCGGCCACATCGGTTGGCCGGCGGGAGGTCAGGTTGACCGCGCCGGCCTCGCTGTTCCGTCCGAACAGCGTGCCCTGCGGTCCCTTCAGCACCTCGAGCCGCTCGACATCGAAAATCTGCGAGGACATGTCCGACATTCTTTGGGGCATGCCGTCCACATAGAGAATGACAGAACTGTCGTCGATGCCGACCCGGCTCATCGGGCCTACGCCGCGGATCTTCATGGTCGCGTTGGTGGTATCGCCAAAGCTCATGATGCTGACGCCCGGTGTCGAAGTCAGGGTTTGCTCCACGTCCATCGCCCCGTCTTCGGCGATCGCGTCACCACTGATCACGGAGATGCTGAACGGGACGTCGCGGGCGTCCTCCTCGGCGCGGCGGGCGGTGACCGTCAGCGTGTCCAACACGACGGGCGCGTCGGCCGAACCCGCCGGGGCTGTGGTTCCGTCTTGGGCCAGGGCCGACGAGGGCAGGGCGATCGCTGTGGCGCCGACCAGCGCGGGGACGACCGCCAGGGAAAGGCAGCGGGTCAGGTGGGGGGCGAGACAACCCTTGTAGTTAAGCAACTGAATCATATTGATGCAGCCCTGGCTTGTTGAGCGATGTGCGACTGCATCTTACTCAGCGCGGGGCATTTCGGGCTACGGCATAATGTGAACCAAAATCAATTTATTCAAGGCTTGCACGGTCGTCACGGGACATCGCACCAGTGCCATCGCGGGAGTCAAGAACGTGAGTCAGGGATCATTAATTATCAACTACCTTAACAATAGATCCACACGGTGAACTCGTCACGGACACACGGGACCGGCGAGGCGTGCGAGCCGAGCCGTGGTCCCGAAACCGGAGACGGTTGGGAGGACGTCCGGTCGGTGCTCATGGTCAGACGTCGCTGTTCGCCGCCGTGGGCGGGCGAACAACGGGCTCTGGCACTGTCTTCAGTGAAGAAATCGAGCCTTATCGGCTCGCGTAGGCGGCGGCGAGACGCGAAGGATTGCAGCCGTGGATCTGGCGGAACGCAGCGGAGAAGTGGCTTGGGTTTGAGAACCCGACCGACAGGGCCGCTTGCTGGACCGAATGGCCCTCCTGCTCAATCAGCCGCCGCGCCTCCATCATACGCAAGGTGCGCACATAGGTGGCGATCGTCATGCCGAATCGGTCCCTGAAGCCGGCCTTCAGGTAGCACTCGTTGAGGCCGATCCGCCGCGCCAGCCGGGCGATCGTCGGCGGATCGGCCCACTCGGCGCGCAGGATATCCATCGCCTCGTCCAACGCCGCCCGCTTGCGGCGGCAAAGGCAGTCACGCGGCGGCGCGTCGGGCGCCAGGAGACGCGCCAGCAGGTCGAGCGCCAAGGATTCGACGTGAAGGCGACCGCACGGCGTGTCCGCGTCGGTACCGTGAAGCGTTTCGGCAATGGTGAGCAGGCGGGCGTCCGCGCTGCCAATCCGGGTGCAGACGGGGCGACGTCCGGTCAGGAAACCGCCGATGGTCCTGTTGAAGGCGCGGGGGCCATCCTCTCGCCAGACCTCTACCATGTCGGCGGGCGCATCGATCGACAGGCATCGCACCCGTTCCCGGGCAGCCAAGTGTCCGTGGAGGAGACCAAGATCGCCCGCGCGCAGCCACACCTGACCGCCGGCGACCTCCTCACGCAAGCGCAACTCCGGTGCCCATAAATCAAACCGACCGTGCAACATGAGGCTGAAGCCGAACTGCGGCCCCACGACGGCATAGGAGTCTTCATGCGGTGCGCGGAGGCAGTAGTCGGCGACGCTCAAGGTTACGCCGCTACGGAACTTGTGCACGTCCACGGATCCCGCGCCATGAGAGCGGCCGACATCCAGGCCGAGGCGGGTCTCCGTGTACGTTCGATGGTGGAACCTGTCCCGAAGAGCCGATCGCCGGGTGTAGTGTTCGGCCACTTGCGCGAAGTAATGCGGAGACCGCTGGGCGGCCGGCTCTGGGCGGGCCCTGGACGAGGACATGAGGCGGATCTCCGATTCCGGCAAGATGCCTTTCCCCAACGACACCTGATGTCGCCTGTTTGGGGTGACGAACCGTGAGCCGATGACACCAGCCTCATGCCCGCAAGCCGCGAGGCATGATGGCTCCAGCGAGTAAAGGCGAATGATACGCATGCGCGGATCAGAGGCAACGGTTTTCCGGCCTTTTGGGGGATCGCGTCACGCGGGCGGCGCGCCGGCACGATCTGCGGTTTTGGGGCGAGGAGATAAACGCCTGAACAGAATATCCCTTGATTCTTTCCAGAAAACGTGATGGGAATGCGGATCATTCGCATAAATGCGATGTGGATCCATTTGAACATGCCGCCACGCGGGGACAGGGCCACGATCAGCGCCATGTCCACCGATGCATGTCTTCACCTTTCCGCGCGGGACGATTCACCATGAACGATGAGGACGCCCTCACCACGACCCTATCGGGTTCGGACGCCCCGTTGGGCTCGGAGGTGACCGTGACGAGCGATCCCGCCACCGGTGTCCCGTCGGGGGACGTGGTGCCGTCGGTCGCGGCGCCGGCCTTCAGCGATATGGCAACGCCCCCGCAGGGGGATCCGGTTCAGGGTCAGGTGCCCTCGAGCCCCATGGGGCCGGCTGCGCCCATTGAAAGCCAGGAGCCGTCTGTGGCCCCATCCGGTGCCCCCACGACTCCCGGGGAGTCGGTTACGTCCACGCAGGGTCTCGCCCCCGTGGCGACGGCCGAGGAGCCAGGTAGGATTGCTCAAGGTCTCGATCCTCTGGCGGAGACGCCGGCCGCCGATGGTGGGATCGGCGCCGACCCGTTGGCGGGGACGCCGCTGGATGGAGCGATACCCCCTGGCCCGACCCGCGAGACCCTCAACCAAGCGCTGGACTTGCTGGCCGTTGGCGGCCCGGTGGTGATGATCCTGCTTGGCATGTCCGTGATCGCCCTGACCATCTTGCTCGTCAAGCTTTGGCAGTTCCGATCGGCGCGCCTGGGGCAGACCCGGGTGGCCCGCGATGCCCTGGCGCTTTACACCGCTGGCCGCGTCCAGGAGGCGGTGGCCATCGCCGGGCGCTGCCGCAACCCGGTCGCCCAGGCTCTCGCCCGGGCCATGCGCGGACAGCATCGGGGCCTGCCCGAACAGACGGTGCGGGAGGAGGTGGTGCGCACCGGCGCCGAGGCGCTGCATGCCTTGCGAAGCTGGTTCCGGGCCCTGGAGGTGATCGCCTCCCTGGCGCCGCTGCTGGGCCTGTTCGGCACCGTGCTGGGCATGATCGAGGCGTTCCGCCAATTGGAGGCCGCCGGCAACCAGGTCAACCCGGCCATCCTGTCGGGCGGCATCTGGGAGGCCCTGCTGACGACGGCCGTCGGCCTGGCGGTGGCGATCCCGGTGATCGTCGTCCTGAACTGGCTGGAGCGCCGCGTGGACCATGTGGCCCACGAGATGGAAAGCGTTGTGACGCGTGTGTTCACCGAGGACCTGTCCCAGGACTCGCCGCACGGGTATCCCTGCGCCAACGAGGACGTCCCTCATGAGCCGACGCCCCGCCGTGTCGTCCGGGCCGATGCTGTCGCCGCCCGGGCTTGACTCCCTGGCCGCGCCGCCGCGTCGGCGCGCCCTGGTCAGCCTGACGCCTCTGATCGACGTGGTCTTCATCCTGCTCGTCTTTTTCATGCTGGCGTCCAGCTTCCTGGACTGGCGGTCGATCAGCATGGACGCGCCGGCCCAGAGCCGGGGGGCTCGGGACGAGGCCGCGACCACCCTGGTGATCGACGTCCGGTCGGACGGCTTCCGCCTTGACGGGCGTGCCGCGACCCTGGACGCGATCCTCGCCTCCGTCGCCGAGGGCTTGGCGCTGGATCCGGAGCAGCGGGTGCTGGTGCGCCCGGCGGCGGGTGTTTTCCTGCAGGAGGCCGTGGTGGTGCTGGATCGCCTGGCGGCGCTTGGGGTGACCAACATGGCGCTGCGGCGGCGCGTCGAGCGTCCGGGAGGGGCCGATGCGCTTTGAGCCGCCACGCCGTGCCAATGACGACGAGCGCATCCTGCCGCTGATCAATGTCGTCTTCCTGCTGCTGATTTTCTTCATGCTGGCGGGCACGCTGGCGGCCCTGGATCCATTCGAGGTCACTCCGCCGCGCTCCACCAGCGAAGGGCTGGACGAGACCCGGGAGATCCTGGTGTTGGTCGATGCCGATGGCCGCTTGGCGCTCGATGGGGCGCCGGTGGCCGAAGGAGACTTCGGGACGGCGCTGGCGGCGCGGCTCGAAGCGCTTGAAGAGACCGACGCCGCGCGGGTGCGCCTGAAGGCCGATGGCCACGCCGAGGCCACTCGCGTGGTCGCGGTGATGGAACAGTTGCGTGAGGTCGGTGTGGATCGCGTGATCCTTCTGACCGTGCCGGAAGGCCAATGATGGACATCAAGCGGCGGCATTGGGTTGTGGCCCTGACGACGGCCGCGCTTCTGCATGGGGGCGCGCTGGCCAGCCTGGCGCGACAGGAACCTGAGCCAGTGGAGGCCCTGGCCGGGCCGGGCGGCATCATGGTGTCCCTGGGGCCGCCCAGTGAGATCGCCGAGGTACCACCCGCGCCCGAACCGGAGCCGGAACCCGAACCGGAACCCGAACCCGAACCTGAGCCTGAGCCTGAGCCGGAACCCGAACCGGAGCCTGAGCCTGAGCCTGAGCCCGAACCGGAACCGGAGCCTGAGCCGGAACCCGAACCGGAGCCCGAGCCGGAACCGGAAGTCCGGGACCGCCCGCCGCCACCACTGGACAAGCCCGTCGCGCCGCCCCGCCCCCAGCCGGTGCAGGTCGCGCGGACCACCCCCGTACACGCGGCACCCACGGCGACGGCGCCCTCGCCGGCCCCGGCCCCGG
>Ga0126339_10003637_pt1 | contig 11263 bp, 5 predicted proteins | sample OrbTmetagenome_2_FD_92532 | JGI IMG/M metagenome (GOLD analysis project Ga0126339, IMG submission 92532) | Coral microbial communities from Petempiche,Puerto Morelos, Mexico - Orbicella T R C metagenome | ecosystem: Host-associated > Invertebrates > Cnidaria > Coral | place: Petempiche,Puerto...
GAGCATTGTCAATACAAAACACCAAAGCCTGATTAGCCTTGCTTTCAAGGATTCCAGGCACTGACCAAGTGGTCCGCCATATTTGCATTTGGTGTATGGAAACTGGAGAAAAGCACCGACCTACTGGGCCACTGGGCTCAAATGCAGGCTTCATCTTAATTAGCCTAAAGAAAACTCTTCATACAAAGCAATCTGATGAAAAACAGGGCAGACAGAATTTATAACGCTGTCATATGATCATACACAGCCCTTACCTGACCATTTTCAAGGATAAATTTTGTGGCCACAGGTAGGTTGTCAATAACCCTGAAATGGCATATAACAAAAGCTCCTTATTACTAAATTAGCAAGAAATACACTACCAGTAGATATACAGTCATGCAAATCACACTTGAGTATAAGACAACAATTATACAAAAACTACATACATGTGGACATGATATTCCTCTGATATCAACTTGACAAGTTGTGTAGACTGTTCAGCTGTTAAAGTCGTTGGCTGGCACAACATTGTGCATTCTTTGTTTTCTGCCATTTTAATCTGCAAGACAGCCAAACAACACACTTACCAGTAAGTACGACATTGTAAATGATACAGTTTAAAAAGAACTTAACTTCAAGAATTTTGCTAAGTTCTTGATATGAGACCAGTTAGAGAACAGCTCCTAACTGCAGCTGATTTGACAGAAGTGGTGAATCATGGTCATTGTAGTTATCAAATTCTCATGAAAATGCAGATTAGAATTCCCGAGAGTGGTATAACTTTGAATGCAACGTAAACCAAGTCCAAGCTTCCAAGTAGCTACACACCTCATATAAAGTATTGACTATCCTGTCTCCACGTAGCACTTCACCTGAAGAGAAGAAAACAAGCTTGCTTTTTAAAAGTTTTTAATTAGTACTTCACAAGACAAAGTCTTAGTCCCGAGCTTGGAACATAAACCTCTTATTAATGGCCTTAGATTAACTACTTGCTCTGAGAACATCAGTGGTGGTACAATAAAATAATAATATTAACTTTCCCTGGGGAAACCTTCATGATAATTTGTTATTAACGTATTCTTGCCAGCTGTCCAGTTACTTGACAACACACCTATACAGTTACATCTAACTTTACTACACCTGCTTAATGATGACACCTCGCTATTTACCCAGACTGGGATTTCAGTCTGTAGCTTACACATTTTCTTTAAGCTGTTTAAAATGGACACATCATTATTGTATAAACACAAACACTTGCTGTGCTCCATACAGCATTTGTATAGACTGGTTTGGATTGTATTATGAAGAAATATTAGAAAGATGATGATCAGTTCTGGGAATAAAAATCCAACTACACATCGAAAGAATTCATCCTGTTAAAATGATTGAAAAGACACAAACAAGACTACAAGTACTGCTGTATGCTCAATTTTATGGTTTACAGTGAAAATGCTTGAAATGGTCTAAAGTTGAATCCCAATTTCTTGACCCCTTGATTTTTTCAAACCTGCCAATAACTCAACCAAAAGTTGTTTCCCTCCCATTGGTCAAACACTATAATTTCATCCCACATTTCTTTAACTACCTGATATTTCAAACCAATTTTCATTTCCCTTGGAGGTTCTAAAACTTGGGATTCCACTATATTTATAAACTAAAGAAAACACATGCAAAGAAACATTAATTTGCACTAAATCTTACCTAGATTTTCTGGCTTGTAAAGCAAATGATTTGGCTTGCAAATTGGTATGGAGTAATACTCAAATGGTAACTGTGTCTTTATGCTTGTCATTTTAACTGCCTACATTCACCAAAAAAAATCAATTAACAAGATGTGATAGATTACAATTACACAAACTAAAAACATGATAATTATTTGCAATGGTGCATTTAGTTGTTAGTAGCTTTTATGACTTGAGTAAAAGTTCCTGTTCGGCACACAAATGCATATTTGTAACATAAAAAGATCAACTGGAACTGAAAAGCTATAAGTAAAAAAATGTACTTTTTACCGTATACTTTATAGTCAAGAAACATTCTCTTTCTGGCTAAGTATCACTAACCACCTAGCAGGAACTGTGATATCACAACATTAACTTATATGCATGGAAAGTGATTAGTTTAAGTATGTACTGTAGTTTGTGTGATTGTGAATGTGCAATTTAATTGTAATTCATTTATATTATTTTTAGTTCTTAAGTATTTTAGATAACACCATCTCTCCAAGAGCTAGGACTGAAAAAAAAATTGCTACTCGTGTTGTGTCCGTATGAGCTGCTCTGAAAGAGTAACACTGCCCTTCTTCAAACACAGTATTTGTAACGTAGAAAATCACACTGGCTGAATAGGGTGAAGGCACCATTGAATGGCTGGTGTCATTTTCTCAGTTGAGATCAAAGCAAACTGAGTCCTCGTCGAAAATCAAAATATGACAATTCAAAATATTAACTTCACTGTACTCGTGTTGCTACGAACTATTACCAATAAATGAAAGCTGAGAATAACTAATTGAAGGCATGGCAACTGAGTTTCAGAGTGAAAAATGATATCCGTATTTCGATTCTACTGCCAATAAAATATACATGCGTATGACAATGGCTGATATTTATAAGGAAACAGCGTTTGCTCTACACAAGATCACTTCATCTCAGAATAATCTGTTTCATGAAAATATAAAACAAAAAGAAAAGTACATGGCAATTTAGTTAGTAGTATATAAACACATTCTTTGTCATAGATCTGTAAGTCTTAAAGGTTAAAAAATGTTACCGATAGTTTCAAAAAACGAATAATTGATCATGAATTTGACGAGTACCTACCTTGACGTCCAGTTTTTCGCCCCTTGCGTAATCAATGGGTGCAATTCCGGGTAAATAAAATGACCCGACGGGCAAAATATTGACGTAGAAGATCAAAGTTGACAATAACCACGAAGCTGTTTTCTAATGTTCGCGTGAGAGAAACAAAGATCAAATTAATAAACAAGGCTGGTAGAAAGCAATATATCATATTAGAAGCTACATTAGGAAATAATAAAGTACAGCTTAGCAGAAAAACGAACCTTTTTCGACTTCACACTAACCTCAGCGTCCGCCATGATGGTTGCCGCGTATATTCTGTATTTATGCGCATGCCACGTCGCAAGTACCAGTCCTTTGCGGCCAATGTAATCATTTAAACTTGCGTTACTTCCTGCGTTACTTCAGATTGAAACTTTACTTCCGTGGCAAGACATTTCTGAAAAGATATTTCTCATTGTTACATGATATGTCGTACCTAGCCATCGGGGGCCTTATGGCACCGTCTTTCAAAGCTTGAATTATTATCTCACAGTATCCGCTATGGCCCTCCGCTCCTGGGGCCCGTTTCTCGAAAGCCCCGGAAACTTTTCGGAAACTTTTCCATTTTTAGTCCATCTGAATCTAAAACCAGAGAAGTGCATGCGCCTGAAACTTCTTGTATGAAGGAACCTTCTCTTCATATTAAGAATACGTGAATAAAACAGCTCTGTAATCGTAAGGTTCGAGATTTTGCTGTGGCTTTACGGGCCCGAAAAGTTTTCGGGGCTTTCGAGAAACGGGCCCCTGCTCCGTATTCTTGAAATCAACCCGAAACCATGCGACAACTGTCGAAAGGGACCGAAGAATCCCGAAGATGGCGTAACGCTGCTGTACATTGACTGCGGATTACTGCGGGCATTTGACAGCAGTACCCATGCGCAATGAAAAGGAAAGCTGCCGGCCCACCGGAATCTCCAAGAAAACAGAAAATGTCAAAGGTAGCTTTGGATAAAAACAAAAAGTATGATCGCCAGCTGAGGTAAGGGAAACAGATGCACAATGTAATCCCATAAAATCCATTTTATCAAGAACGCAGGAACAAGCGGAACGCGCAGAAGGTCGCTCTCTTCTCTGTTATGACTCCTCTCGGGTGGTTGAAACCTTTGAGAACTGATCGGCGGTTGAAGACGGAAGCTGGCAGTTTACACATTTTATTGTGATCTTGAGTTGGCTACTCCACGGAGTCGGGGATATGTGGTACAGAACGTTTGGTAGCCTGCACACTCATATAACAGTACATCAGCTGATGACAGTATGAGCTTATGTGTCGATCGATCTCTATCTGACAGCAGCAATCTTTTTAAAGCCTTAAATTTTTTTTTTCGTTACTACAGCATTTGCTTGGGTTATTTTGTTTTTGTTTTTTCGTTCTTTTTATTTTCCTTTCCACAATTTTCCTGACTGGTTAATGTTCATTTTACTTAATCCCGCTGAAATCCATAACCACACCTGCTGTGGGGGAGGGGAAAGGGCATAGCCACACTGTTTTTGGGGAGAGGAAGGGCAGGGTAGTCTTTTACTCCCAACTTCTTTCCCCTTCCTTTGGGTTTCCCAGCTCTTGCTTTTTCTTTTGCAAAATATTATGCAATGTTGTAACAAAACCTTTCTCCTGAACGCCACCACCTTGGGAAGGTGCCACTTCCCAACCCTCCATTCTCCCGTCTTCCATGAATTTTTTATTGCCTATACCCCTGGTCCTGTGAGGATGATTTTTCTTATAAAGACATTCAGGTCAAAAAGTTTTGCCTGCCTGTGAAAACCAGTCACCTTCCTGCTGGAAATGTTAAGCAACCCCTGTGTCATGCAGATGCTGTATATTCTGCTCACTCTCAGAGAGAGGAAAATCTAACACTGTTTGGGACAGAGAGGGTAAAGTTTGTCAGAGGAACTTGAAAGTAACACTTCAAGTTTAAACTTGACGTGTCTCCACAGTTTTGTCACTCCTTGAAGTATTCCCAGGTTTGTGTCAAAAAAGTTGATTATCCAAAAATAAACACAAGTTGTAAGTCCTTTAGTGTCTTTAGTTTGTTTACACCCACTTTTAGTATTACGTGCATAGGTGACATCTTTCCACGTGCCATCTCTCAACATACTATATGTAACCTGGCCTACCAATTGACTTCTTTATGGTCGAACTCATCTTTTAGTCCCGAAAGATGGATTTGTTTGACATCAAGCTAAGGTTAGAAGTATCAAGGAATCATTCTGTGAATATTTAATGCGGTTGCGGTCCAATGCTACCGGAAGTCACTATCGAGAGCTGATTGATTACACTCAAATTGTTTGATTTAACCCGTAAATCAGGAAACATGCGAAGTCCACAATCTTCTTCAGCCATTTGGGGTCAGTAATTATTTTTTTTTTGTCATTTCTTTCCACTAATAACTGGAAAAATTGCCAGTTTCACAGTTAAATGGGCTTTCAGCCCTTTACTTATATAGCTTGTCAAAAGATATCATGTCAAGAGATGGTCAAAAGGGGTTGCCTATGCATGTAACGCTTAGAGCAGGTGTAAATCGGAAATCAGGATTGGATGACCACAAGGGTAAAGAGAATTATTAATTAATTGTTTAACTTGAAAAAAATCCTAATTCTTACAGTTACATATTTATCTATAATTTATGTTAAGAGATGTTTTTAATTTTCTTTTAGGTTATGGGGAGATCATGGGCAAGAAGCTTTAGAAGGAGCTAAGATTTGCTTGATAAATGCATCAGCCACTGGGACTGAAATTTTAAAAAACCTTATTCTTCCAGGTAGTGTTCTGCTCACATGAATTTTCATTTAATGACCTCCTAGTCAGCTCAAAGTGAAGTGTCTGGAACACTTAATCCCTTGCACAAAGGCAGACATATCATTTTCTTCCTTTCCCAATTTTCATTCAGTTGAACCTTTTTTGCTTGGTTTTCAGGTATAGGATCATTCACTATTGTGGATGGTCAGAAAGTTACTGGGGAAGATGTTGGTAATAAGTGAGTACATGTAAATTAAGTGGAACATAGTGTCTCTACACCAGCTATCACTCAATCTCCTACACAGCTAAATAGCTGCAGAGCCTGTGCTAGTGAACACAGCAAAAACAGTGCATAGTACATGCATCCTTGGCATTGGTTAACACGACAATACCACGGCGCTGTTATAACAGAACATATGTACCGCAGACTTCTAGCTAGATGGGTGTCTAGGTGTCCTACAAGAAAGCTGTTTCATTTTTCACATGTTGCTTTATAAATTGTTCATTTGAGCTGTCCTTTAGCACATTTTGGACACCCTCTCTTCAAATCCTGGGGAGCAGGGAAGAAGGGATGGCTCAGTGGTAAGAGCACTCACCTCCCACCAGTGTGGCCCAGGGTCAACTCCAGCCTGATGTCATATGTGGGTTGAGCTTGCTGTTGGTTCTCGCGGTGCTCCAAGGGTTTTTCTCTGGGTTTTCACGGTTTTCCTCCCTCCCCAAAAACCAACACCCCAAATTATTCCAATTCGACCAGGATAGAGCACCTGCATGAAAACCACCTAAGGCTGATGTGGCTTCCTCTCTAAATATTGTAATTTAAATGCTGAAACAGGACTGGCCAAGATCTGCTCACAGCTGAGAGCATTCAGTTTCTGACAGTCACAATATGCCAACTGACATTGCAGCTAGCCACTAATTTCTCTCCTCTTGAATGAGCAGTCATACTGCACCCTACATATGAGTGTAGTGGAACCCACCTTACAGCCACCCCGTTAATACGGCCACCTTGTTATTACAGCTACTTTATTCTGGCTTGAACAAAAGCTCTGTCAGCCATTTTTAACTTGGAAAATATTTATATTTTCCAAGTAGATTTCACTCCATCACTCCTTCACTCCTTCACTCCTTCACTGGGTCACTTCCTGTTAGACATTTGGAACCCTGGGAGGGGGGAACTACCATATGTGAAGGTCAGGGTTGCTCGTCCGAAAATTTGAATTTAACTCCTAAAGAAGACTAATGTGGTAATGATTGATTTGCTTCCTACACTTATCTGTTGTAAAAGATCCTATTGATTCATTTGGTATTCTTGTGAATTATTGCTGCAACGTATTCTCTGTTGCAGCTTCTTTTTGAACAAAGACAGTATTGGAAAGGTAAGGGAATCAATTTTGTTTCATCAATGTTTAATTTTTACAGCAACCATTACAGAATTCTTAAACAGCTTGCAAATCCAGGTATATGTGGTACAGTACTGAACTACAGTTATATATAAACGCAGTCAGATTGATTCTGGTAATAATAATTGTTAGCAAGTGGAAGAAAGTATCACCATAAATTTAAAAACCACATCTTGTATATCCGTGTACAAGAGGTCTTTGGCATTTAAGGCAGTTTCTCATATAATTATAGTTTTCTTAAGAACTAATGGACCAGTACCATGAGGAATAACCATGATTGTGTTTTCTTTTTCCATGTACATTTGGAATATATTTAATGATCCTCTTTTCAAGGCTTGAGAGAGTTGGTGCCTGAAGGCAAGAGTAGGGCTAGGCAATATTTTTTCTTTTTTTATGATTTGATAAACTTTTTCTTTTGTTAGTCTCGTGCTGAATGTACCACTGAGTTTCTTCTTGAATTAAATTCAGATGTTTCAGGAGATTTCATAGAGGAGGTAGTGTATGAGAACATAATTATTTTCATTGTACTCCATCCATGAAAAGGGAAAAAAAGAATTATTAATAGTAACCTCTGTTCATTAATAGCTACTTTAAATTAATATCAATCGAAAAATTCTATGAACCAACTGTAGTTCACACCTTTAAGATGAATAAGTACAATAAACGTACAGGTAATGTGTCTAATATAACATACTGAAATGAGAAAATCCCTTAGTTACGTGAACTTGAATGAACATTATTTTGTTACACAAGAAGTCAAAAGGCTGTTATTAAAAATTCCTCACAGTACAGAAGTGATGAGTTCATTATAACGACACAATTCACTTTTAATTTTTAATTTTCTTCCTCTATCCAAGTGGACCTGTTGAAACAGACTGAGTTGATCCAAAACTCAAATTTATGTTGATTCAATTTACAAAAGATTTATGAAGAGGATGTATGATGAGTCAAGTTGGTGGTTTTTTTTTATGTGTGCTGACATCCTTAAAAATATAGCATTGATGTAGTGTGAACCTGATGAATGGCCTATTAATTAACTATTAAAATTTGTGGTTCTTTCTGTTAGACAACGGAATGCCTATTAAGAGAAAACAGTGAATTCTTCAAGTCATTTACTGTTGTCATAGCTACACAACTGCCTGAAGAGTAAGTTGTAACACATTAACTAAGGATGCATTACTTTTAGTGATGGAAGCTAGTAATTAATCTGGTTTATATCTGTTGGGCTTTTTAGGAGGTGGGGAGGGGATGGGTGGGGGTTAGTCAGGTGGGATGATGGTTGTTGTCCCTGTAAGCTTTTTAAAGTTATGGGGTATTTTTTATCAACAAAAAATTAACACATTTTTTATGAATATCAAAAAGTTTATCTTTTATTTTCAGAACTTTGTTAAAACTTGGTTCATTGCTATGGTCAAGCAACATTCCTTTATTAGTATGCCGCTCATATGGCTTCATTGGTTGCATGAGAATTGTGCTACAAGAGCACTGTGGTAAGCATCAACATTCATGTACTCGGCAACAGCCTGAGTGCCGCTAGGTCTACCTAACAAGTGTTGAATCTACGATCTTTTGCTCAGTATTAGGAAGCACTATCACTGGAATACTTAAATGAATCTCCAAAAATGTTCATTATCGTAAAATTTGATATCAGTTTTATCAATATTTTACTGTAATTCTGTTATTTCCTGCAGTTGTTGAATCACACCCTGATAATGCACATCCTGATCTCAGATTAGACAGACCATTCCCTGGCCTTGTGGAATATGTTGATGCCTTAGATCTTCATACCATGACAAAACAGGTAAAAAAAAATTATCATTATCAGTCGTTTGGTTTATCCCTGAAAAAAACATACAACAAAAACAACTGGTTATCAAGACAAGAGAAGGCAACATTTATTTCTACTGTAGGTCACGCAAATATATTTTAAATTAATAGATTTACCATGTATTTAGTACCAAATATTGTACCACGTTAGCACATAAGCATTGTGACAAGTGTACATATTTTAGAATGTCAGTATGATGTTAAGATGCTGATATTCTAACATATCCTCGTCAATGGTACATTTGTTCATCCATGGTAATAGGAATTTTGCTGTGCTTTTTTGTCTAGGAACATGGACACACACCTTATGTGGTATTGTTGTTAAAGTATTTAAACAAATGGAAAGAAGAGGTGAGTCTTAACATGCACTGTAGTGTATAATACACATGGCAAGAGAAAGAAATATTAATTATTATGTTTCTTTCTTTTGCCATGTGTATGAGAAATTACAATAATATATTGCCATAGTGATAACACCATTGCTTAATCATACTACACTGTTCATTTGCAAAATGGAAATGCCACCCTGACCATTTTTGCCACCATAGCCTTCTTGGCCACCTTTGTCACCCTGATCACATTTGTAACCCTCCCCACCCTCACATCTCTGGCACATTTCACCACCCCCCACCCCCCCACCCTTGCCACCCTTGTCACTGCCACCCTCAGCTGGCAACCCCAGTCACCCTTTCTAGTGTGGCCAGTTCACCACCCTTTCCACCCTAACCACCCTGGCATCCCTGTTTATTTTAACCATCCTTGCCATTCTGGCTGCTGTTGGCAGTCTTGTTGCTCTTTGGTTCCTTGACACCCTCACTTGTCTGGCCACCCTGGCTGCCCCCTCCACCATTGTCGCCCTCGCTGCCCTTGCCACCCTTGCCTCCCTCAACATCTTCAGCACCCTGGCTACCCTTGCCACTTTTGCCACACTCAGCACCCTTGTCACTCTGGCCACATTTGCCACCCTTGCCACCCTGGTCTCCTGATTATCTTCTATTCCTTATTTTCTTAACAGCATAATGGTAGACCACCACAAAATTACAAAGAAAAAGACTTGCTTAAACAAATGCTAAGAGGAGGTTAGTATATTGCAGAGATGACAGGGTTTCTGATAACTCTTTACACAGATGTCATTATGGCTTATCATGCCCCCCTTCCTATGTGGGAGGGATGACTGCATGACAAGCCCAAAGGAGATCTGTGTACGATGCTAGGTATTCTGAGAGATCTTTTGCTGTTTTCTAGAATGCATTCTGAACAAGTTTTTATTGTTTTGTGTCTGTGTTAAAACACATGCAGTTTTTTCACCTTGATTCGTTTTGAAACTAAGGTACATGTACATACAAGAAGCACTTGAAAATGGCCAATTTGAAATGAACAAATAATGAGCATTCAATTTTTGAAACCTTTAATGTGAACTGGCATGTCTTGAAGATTCCACATATCTAAGTGTGATTACAGCTGTATTCCGTCCAATGTTTTCTGCCTTGTCAGGAATTTTAGTCAACAAAGATGGTGTGCCTGAAGAGGAGGAGAACTTTGATGAGGCCATTAAAGCGGTGAACTCGGCTCTTGTTCCTACTAAGGTAAGATAAGTACTGTGGGAGCTTGACGTAGGTACTTGTTACTGTGCCTCTTGTGCCACTTGCTGACACAAGCCCGGAGTACTGGCAATGAGTGCGGCAGGCAGCTCTTGCATCCAGGACAACACTCACCCCTACCTTCTCTCACATGAACTTTCATTTTTAATGTACATGACTAATCACTTTATTAACATTTTGTTGTATTAACAGATACCTAGTGACATTTCTCAAATTTTTTCTGATGATGCGTGTAGTAATATTATTGAATCTGTAAGTATGAAATTTTCTTTAAATCCTTTGTTCATTTACATGAAATAGCAAATAAACATTTCTATAGTTGACAGGAGTTTCAGGTTTTCTCATCAGAATAACTTAATTACGTTTTCTGGGATTTGTCAGCAACTGCAGAGACAATTCTTCATTGACTGACATATTCTCAGAGGAGGAGAATTTATGTTTTGAATTTGGAACTGAAATCAGTGTTAACTCAGTGTATTACCTTATCTTTATCCTCTTTAGAGTAGTTCCTTCTGGATTTTAGCAAAGGCAATGAAAGAATTTGTAGAAACTGAGGGGGAAGGTAAGTTTGTCTGTTAGTCTCCTTTGCTTATTTGTTTCTTCATTTGTTTGTTCTTCCCTTCATTCATTTATTCGTTCAAATGTTTTTTTTCCTTTATTCCTCTGTTGTTCCTTTAAACATTTTTGTGTTCAATCATTCATCTCTTTGTTTATTCATTTATTCAGTTTTTTTATTTGTTTGTTCATTCTTTCACCTATTAGCCTGGTTCGTACTTGACATAGTTTGTAGTTCTACCAGTTCTATAGTGTCAGAACACTGTTGTTTAAAACTGACAATTTATTGTTCTAAGGAGCCCTTCCTTTAAGAGGATCAATTCC
>Ga0126339_10003638_pt1:0-7500 | contig 11263 bp, 6 predicted proteins | sample OrbTmetagenome_2_FD_92532 | JGI IMG/M metagenome (GOLD analysis project Ga0126339, IMG submission 92532) | Coral microbial communities from Petempiche,Puerto Morelos, Mexico - Orbicella T R C metagenome | ecosystem: Host-associated > Invertebrates > Cnidaria > Coral | place...
AATTTGCTCAACAAAATTTTGGATTTTTTTCCTTGATCCGATCCGTGATCCGATCCGTGATCCGGTCCGGTCCGGTCCGATCCTGGTTTTGTCGACGCCGCAGTTGAGCAAGAGGATGCACCTCAGCAATTTAACAGCTCTTGTCACTTCAATGGTGATAGATATGAAGTTGGTATCCCATGGAAAAAAGACCACTCGCCTCTCTTTGATAACTATCAGCAGGCGTAATAGAGGATTTAGAGCCGGACTTCTTTCCACTGAAAGACGTCTGGCAAAAATCCAGAGAAGGCGAGAATGTATTGTCAAGCTTAAAACATTACATTGATGATGGCCATGCCCAAGCTATAGAAGAAGAAGATCAAAATGCAGACAAGATAAGATACCTTCCCCACCATGCAGTATTCCGGGTAGACATAGGTGTCATATTTCTTTATTTTTTTGAGTTCTTTGTAGTTTTTCCATATATAAATATTTTTTTGTGTAGTGTATCCTTAAGGCTTCAGCGATATAAATGTAATTCTGAAATTAGCGTTAGTTTTTTTTGTGTGCTAGTAGTGTGCGTGTGCGATACTTTGTATAAATCATTTCTTTGTCTGTACTTTAAATAGGTGAAAAAGAAAAGAAAGGATTGTAAGCAATGTACTATTGAGTAGTGTATTAGCCTTATTTTTGTACCTAGAACTTTGAATTGTAAGTAGTTTCAGCAGTGTTGTACTTTGTTGTGTGTTAACAACAACAACAACAACAACAATAATAATAATAATAATAATAATAATGATAATAATAAAATTCCAGGAAGACAGAGCCACCATTAAGGGTCGGGTTGTTTAGTCTCTCTAAATTCGTGTCTCCTAAAAGGGCCCAAATTACAACCAGATCTCGGGAGCGTTCTGATCAGATTCGGTGTCATCCGATCGGTCCCACGGCGGATATCAAGAAATTGTTTCTTCAAATTAAATTGAAACGTCAAGACCAGAACATTCACAGATGTTTGTGGAGAAATCTGGAAAGTAATCGTGTTCCAGATGTTTTTTGCATCACTTGAGTAACATTTGGAGACAATCCTTCACCTTTTCTGTAACTGTCCCAGGTACAGAAACATGCTAATACTCTCTGGACGACTAAGAGGAGCTTGATTAGCCTACATTCGAGAGTTTTTGATCCAATGGCTTTGCGGACTCCATTTCGGATGATACCAAAGTTGCTCCTTGACATCTGGTTTGTCATCTGTTAACACAGTGGACCTCCCTGGATTCGGAGACGCCGGCCAAAGAGCCTATGGGTCAGCAGCGTTCCTCTGTGATGAAAATGAAGATGGCAACATAATCTCCAACTTAGTTGTGGCCGAGTTGAGGGGGGCACCTGCAAGGTCACCTTACCAAGGCTAGAGCTTCTTGCGGCCTACATAACTGTTTCACTGATCGATTACGCAAAACAAGCTCTTCAAGTGCCAGTGGACGCAGTTGATGCTTTGTCGGATATTATTCTATTTATTCCTATTCCGGAACATGACCCGAATAAATCCTACTTCTTGTGACGAACATCTTAATGTAGCAAACTTTCTTACAAATATCCCTGAGCAAATTTGAAAAATTTGATAATTTGTCAATTGTTCAATCGAAAATTGTTCATCAAAAGATAGCTTTTATTTCTTGTCACTTTTTGACATCATTATCACAATCAACCGCCTACCCTTAGGTGCTAACGAGCTAAAACTTTAACTTCATTTTAGATATTTACAAATGCTGTAGATTTTGACGTTGGATGAGTTCCTTTTTTGACATTTATGAACTGAGCCTTGACATACACGCTTTATATATTTAAACGAAATAGTCAAAATCTACGGCACCATAAAGTCAGAAAATTGCACAATTTATAAGAATTTTGTGCAGAGTTGACCATTCATTCTCCTCACAAATGAACAATTTTGGTGTTTTATTGATGTGTTTTTCTACACAGGGCTGAACTTGATTTGTATTTTATAGTAGAATATTCTAATATGACGTGATCTAGATGAACTGACTTGTTTCAGTTTAAACTTCGGGACTGTTAAATTCGTTTTTTATAAAGCTACAAACCTGTTAGTAGATCTGTGATGGCCAAAGAGAACAGAAGAATGTTGTGTGGTCTTTTCAACATAGCAGGTTTCTTCATCATGATCACACAGAACAGTGAGTTCAACAAAAACGACAGAACTGCTGTTAATCCAAAGATCCCGGCCTCCCTTGCTTCAGCTTGAAGACTGTGATCGTCTGAAGCTGGTGTTGACACTCCGTTGCTGGAATTATTTCGCAGAGGCGAAAATGTACTCTGTGCGTCCATTTTCGACCTAGCGCGCCTGAATAGAGTGCGGGTTTCTTTTTACTGTAGTGGTTTTTAAATTAAAGAACCAAAATATAAACCTAATATCGCAAAACACATTAAATGCGCGTCAATTGTAGCTTAACAAAAGTATACTGGCTATATCAATTAACGATTCGTCCCACCTCAAGCTTAAGGTTGACAACTGAAATTTGAATAACTAAAGAAACTGCCCTTTATCTATCTATCACTAAGTAAGCTTAACAACTGTCCACCCACTTAGTTTTGTTGATTTGTTCACCTTGTAATCTTTGTTGAATCTGGTAAAAGAACTAAAAACATAGTTCCAATTATCCTTTATTTTACTGAATAGATAGGAAGGAAAAACAAGTCCACTGAGGTTTGTTTGTTAAGAAAAGAAAGAATTGCGAAATATACGTCCAGGGTTTGACAATGACAGTACAGCTGAAAACCACAATTAACAAAAAGTATATCAACGAACGATTGCCGTAACTTCTCCTATGCAAACATCTGGCTAGTCTTTGTCGGTCAATCATTACAGCTAAATTGTCTTTATTTGTTGTTATCTTTGATTTGTCGTTATCTAAACGTGAGACGAGTTACATTCTCAGGCGAAAACTCTGTTTTAATATTCCGTGCACCAAGACCAATACAATAAAGAAGTCCACCGCCTACGCTAGGGCCAAAGTTTGAACAAGCTTGACAATGAAGTTAGAAATAATGACTCACTTGACGCTTTAAAAAAAGAAAACAATTAGGAAAATGCCATGTGAAGTTTACAGTTTTTAAATACGGACCTAGCTTTTAAACCTTGTTTTAGATTTCCCTAATAATTTATCATATTATTTCTGTAGTCATATAGTTCTCTTCGTTGTAAATATCTTTTAGATAGTCTCTTAGATAGGTTTTTAATTTGTACACACGACCACATCGGCGCTGCTGTTATATTGTTATCGTGTATAAATAGACGCTTTACTTTATCGGTTTTACTCTTACTTACTTACTTTGTGATATTTGGTGTATAATAATTTGAACCTCGTTCAATGCAGTTTTCTTTAAAACATGCTTTACTTCTGTCGAAAGAAAAGGAGAGGAAAAAAAGCACGAGAAATCATTTCATTATAAGCTATTGACTTGCTGATACTTGAATAACGTCACTATGATGTTTGTATGAACAGTGGACATTTCTTGCTCCTGCGCATGCCGTCTACACTAACTAAACTTTAGCCAGATAGTCTTCTTCGGCGTCAATATTTAATTTTGCAGGATTAACATTCAACAATGTAAGGTCCTTGTATATTTTACCGGAGCTTAAGAACACATACAACAATTTGAAACACTTACTTGTGACTTTCAGATGGAAGCACGCGGTTCCGTAAAGATATACATGAGGGCTGGGGAAATCAAACAACACCATTGTTACTGCCAAAAGGCGAATCCTTCCTGGCCACACAGAACAACTGATTCCAAACACCCAAACGAGAAGAGGTTTGAACTTAAAGAAACAACGAAAAATACAAACTTACAAAATGTAGAAATATACCGCTGAAAAGCGACAAGGGAAACATAATAAACAAAATAACTCAAAACTTAAATTGTACTGGCGCTGCCGGCCGCGAAAGAGCAACTCTATGTAGGTTTATTACACTGGATGTATTCTCCTTGAGATCAACGGTGAAACTAAAAACTGCAGCGCGCGCGAAAACTAAAAAAACTAGAATATTAAATATAAAATGCAAATTATACTAAACGCACAGGAAAGAAACACAAAACGAATTCCCAAAGGAACGCTAATGAAACCAAAATAAAAGAGAGTGCTAGATTCTACAGCCATGGCTACCAGCTCTAGGCAAGAGAAGATCAAGGTGAGTGTCTCGATCTTCTCTTGCTCTTGGAAGCACATTTGCGAGTCCCGGGATAACGTTATAATCTTTGACATCGGTTCGGGATCAGCTCTAAACGATGTGGCTGACATTCATCACGGCTCGGCTTTGATTGTCGAAATTTGTTATCGAAGTCACGTTCTTTTTAGTGCAGAATACACTATTGGGATGGTTTAGGGGGCTATATCTTAGCATTCTCGTCCCCAGAGGCCGCGTTCCTTTTGGTCAGCACCAAGAATCGCGACCTCTGGGAAGGTCCAATTTTCTGCGCAGAGTAATCGTTTCGTATTCTCAGCCAATCAGATTTGCCATACTTGACTCTGAGCATGCGCAGAGTGACGGGAAGTCCGTGAATTGCGGACTTCCGGTGTTGGACCTTCCCAGAGGTTGATCCCAGAGGTCGCGATTCTCGGTGCTGACCAAAAGGAGCGCGGCCTCTGAGGACGAGAATGATCTGTTACGAACGTTGAGGACTTTTCTTTGTGGTGGAACTAACATAACATGTAAGACGCAGGCGTTCTAGCATTGCTAGTGTGATAAATTCCGTTCTCGAGTTCAGACGTACGCTGTTTTATTTTTTGAGTGATACCACACTCTCGTTTTGGCCGGGGTTAGCAGCTATATTTCAGGTAACGTCAGTTCTCCTTTTTTTAGTGCAAAGAACGCCTCTGTGACTGCGTATATTTTGGAATCTTTCCAAGCTCGATTCAAGAAATGTCGTCTGCTGTTTTATAACTATTAGGTGTTTGCCACGGTTTAGATAAAGAATGGAAACACATTGCTTCTCCTCAGCTTGTTTGTTTCCTCTTCTATGAAAGAGCCAAAAGTTCATATTCAGCCGAAACTTTCCCGCGTTAGTTACATGTAAAACTAGTAAAATTTGTGACAAGAGAAATTTCGTTATTATTGCCGCAGACTGCGCGGCACCTACTGAAACCGCCAATTAATTTCATCAGTCGATGAGGTGACTGGGATATAATTTCGGTCAAGTAAATATCTCTACCTTCAGTACTTCTCGTTGAAACGCTCCTCAGTTGTGTTACTCGATAGCATTGTGTATTAGTTTGACGTGGTTTTATTGTGAACACCAAAGCTGGCAACAGAATAAGAACGCACTCTTCCGTGACTCGACATACTATTTGATAATTGCCCCCGCAGGGTTTTGGCCAGAGGCCAAAACCCGAGGAGGCACCCTGGCATACCCCGGGTGTACACATACACTCAAGAATATTTGTTGAAATTGTAAGAAATGTGTTTGTAATGGGTGAAGCATTCTCGATTTGACGAAACTAGGCACGCACAGTGGTCTCGGGTAATATTTTAGCAAGCGCGCACGGTGGTGTCGGGTACTTGCAACCACGAGGTCGCGTTTTGTCACCTTCCAGCTTCGCCATCCTCTAGCAGCATCAAGCAGCATTTGAAGGTCTTGCATCTACGAGTTCGCGTTTCGTCACCGTCGAGCTTCGCCATCTTCTAGCTGCATCTGAATGTCTTTCATCTACGAGTTCGCGTTTCGTCACCTTCGAGCTTCGCCATCTTCTAGCAGCATGTAGCAGCGAAAACGATTTCAAAGATCCTGAAGATGGATTTTGGGAGAAAAGCAACTCGGAACGTGTCGTAAGAAATTCTGTAGTATACTATAAATTCGAGGCCAGTGTGGTTCAATTGTAACTAAATAGCTAAATACTCTTCCGATCGCCAGTTTTACCTTTGGTATCTCGTTTATTCGGATCGCTTAGTTGTATTAAGTAATCTTGCGTGGCATAGAACTCATGTGTGGGCTGGGTGACTTTGCAGGGATCCAAATATAAATGTAAATGTTTTGCAGCGTTTTCGTTGAGGTCTAAAAGCTTGACTCAATTTGCATATATGGCGACTGTAACGCGATACTTCTGTTTAGGTCTCGCAAAAAAAAAAACTCGACTTCCGTTCTGCTTTCGAGATACGTTTGCTCGTATATCAAGACAAATGGTTTGTTTCGGAACAACAGAGTAGTTTGATTTAATTTTTTATTTTGCTATTATTTTTTAACCTTTTTTCCCCTGTAAATTTCTACTGAGTGAAATTTTTGTAAAAGAAATATTAGTTTCCACGAAGGCAACCTATTTTTTCCCCCAGAAAGTACTTTTTGCGTCCTTTCTATTAAAACGAGATATGGTAAACTGCTCTGCTGTAAATGCTCTCGTGAGAGTATTATGTAAAGAATATCGTGTGATAGAATGAGTCAAACAGAATGCGTTGGTTTAGTTAACTTAGTTGATTGTTTGGACCTTATTCATGGTAAGATGCCTAACTTACTGGAACAGTACGAGTGATATAGTTTACAAAAAAAAAAAATAAAGTTTTTAGTTCATACAAAATGTTCAATACTTATTGTTTTCAATCAGCAGAAATAAAGGAAAGCGGGGGCAGATTTAGTGATAACTATTACTAGTTGGACTAGTTCTTGTTTTATCGGTGAAATGAAATTTGCGTTTTGAATAAAACAAAATAGTTTCTCTTCGACTTTTTAGCGGATATTTCACTTTTATTTTCCATTTATCTCCAGCTGTGAGTAAAAAAATACACATCTTTCTCATGTTTTCGTGGAAACAAAGGTACCTTGTCGCTCACATTGCCGAGGAAAACAAAAGTATCAAGTTACAAACGTTGGCATGACAAGTACAATTGTCACATTTGGTGCAATGATTTTAAAACCGTCTGAACAAACGGTAATTGTAAGTTATTTTTGGGCCTTGAAAGAAAACACAAACATGAAACGACATACACACTGCTAAGATATGTCTTATCAGCTTGTCCGCTCGTGTTCCGCTCATAATAGTTGAATACCAAGGGAGAGAACGGCATGGGTGAGAAGACCTATGTGACTACAGTATCAGAGCCGTAAATTACACTCAGCACTATCTGAGATTGTCTCACTAGTTTTTTCATCCAGATAAATCTCTGAAGCGAGGGATTTAGAAATCCTTGATGAATACTTTAATTTTCAAATTATGCTCTTTCTCAAGAATAAATTAGTGGCTGTGCAATAATTATTAGGAGGAAGAGAGGGGCTGAAAAATGAGCCTCATATAGAGAAATATTATGTGTTAATAAGAGATTTTCAAGGTAAGAGAGTGAATCACCCATGTAGGTCGTCTAACTAAGGTAATCCCTCTTAAGACATTGTACCCAGTTCTTCCGAGGATTCTACTCGCGGGATGCGTGGACAGCCGAAGCGACTTTCTCGAAACTGGCGGGAACGGTCATTTTATCTGTTTTGATTTCGTCTCAGAGCGGAGATGTTTTCTGCACC